>MDSZ01006118.1_pt1 | contig 19310 bp, 15 predicted proteins | sample 811201 | NCBI WGS metagenome assembly MDSZ01 (sample SAMN05326647, study PRJNA326480) | marine metagenome | isolation source: seawater | place: Indian Ocean: North | collected 2010 | reverse complement strand
GGGCCGTTACTGCGGCCTCAGACCTGGACGGTTTGGCGACTTTGCGCAAGCAGTTGCGCTCAAGGCTTGAGGGTAGTGCATTGCTTGATGGGGCGGCATTTACCCGAAATCTTGAGAATGCATATCACGAGATGGTGGCAGGTCAGAAAGGAGCCTCCGCCTCGGCAGAAAAAGCCTTAACCCCCAAGTGGCGGGACGCACTAGGGCAGGGGACGGTAAGTCAGGTCGACTCCATCAGGGCAGAGCCCCATAAGCAAGATATAGAGCAACTATTAGCCTGCCTCAAATGTGGGCAGATTGATGAGGCAGAGCGGTTGGCTGAATCGATGACCCGAGACTTCCCAGAGTATGCGCATGGTTGGACGGTGTTGGGAGCCATCTTAAGGGACACCGGCCGGGCCTTAGAGGCGGTGAGCGTTGCAGAGCAGTCAATAACGCTGGATCCCGAGAGCGCTCAGGCACATTACAACATGGGAAACATCCTTGCCGACCTGGGCAGAGCTGAGGCCTCAGAGGCAAGCTACAGAGAAGCAATTCACTTAAAGCCAGATTTCGCAGAGGTCTACTATTGCTTGGGTGGCCTGCAACGGTCGCGCGGTAGGATTGAGGATGCCAGGCTCAGTTATCAAACGTCTATCCATATAAACCCCTATTTCGCAGAGTCCCATAATGCTCTGGGAGTCATCTGTGCAGGGTTGTCTTTGGATGATGAAGCGGAGCGTTGTTACCGAGAGGCCATTAGGCTAAGACCGGAATTCGCGAATGCGCACAGCAATCTAGGTGCTTTATATATCCAGATGTCGAGGCTGCAGGATGCTGAGAAGTTGTGCCGGCAAGCTATTCAGCTTGAGCCTGGGGACGCGCAGGGCTACAGCAATCTCGGCGACGCGTTGAATTCCATGTATCGATATCAAGAGGCAACTGAGTGCCTCACAACAGCTATCAAGCTCAATTCGACATACGCTGAGGCACATAATAATTTGGGAATTGCGCTGAAGGGTGATGGCGAATTTGATGGAGCTGAAACAAGCTTTCGACAAGCAATTGATATTAATCCAACGTTTGGCGTGGCCCATGCCAATTTAGGTATGTTATTGAGGGAGCGTGGACGTTACCACGACGCCTTGGTTAGCTTTGACGAGGCGCTCAGGTTATCTCCAGATGATGCCCGCTTGCACGCAAACATAGGTTTGCTGCTCGGTGATTTGGGCCGCTTTGATGACGCATCAGCACATTTTCAAAAAGCGGTACGTCTGGAGCCCGACAACATGGAGCTTCAAGACAACCTATTATTCGCTCTCAACTATGCCCCGGGCTTAACCTCTACTGACCTCTTCCGGCAGTACGAGGCGTATGGAAAGGCGGTTGCTTCGGCCACGAAGCATCGCTTTGAGCACGATGATCGTGCACCCGTTGAAGGCCGCCGTATCCGGATTGGCTACTCCTCTCCCGATTTTCGGGGCCACGTGTGCCGTTTCTTTATAGAGCCGATATTCCAGCACCATGACCGAGGCCGGTTCGAGCTGTTTGCCTATTCCAATACGTCGAACCCTGATCAGCACACTGAGCGGATGAAGGGCTACTTTGACCAGTGGGTCGATGTTGTTCGGATGACTGATGAGGAGATGGCGCGGCGGATATACGATGACCAGATTGATATCTTGGTGGATATGGCGGGGCACACGGCGGGCAACCGACTGCCGGTCTTTGCGATGCGGCCTGCGCCGACTCAGGCCAGCTATTTCATTGGTTTTGTCCAAACCACGGGTCTGAAGGAAGTTGATTACTTTATTTGTGACGAGAACTTGGTTCCTTCCGGCAGTGAACCTTATTTCAGCGAGCGGCCGTGGCGTTTACCGGCCCCTTGTTTGCCTTACGTCCCGCCGCGTGAGGCTATCCCTGAGCTATCTGACTTACCTGCGTTACGTAAAGGTTATGTGACCTTCGGCAGTTTGACGCGGCTTACTCGGCTTAATGACCCGTTGTTGCGTGTTTGGGGTGAGATTTTACATCGCGTACCCAGTAGTAGACTGTTACTCGTTCAAATGCCTTTTTCTCATGAGGGGACGCGCGAAATGTTTTGGCAGCGTTTGGAAGGTTTGGGTATTCCACGTGACCGCGTCGATTTAAGGTGCAGTACACCGCATTGGCGGGCCTATCAGGATATTGATATCACGCTGGATTGTTGGCCTCAAAATAATGGAACGACGACACTAGAGTCACTGTGGATGGGCGTGCCGGTACTATCAAAAACGGATCGCCCGTCGGTAGGGCGGTGGGGTGCCACAGCATTGACTCCCTTGGGCTTAGGCGATTGGTTGGTGGCTGATGAGGCGAGCTTTGTAGAGAAAGCTGTTACTGCGGCTTCAGATCTGGGCGCTTTGGCAGCTTTGCGTAAGCAGTTGCGCTCAAGGCTGGAGAATAGTGCGTTCCTTGATGGTGCGGCGTTTACCCAGAATCTCGAGAATGCATATCAGCAGATGGTGACGAGTGCGGGAGTGAATGAACAGTGAAAGCGGTCATCCTTGCAGGTGGTTTAGGTACGCGGCTTTCAGAGGAGACTGACTTGAGGCCTAAGCCCATGGTCGAAATCGGCGGCAAGCCGATTCTCTGGCATATCATGAAGACCTATTCGGCGCATGGCGTTGACGACTTCATTGTCTGTTGTGGTTACAAGGGCTATGTGATCAAAGAATATTTCGCAAATTATTTCTTACACCAGTCCGATATCACCTTGAGCATGAAAGATAACAGCATGCGGGTACACAATAATAATGCGGAGCCGTGGACAGTCACTTTAGTCGATACGGGTGAGAGCACAGCAACTGGCGGACGACTCAAGCGAATCCGGAATTATTTAAATCCAGATGAGGACTTTTGTTTCACCTACGGAGATGGCGTGGGCGACGTAGATATAACTGCTTTGCTTCGCTTTCACCGCGAGCACGGTAAGTTGGCGACGCTGACCGCTACGAGGCCGCCAGGAAGGTTTGGTGCCATTAATTTCGGAGAAGGCGAATCTGTCACCAACTTTCAAGAGAAGCTAGAGGGAGATGGCAGTTGGATTAACGGCGGGTACTTTGTGTTGCGCCCGGATGTTTTTCAACTGATTGATGGAGACCAGTCGAGTTGGGAAGGCGAGGCCTTGGTAAAGCTCGCGAAGGACGATCTGTTATGCGCCTACAAGCACTATGGCTTCTGGCAACCTATGGATACTCTGCGAGAAAAAAATGTCTTGAATGACCTCTGGAATTCAGGGTCAGCACCTTGGAAATGCTGGGATTAACCTCAGAATTTTGGCGAGGCCGTTCCGTTTTTCTGACGGGCCACACTGGTTTTAAGGGCAGTTGGTTGACCCTTTGGCTCGCCCATTTGGGCGCAAAAGTGCACGGTTATGCGCTTGGTGAGCCTTCCCAGCCCAGCAATTATAGTGTGGCAAACGTCAACAGTTGCCTCGTTAGTTCAACAATTGGGGACGTAAGAGATCTTGTTCGGTTGACAGCCGCCTTGCGGGTTGCGGATCCCTCTCTAGTAATTCACATGGCGGCGCAACCTCTCGTCCAAGAGGGCTACCGAGATCCGGTAACCACTTTCTCTACCAATGTAGTTGGCACTGTTAACGTGATTGAAGCGGCGCGCGGCATTGATTCAGTCAAAGCTGTCATCAATGTCACAACAGATAAATGCTACGAGAATCATAATGAAGGTTCGCCTTTCTCAGAGACAAGCCGGCTTGGCGGCCAAGATCCCTATTCCAGTAGCAAGGCCTGCGCAGAGCTCGCAACTTCGGCTTTTCGAGCGTCTTTCTTGAGCGGTTCGGGGATGCAGCTCGCTAGTGTTAGAGCAGGAAATGTCATCGGCGGCGGTGATTGGGCTTGCGATCGGCTAGTGCCCGATTTCCTTCGCTCCGTAGAGGCTGACGAGACTCTGGCGGTTCGCTCACCCGACTCGATTCGTCCCTGGCAGCATGTGTTGGAACCTCTGTCTGGCTACCTAATCTTGGGCGAAAGGCTCCTCTCAGGCACCGGTGGGTTTGCCGAAGCGTGGAATTTCGGCCCTGAGGAACCTAACGTGAGGCCAGTTTCCTGGGTGGTTGATTTCCTCAGCAATGAAATTCCCGGTGCGCGGTGGCGAACAGACACCTCATCACAACTCCAAGAAGCTAGCGTATTGAAGTTGGACAGCTCGAAAGCGAAAGCCAGATTGGGCTGGACCCCTCGGTGGTCTTTGGATACTGCTCTGGCTAAAACTTTAGAGTGGCATGAAGCATGGAGGGAAAATAGAAGCATGAAAGAGGTCTCGTTAGAACAGATTGAGGCGTACCTCAAAGCATGAGCGACTTTGGTTTTCGCTCGACCGCGATATCAGATCTTCATTTGATAGAGCGTTCGGCTATTGATGATGCTCGAGGCTTTTTCGAGAGAGTTTTTTGTCAGGCGTCATTCAGTTCTGTGTTGGGTGGTAAACCTATCCAACAAATTAATAGAACATTGACATCTCTCAAGGGCACCGTGCGAGGTATGCACTTTCAGTATCCCCCTTATGCAGAGACGAAACTGGTGTCGTGCGTTGGTGGCGAGGTTTTCGATGTCGCTGTCGATCTCCGCGCAGACTCACCGACATTTTTGCGGTGGCACGGTGAGGTTCTCAGCGAAAGCAATTGCTTGACCATGATGGTGCCAGAGGGTTTTGCTCATGGCTTTCAAGCGTTGACTGATAATTGTGAGATGTTGTACCTGCATACCGCTGCGTATTGTGCGGACGCCGAGGGTGCCATAAACGCGCTGGACCCAATGGTAGCTATAGCTTGGCCGCAGGCTGTAGTGAACCGTTCAGAGCGTGATTCAGCGCACCCAATGCTGACCAATCACTTCACCGGAATTGACGTGTCGTGAACTGCCGGCACTGCAGTGCGCCATTGGTTCATACCTTCTTGGATCTCGGCTTCGCGCCGCCCTCAAACGCCTATCTGCGCCAAGAGGACCTTTCTCAGCCCGAGTCGTATTATCCGTTGAGACTCAAAGTGTGTCATACCTGCTGGCTTGTGCAGACTGAGGACTTTGCAAACGCCGAATCGCTTTTCAGTGACAAGTATGCGTACTTTTCAAGTACCTCTAGCAGTTGGCTGGCGCACGCGAAGCGTTTTTCCCAAGCAATGATCGACATGTTGGGGCTCACTGGCTCCAGTCACGTGGTGGAGGTCGCGTCAAATGACGGCTACCTGTTAAGAAATTTTGTCGACGCTGATATTCCGTGTTTAGGCATTGAACCCACAGCCAGCACTGCGGCCGCTGCAGAGAAGTTAGGTGTACCGGTATTGCGAGAGTTTTTCGGTAAAGAACTGGGCAAAATGCTCGCAGCTAATGGGCAGCAGGCCGATCTTGTAATTGGCAATAACGTATTTGCTCATGTGCCTGATATCAACGATTTTACTCTCGGACTCAAGTCGCTTTTGAAGCCAGACGGCACCGTTACACTTGAATTTCCACATTTCATGAGGCTCGTGACGGAAGTTCAGTTTGATACGGTTTATCATGAGCATTTTTCTTACTTATCCCTGTTCTGTGCGAGACGCATCTTTGCCAGCGCCGGGTTGCGTTTATTTCGGGTAGAAAAGTTGCCCACTCATGGGGGGAGTCTTCGCATTTTTGGTTGCCACGACAGTGACCCTAGGGAAACACATGAATCTGTTGAGCAGATTTTGTTAGAGGAGTATGAGAGTGGACTGCGGTCTCTTGAGACCTACACCTCGTTTCAGGCTCGCGCTGACAAAGTAAAATACGATCTTCTGACCTTTTTGCTCGATAAAAAAAGCATGGGTAAAAAGGTAGTGGCCTATGGTGCCGCCGCAAAGGGCAATACCCTGCTGAATTACGCGGGCATAAAACCTGATTTGCTGCCAGTGGTCTTCGATGCCGCTAAGGCCAAGCAAGGGAAGTTCATGCCTGGTAGCCATATTCCCATCCGACCTGTTGATGAGCTCGCCTCCTGTGAGGCGGATTATGTGCTGGTACTACCATGGAACCTTGCGCATGAAATCGTCTCGCAAGCTGAAGCTTGGACGTCCTCGGGCACGCAGTTTGTGGTATTTGCGCCGTCGCTACGTTTTTTAACTGGAACATCATGAGTTCAAGCCATCAAATCCCTGTTTTCAAACCCCTGATTGAACCGGAGGAAATCGCTGCGGCGGTAGAGTCGCTGGAGTTGGGGTGGCTGGGGATGGGCAGCTACGTCAAACAATTCGAAAGGGCGATCAGCGATGTCTGCGAGTTCCGTCAGACCGACAGGCATGTTGTTGCTGTAAGCACTGGGCATGCGGCACTTCATCTATCACTGTTAATGATGGGAGTGGGGCGTGGTGATGAAGTTATCACCCCGTCCTTTAATAATGCCGCTGATTTTCAAGCTATAAGGGCTTGCGGTGCGGAGCCGGTCTTTGTTGATGTTCAGAGAGATACGCTGTGTATAGACCCGCAAAAAATTGAAGAGCTCATCACAAAAAAAACAAAGTGCATAATCGCGATGGATTACGACATCTTTACTTGCGACCATGATGCACTTGCAAATCTTTCAAATGCCTTTGAGATTCCGATTCTTCACGATGCCGCACATTCATTCGGTTCTTGGTATCGAGGGACGCCAATTGGCAATCAACACCAATTCACTATGTTCAGCTTCGATCCGGTCAAGACGATTACCTGCATTGACGGAGGCGCGATAGTGACTCGCGGTGCCGAATCGGTGGATAGGCTTCACGCAAAAAGGCTGATAGGCATGACCCAATCTGCGGAGCAGATGTACACTAATTCCAGAGCTTGGAACTACGATATCAGAGAGTTGGGGTTTCGCTATCATCTTGCAAATTTGCATGCCGCGATTGGGATCTCTCAGATACACAAGCTGGAAGAAATCCGGACGTCGAGGCAGCATGCATGCATCCGGTATCACGAAGCGCTATCGGAACATGATTGGCTCGAGGCACCCTTGGGGGACATAAAAAGCGTGAACCCCTTCTTGTATTACATCAAAGTCCTGAATGGACGGCGTGGTGACTTGATAAAGCATATGAGCGAGCAAGGAGTCGATACAGGCATTCATTGGCAAGCAGGGCACCACTTCAGCTTTTTAAAGGATTGCCGGCGGGGCTCGTTAGAGGTTACGGAAGAGGTGGTTGAGCAAGTCCTTTCACTGCCCCTGCATAGCAAGATGAGCGCCGGCGACATTGATCGTGTTGTTCGTTCTATTAAGTCCTTTGTGTGATTAGGGAAGCGATACTCCTTGGGTCGAAGCCAGCGTCTGTTGTGGCGCTTCTCCATCTGCTGGGGCAAGGCTGGGTGGTCAAGGAGGTGGTTGCCTCGCCAAGTCAGCCAGATTGGTTGCCCCCCCCGTCGCTTCATGACGTCGCTACTAAGCTAGGTATTCGTGTTGTAGAGCATCAAGACGAGCTGATGGCCGCCGATGTTGACCTGGTGGTTAGCTACATGTGTCGATCGTTGGTGACTGAACGGACACGGGCGCGCGGGAAATACGCGCTGAATTTTCATGCAGGACCGTTGCCCGAATTCGGTGGGTGGGCGTTTTACAACGTTGCCATCCTTGAGGGTGCTTCCCAGTATGGTTGTACCTGCCATCTTATGGACGATGGGTTTGATACCGGCCCTATCGTAGAAGTCCGCAGATTTGAGATTGATGCGGCGGCAGAAACTGCTGTCTCGCTCGAGAAAAAAGCGCAAGAGGAAATGATTCTTTTGTTTATGCGGGTGGTCTCAAACTATGAGCAAAATGGTAGCTTGCGGTTTCAGCATCAGGATCCTGAGCAGATGCGCTACTTAGATGCTCAGCAATTTCAGACTATGAAGCAAATCCCGCTCGATGCTAATGAAGAGGTAGTCGACAGAATCGCCCGTGCATTTTGGTATCCCCCGTACGATGTCGCGTACTATCAAATGCCAAACGGTACGAAGCTAGAAGTAATTCCAGCGATTGCGAAAAATGCCTTGGCGAAGGACATACATAAGAATGACTTGCAGGATCTCCTGAAGTTGACAGGCCTTCCTCTAAATTTGTAACAAAAAAAAATTTCTGCAATGTTTTTTCAAGGCACCATGCGCGGGAGTGTTTTTATGGCGTTGCAGCCCAAACGCATAGGCGCATAAGTGCTGCAAAAAGATAGTGAAGTTTTGAAGGGGTGCAGTCACAGTGATTTCTGCCCGTTGCTGGGCAGCCAGCCTCTATAGGGGTGTATATGAGTGAAGAGGTAGATAAGTTTCTGCTAGAAAAGGAGCAGGCGATCCTCAGTTACGCCTCAGATCGGGCTTGGCAGAGTTTATCAAGAGACTGGCTCGAGCACGGTTTCCATAAAAAGTACATGTACAACTTCGAATGGTTGGGGAGACCGATCATTCAAATGCCGCCCGACATGGTCGCAATGCAAGAGCTGATTTGGGCTGTGAAACCAGATTTGATTTTGGAGACTGGGATTGCTCATGGCGGCTCGCTTGTCCTCAGCGCATCAATGCTGGCTCTACTGGACCTGTGCGATGCTGCCGAAGCCGGTTTGCAAGTGAATCCGCAGCAGCCGCGACGGAAAGTGCTGGGTATTGATATTGACATCCGTGATCACAACAGAATCGCCATAGAGGCGCATCCTCTAGCGCCCTATATTCAAATGTTCGAGGGATCAAGCGTCTCGCCTGGCATTGTGGGACGAGTGGAACAAGCTGCCAACGGCTATGAACGAGTTCTTGTATGTCTCGATTCAAACCACACCCACGAACACGTATTAGCTGAACTGCAGGCTTACGCGCCGATGACCAGTGTAGGTAGCTATTGCGTGGTGTTTGATACTGTGGTGGATGACTTGCCGGAGACTGTGTTTCCCGATCGACTCTGGGGGCCGGGAGATAACCCCAAGACCGCTGTTTCTGAATATCTGGAGAGCCATCCTGAATTCGAGGTCGACGCGCATATTGAGGCTAAGTTGATGTTGACCGCAGCGCCAGCAGGCTTCCTTCGACGTGTAGTATCTTGAAGTTTGTTACGACTTCGCAGTGAAATTAGTACTGCATCACTGATACCGCCAATACTATGAACCAGCACATCCCCTATGCTAAACCGTCGATCACTGAGTTAGAGGTTAGGTACGCGACCGATGCAGCTGCCAACGGTTGGGGCGAAGAATGCTATGCGTACATAGACAAGTTTGAAGCAGAGTTTGAGAAATATCTGGGAGTTCAGTATGCGGTTGCCACCTCGAGTTGCACTGGGGCACTCCATATGGGGATGGCTGCGCTAGGCATTGGCCCTGGCGACGAAGTCATTTTGGCCGACACCAACTGGATTGCCACCGCATCACCAATTGTGCACTTGGGCGCGAAGCCCGTTTTTGTGGATATCTTGCCTGATAGTTGGTGCATCGACCCCGACAGGGTGGTCGAGGCGATTACGCCGCGAACCAAGGCGATAGTTGCGGTGCATCTTTATGGAAATCTCTGTGATATGACAAAGCTTCTGGCGCTTGGAGAGAGATACGGTATCCCCATCGTTGAGGATGCGGCCGAAGCGATAGGTTCCACCTACTATGGCAGGCCCGCCGGAAGCATCGGCAAGTTTGGAGCATTCTCTTTTCACGGAACCAAAACCCTTACCACTGGTGAGGGGGGCATGTTCGTAACGAACGATGCTGAACTTTACGAGCGTGTGCTCACGCTGAGCAATCATGGTCGAAGCAGACTACAGGGAAAGCAATTCTGGCCAGATATGGTCGGCTTCAAATATAAGATCTCCAATACTCAAGCAGCTATTGGATGTGCACAGCTGGAACGTGTTGACGAGCTTGTGTCAAAAAAGCGCGCCATTTTAGCTCAATATCGTTCGCGACTAACTAGCCTTAAAGGTGTTGAAATGAATCCCGAACCAGAGGGCACAACCATCGGTGCTTGGATGCCGACGGTTTTGTTTGCGCCTGAAACTGGAATTACTCGAGAAGCACTTCAAAAGTCATTCGCGGCGCAAAATATCGACGCTCGGGTTTTCTTTTGGCCATTATCGGGATTGCCCGTATTTGAGTCGGTTGAAGCTAATTTGATCGCTAGGGATATACCCAAAAGGGCGATAACTCTGCCCAGCTATCATGATTTAACAGAGAACGATATTGAACGTGTCTGCGACGTTCTGAAGTCGGTATATGGAGAAGATAGCGGCTAGTGCGTCGATAATTATGAGTGTATAGAGTCGGAGTGAATTCCACGAACAGAAGCGGATGGGAGGCGTTTGAGCGCGCCTCTTTCTGATCCATCGTCAGTTGCATGATGACAAGAGGCTAGGCCTGACGCGGTACTCTGGTGCCAGTCGTATATAGCGCCCTAGTGGGTCCGCATTGGGGAGATTGATAAGTTGTCGCATAATATGACTGCAGTAGTGGTAGCCCCTGAAGGAACTCCGTAACTGAACTTATGACAATGCAAAATCATATTGTAGTTATTGGCGCTTCTGTGGGAGGACTTGTTGCAGCTGCTGAACTACATGCGCAAGGTTTTCAAGTTACCATCGTGGAAAGAGGTCAAAAAGTTGGTGGCCTTTTCAACAAAGTACAAACCCCCTTTGGCATGCAGGAGCTTGGCATGCATGTGCTTTATGCGAGCGACGAGCACGAGCGCCATCTCAAGAAAATTTTTGGCGAGAGCGCCTTCCACGTTTTAACTGGAACTAGAGTTGATATCGGAGCTAGCAATAATTTTGGGGGTACATCGTTCAACAGTGTTTATCCAGTCATACAACAACCGCTTCGAGGCACTGTTCTGCAGGAAATGATCAATGCCAGTGGTGGCGAGTTAATTGCCAGCAATGCGGCGCAGGAGGCCACACGTCGCTTCGGTAAAACCGCTAGCGAAAGAGTGGTCGTCCCTGTGCTTGAAAAGTTATGGAAGCAGTCCGCAAGAAAATTAAGTAGTGACTCCATTCATTGTTTTTTTGATCTACGTCGGCTGGTGGTGTGTGACAAGCAAGAGGCGGATAAATTTAAAAGAGATACCTGGCTAAATCAGGTGCTCGCAAATCCCGACCAGCTAACCCCCGCCGGCCGGGTTTTTGACGGCCGTAAGGGGCTCGTGGTTAGAGCCGAAGCCGCAACCGAGCTGAATGAAAAGGCATTGAGGTGGGCTGAGAGCAACGACATAGATCTCAAACTCAGTGCTTGTGTTGCCGTTGAGGACGGCGTAGTCAAGATTGGCGAAAAGCCATTATCGGATGAATTTGATGCCGCTATTCTCTCTATGCCCCTCCACAGTCTCGCTTATGAGTCGCTGGAGCGAGCCGACAGTCTGGAGATGTCCATCTACTACTTCCAAGCTAGAGGAAGAGTTAGAAGCAGCTTCCCGTCCTATTACATCCTTTGTCATGATTCGTCGTACCATACTTCTAGAATAGTCAACTTCGATGGCTATAACTGCACCGACCCGGCGTTACACAACAGCGTGCTGGCGGCAGAGGTTTTGCATGAAAAAGGTCGTGCGCCAGAGATGGAAATTATTGCTAGGGAGGTTCAGAGAGCTGTGCCGGCTATTGAGATACTGAAACAGTACAAGCTTGATAAAACTCTTACGGTTCTCTCGCCGACTCTAAAAAACGCTGAAATCCTTGACGACGTGACAGCTTCTATCTGTCAAGGCCAGAGCGTCCCCGTGTACTTTACTGGCATGCGAACAGATAAGGGCATTTTTTTTTCCCATCACACTGTTGGACTGGCTTATGAGGCGGCACTGGACTGTAAAGAGCAACTCACTTGAGTTGGACGCCATGCCCTTTTACTGGCGGATGACTGACGATCAACAGAGACCAGAAGGTATCCCAGCTAAGCTTCCTATTAGGATCGAGGCCGATGCAGAGTTTGATTACCTTCGATTCCGATTCAATGATGCTGAATGGGGCGCCATTGATCTTGCGTACCAGCAAGACCAAACCATTGGTTTTATCAACCCAGACATGGGGCAGATGGACACCTACGGCGCCAGCGTCAATCGTTTTGTCCTTGATACGTTAAAAAAATTTAGTCCTGACTTGGTTTATGAAATTGGTTGTGGAGCAGGTTTCACCCTTAAACACCTTGAAAAAAATGGATGCAGGGCTATCGGAATAGATCCATCGGCCTATTCATTGCGCTGGAGCAAGCACCTGAATTTTGAGTTAATCAACGATTATTTTTCACCCGATATGTTTGATGACAAGCCAGACTTTATCTACTGCAACGATGTCTTTGAACATATCCCGAACGTTATTGACTTCAGTAAACAAATTTGCCAGAGCTTGGCCGATGGCGGAGTTTTTTGTTTCTGCACTACCAACTCTACGGGAGCCATAGAGCTTGGGGACATATCAATGCTGGAGCACCAGCATGTCAATATGTTTACGCGAGAGTCGATTATGAAAATTCTTGTGGCGGCGGGGTTTGGCAGTATCGAGATTGCTGGGGGCAGCTATGGCAATACCTTTCATGTCCATGCGATAAAGGGCGGTGATTTTGGGGGCGCCTCAAATGCCAAAAACGTTACGGACGGTTTTTTTGAGCGAGCTGAGGCTTGCTTGCGGTCATTCGGTGAGTTCTACAACCAGCACCCCGAACTGCGCTGCTATGTGCCCTTGCGGTGCATTCCGTACCTAGCCTCCGTGGGCGACTACGGCAGCACACCGCTTCATGACAGCAACGAAAAATGGTCAGGAAAATATATCGATGGATATGATTTGCCAATAAGCAATCTGCGGGATGCAAGCTATACCGGCGGACACACCTTTTTCATCGGCTCAATGACATTTGCGAACGAAATTCGGACTTCGCTGATAGAGAAGGGCTATCCGAGGAGCAGCCTTGTGACAATTGGGGATCTGTGCTGCGAGTCGTAGTTTCTCAGCCCATGTTTCTGCCGTGGATTGGCCTGTTTGAGCAGATCAGGTTAGCGGATGTCTTTGTGCATTACGATGATGTGCAAATGCCCAGGGGGAGAAGTTTTGTGTACCGCGTGCAAATCAAGACCCCGAGAGGACAGCAGTGGGTTTCTGCACAGATTGACAAAAAGGCTAGTGGCCGCCGCATAAATGAGATGCGGCTGGTTGATAACCCGAATTGGAAGAATGATCATTTCAATCTGCTACGGGAAAACTATAGAAACGCGCCGTTCTACGGAACGATGCGAAACCTTGCTGAAGAACTGTACGCATTTGAAGGCGGTAACCTCGCGCTTTTCAATCAGCACGCCACGGAAACCATAGCGGAGTGGCTTGGTCTAGATACTAAATTCGTGCGGTCCTCGGACACCGGTATAGGCGGCTGCCGCTCGCAGCGACTGGTTGATCTTTGCCAGCACTATGGGGCTACGCACTACATAACTGGCCACGGAGCACTCAACTACTTAGACCACAAAAGCTTTGAAGAAAAGGGTATTGCCGTGGAATATATGGATTACGTAAAACAAGCGTACCCACAACTCCATGGCGTATTTATGCCGTACTTGAGCATTTTGGATGCCATTGCTTGCACTGGCCCAGGGGCGCGTGAGTTACTCCTTTCCGACAGCGTTTATTGGAGAGACTACATTGATCAGCCCCGTTGAAAAATTTAATGAGGAAGTGCAGGGCAATATCAGGCAACAGGAAACCCGGGCTGATCTTCAAGCGCTCTCTTTCGATTGGATGAGAGAGACCGCAGCGACCCGATATTCCTATAATTTTTCTTGGTTGGGCAGGCCGATAATCCAATTTCCCCAAGACATGTTGGCGATGCAGGAGCTGATCTGGGTGGTAAAGCCCGACCTGATTATCGAGACGGGTATTGCTCATGGCGGCTCCCTTGTCATGAACGCTTCCTTTCTGGCAATTCTTGAATACTGTCAGGCAGTTGAAAAAGGCATCAGTCTTGATCCGGCGAAACCTCGCCGAAAGGTGTTGGGAGTGGATATTGATATCCGGCGACACAATCGGCGCGCAATCGAGGCTCATCCGATGTCGAGTAGAATCGGCATGATTCAGGGTTCATCAATTGATGACGGCGTCATCAAGCGAGTAGAAGAATATGCCGCAGGTTTTGAACGGGTGATGGTTGTGCTGGATTCAAATCACACCCATGACCATGTATTGGCAGAATTGAATGCTTATGCTGGGCTGGTTAGCGAGGGCAGTTATTGTGTGGTTTTTGATACCGTTGTGGAGGATATGCCTCATAGCATGTATCCAGACAGGCCTTGGGGCAAAGGTGACAACCCCAAGACAGCGGTCAGGGAGTTCATGCAAAACAATAGTGACTTTGAAATTGACACGGCGTTGCAGGCTAAGTTACTTATAACAGTCGCTCCAGACGGCTACTTGAAAAGGAAGAGATAAGTGCTCAGGCGGCTGTGCCTGTAAGGACTTCCCGTATGGCCGCGCAATGTGGTGGTATTTCTTGCAGCTAGCTGTCAACAGTATTTGGAAATGAGTTTTCGACCAAGTATGTTGGCAGTCCTATCAGCCGCCTTTGATTCATAGAATTATTTGGTTGCCGCCCTCTCGGCGGATGGCTCTGCTCGGAGAGCCAATTTTTTGCGCCGTCTACCTTTATGTTCGCGCCACCAGCCTCAGTGTAGACCCGTTCTCTAAAGGTCGCTCAAGGGGGCGTGAAGTGAGTACTTGGACATAAGTAGCGGAGCGCTGTTGAAGGAACGCTTCTGAAAACGCTAGCACCCCTTTTCAGACCGCACTACGCGCGTCAAATGGGGCGGGTCCGCGGTAACCTAAAAACTGCGACAAGTGAGTAGTTGAGGGCGCCCCAAGAAGTCGATGTCGACGAACAGATCGATCATGCTCTGCTCACTAGCGTCGCATCGGATCAATTCATTAGCTTAGCGTCCTAAATTCCGCGGCGCTTCAGGGCAGTCCAAGTGTTATTCACGGAATAGCCTCATGGCATGATGGCCTTTGGTTCCAGCTACCACGGGTAAGCTGCCCACCTATATTGCTTCACCTCGGGCCAATGGCTCAGATGTCGTAGCGGCACTCTCTCGCCGCAGCAACGCTCCTACTCTTGCCTGATTGTATCTGCCTCCTAACATGCAAAATCATTGATCCGGTGTTATCTGTCTCGTCAGCCGCAGCCCGCATGCTTGAGAACGCAAGGATCGCGTCGAGAGGGCTTTGTGCTTTTATGCAGGCAAGCTGCCGTCCGTCAAAATGTTGACGCTGGGCCGTGGCTATGCCAGATTCCTCGTTGGCATCGCGGACTTTAGTCCTTCCGCCGTGATCACTGTCTGAGGGCTTAGTCTGAGGGCGCCGGCGGTACTTGTGTTACAGAGACAAACCGAACTAAGTTTTTTTTTGCAGGGAATTAAGTGTGACCAAGCATCAAGAGCTTGTTGGGGTCAGCCGCGCCGTCGCCCAGGTCAGAGACATGGTCGCGAAAGTTGCACCTACTGATTCCTCTGTGTTGATCACCGGCGAGTCCGGCACCGGCAAAGAGGTGGTCGCCCGAGGTATCCACAGCCAATCTGATCGCGCCGCCGGGCCCTTCGTGGCCGTGAACTGTGGCGCTATTCCCGGCGAGCTACTTGAATCTGAGCTGTTCGGCCATGAAAAGGGCGCGTTTACCGGTGCGATTCAAGCCCGCGTAGGGCGTTTCGAGCAAGCCGCCACCGGCACTCTATTTCTGGATGAGATTGGTGACATGCCCCAAGGCATGCAGGTGAAACTGCTGCGCGTACTACAGGAGCGCAGCTTTGAGCGGGTGGGTAGCAACAAGACCCAACAAGCCAATGTGCGCATCATTGCCGCGACCCATCAAGATCTCGAGGCCTACGCCGAAGAGGGCAAGTTCCGGGCCGATCTGTATTACCGCTTGAACGTCTTCCCCATCGAGATCCCGCCGCTGAGAGAGCGGCCCGACGACGTTCAAGTCATTGGCGAGCGCTTTTTAGAGGGGTTTAACAAGCAGCGCGGTACCAGCACTAAAGTATCCAAGGCCTGCTTTGACGCCCTGCGCCAGTATCAGTGGCCAGGTAATGCCCGGGAACTGTCCAACCTCATGGAGCGCTTGACTATTCTTCACCCCGATGAGCAGGTCTCGGCCGCGCAGCTCCCCGAGCGGTGGCGCTCATGTTCGTTGCCGTCACCTGATCTCGACAACCCTCGTGTGCCTGAATTTGCGTTCACTGAAGAGCCTGCCACAGACGACAGATCTGAAATTGTGCTATCGGGCCTCACAGAAGACGGCATCGACTTGCGCTCACGCATGGCCGAGATCGAGCGCTCGTTGATTATGCAGGCATTGGACCTTTCGGGCGGTGTGGTCGCGCAGGCAGCCAAGCTACTAGGCCTGCAGCGCACCACGCTGGTTGAAAAAATGCGTAAGCAGGGGCTCGAGCGCGCCGAATAAGGCGTATGGCCCTTGAAATCACACGTCGACATCTTGACGCGTCGGCCAAACTAATAGCATAACTTGTTGAAAAATAGATAAAAATAAAATCGGCACGGTTTTTGCAGGTGTATCGCTGAATTCACGAATCAGCGGGCAACAAACGCATGCAAACCGCCCAGCAACAGCCAATACCGGGACCAGAGGTTGATCTGGCGCTTGATCGCGCCACGCAAGAGCTCAGCACTAGCTACGTGGACCTCTCTGAGCGGGTCGAACGGCTGACGCAAGAGCTCCATAAAAGCCGCACCCAGCTGGTGCGGGAGCTGGCCGAGAAAGAGGTCATATTTAGACGCCTGTCTGCACTCGTGCAGGCTCTACCAGGTGGAATGCTGTTGGTTGACCGCCACGACATTATTCGCGACGCCAACCCCCACGCCATTGAGCTGGTTGGCGAGCCGGTTATCGGGGAGTCCTGGTCTTCGGTTGAACGACGTTCGCTGAACTTGCGCTACGAGTCTGCAGAGGGCGACAAGCGCCGCCACGTGTCGGTGTCGGTCCAGCCCTTGGGAAACTCTGGCGAGAAGCTGATTCTGATTACTGATACCACTGCGCTCCACGAATCTCAGCAAATCAAAAGTCAGAAACAGCGGTTGATGGCGATGGGTGAGATGGCTGCGCGCCTTGCGCATCAGATCCGTACACCGATTGCTTCGACCACGCTCTACCTGGCGCAACTGGGCCGGGCCGATCTAAAAGATACCCAGCGCAGCGATATTTGCGACAACCTCACCACCGCGTTGCGCAACATTGAAGGAACCATCGACAGCATGCTGGGTTTTGTCCGCGGTGATGCGCGTGAGCTGGTGCCTCTGTTTCTTCAAGATGTGATGCAAGAGTTCGAGGCGTTGATTCGCGATGGACTGAATCTTGGCGCCAGTCAGCTCACCGTCACGCAGGTCGATCGCAGTGTGCGCATCAACGGCGCGCGCGAGGACTTGGTGGGCGCGCTAAGTAATTTGGTGTGTAACGCGATTCAGGCCTCGGGCGAGGCGCCCGAGATCCATGTCTCGGTTAACGCCGTGGACGCAGGCAGCATCCAGATCCGTGTCCGCGATCATGGGCCGGGCATTAGCGACGAGCATCTTCCCCACATTTTTGATCCGTTTTACACCACCCGTGCCGCCGGCACCGGCCTGGGGTTGGCGGTGGTCGCCATGACCGTGAATCAGCACGGCGGTGATATCAGTGCGCGCAACCACCCCACAGGTGGCGCAGAGTTTGTTATCAGTTTGCCCATGTTGGCACCCAGTGAGTGAAGGGAGAGTTTGCATGAATCAGCCAGCTAAAGTTCTGATCGTAGAAGACGATGCCACACTGCGACAAGCATTGTGCGACACCATCAAGTTTGGTGGTTACCAAGCGGTCGAAGCCAGTAGCGGTGTCGACGCATTGAGTCAGCTCACGCAGGAATGCGTGGACATGGTGATCAGCGATGTGCAGATGGACCACATGGACGGTCGTGAATTGTTGCGACAGGTCAGGGTGAACAATCCAGAACTGCCCTTTGTCATGATCACCGCCCATGGCTCGGTGCAGGGCGCGGTCGATGCGATGCGTGAGGGTGCAACGGACTATTTAATGAAGCCGTTTGAGGCCGAGGTGCTCCTCGACATGGTCTCGCGTATGGAGCCCCTGCGTGCTGCAGGTGCGAGCGATGTCATTATGGCTGATCCCGAGACCGCCAAAGTCTATGGGCTGGCACAGAAGGTCGCATCGAACGACGCCAGCATTTTAATTTCAGGTGAGTCGGGCTGCGGTAAGGAAGTACTGGCTCAGTACCTACACAGCCACTCCAACCGAGTAGACAAGCCCTTTGTGGCAGTGAACTGCGCGGCGATCCCAGAGAACATGCTCGAGTCAATGCTGTTTGGTTACGAAAAGGGTGCCTATACCGGCGCGCACCAAGCGCGCGCGGGAAAGTTTGAGCAAGCCAATGGCGGCACCATCCTGCTCGACGAGATTTCCGAGATGCCTTTGGCGCTGCAGGCCAAACTGCTGCGCGTGCTCCAGGAGCGAGAGCTCGAGCGCTTGGGTAGCCACAAGGTCATTAATCTTGATGTGCGAGTGATTGCCACTACCAACCGCAACCTCATGGAAGAAGTCGCCGAGGCGCGTTTCCGCGAGGATCTTTATTACCGGTTAAATGTCTTCCCTCTGCATTTGGCGCCGCTGCGAGAGCGTCGCGCTGACATCATGCCGTTGGCGGAACTGTTTTTGAGCAAGTATCAGCCCGCTGATCGTCCCCTGCGGCTTGACCTACCGGCGGCTGAGAAGATTCGTCGCGCCATGTGGCAGGGCAACGTGCGCGAGCTGGAAAACTGCATCCAGCGCGCCACCATTCTGTGTCAGCCCGACGGTTTGGTGCGGGAAGCCGATATCGTGATCACGGAGCCGCTCTGCGGCGCTGGGCCGATGGAGTCAGAGGTCAGCGCGGATCAGCCCCGTCTAGATGGCGATCTGAAGCAGCGAGAACACGAGCTCATCTGCGAGGCGCTTGAAGCCTCGGGTGGCAAGAAAAAAGAGGCGGCAGAGCGCCTGGGTATCAGCCCCCGCACTTTGCGCTATAAGTTAGCCCGTCTGCGCCAATTGGGCGTGGCGCTGCCTGCTTGAGCCCAGGCAGCAGGGGTCATAGATTATGAGTGATATCGCAATCAATCAGGTGCTCGCGCAGATGCGGGCGATGCAAGCGCTGGCCAACCCGCAGGCAACATCTGAAGCGGTCCAGGGTCAGGGCAATTTCTCGAACTTAATGCAGGACTCGATCCGAGAGGTGAATGCGGCGATGCAGGAATCGCGGGCGATGACAACGCGTTTCGAGATGGGCGACCCCTCAGTGTCGCTCGCAGAGGTGATGGTGAACTCGCAAAAGGCGGGT
>MDSZ01161702.1_pt1 | contig 19312 bp, 16 predicted proteins | sample 811201 | NCBI WGS metagenome assembly MDSZ01 (sample SAMN05326647, study PRJNA326480) | marine metagenome | isolation source: seawater | place: Indian Ocean: North | collected 2010 | reverse complement strand
TGATGATTTCATAATTGCTAGTGGCTACAAACACAAGATAATAAAAAATTATTTTAAAAAAAAAAAACTTCCTGCAAAAATAAATGTGATTAATACTGGTATTGAAACATTAACTGGTTCAAGATTAAAAAGATTATCAAATAAGTTAAAGGAAACATTTATGTTAACTTATGGTGATGGATTATCAAATATTAATTTAAAAAAATTATTAAATTTTCATAAAAAAAATAAAAAAAAAATTACATTATCGGCTGTTCATCCACCAGCTAGGTTTGGTGAATTAACATTATTAAATGATATGGTTACTAATTTTGAAGAAAAGCCTCAATTACAAAAAGGTTGGATTAATGGAGGTTTCTTTGTAGTTGAACCTGAATTTTTAAAATTAATTGGAAATAAAAATGTCATGCTTGAGAGATCTCCTTTAGCAAAAGCAGTAAAAACAAAAAATTTATCTGCATATAAACATAATGGTTTTTGGTTTGCTATGGACACTGTAAGAGATAAAAAAGTATTAGACACTATGATCAAAAATAAAAAATCTCCATGGCTTAAATAATGTCAAGAATAGCTGTTTTCGGAGGTAGTGGATATTTAGCTTCATTAATAAAAAATAGTAATAATAAAAAAACAAATACATATACTTTTTTTTCAAGAAGAAAAAATGACAGGAATTATATAAATTTATTATCATTTAAAAAAAATTTAAAGACTTTTAAAAAATTTGAAATTATTATTCATCTAGTAGGACCCAATCAAAATCTTTTAAAAAAAGATAAAAAATTAATAAAACAAAAAAATCAGATAACATCAAACATCTGTGATTTGTGTTTAGCTAATAATATTAAATTGATCTACTTATCTTCAATGCAAATTTATAAAGACTATGGAATGGATAATATTTTAGTTAATTCAAAATTAAATTTAAAAAGCTCTTATTCAAAATCACATAATGATTCAGAAAAAATAATCCTAAAAAAATTTAAGAATAGTAAAAAAAATTTTATAATTTTAAGAATGGGAAATGTTTTTGGATTTAATAAAATTAATAACATAAGAGATATTCAAAGTAATCTTATTCATAACCTCTGCCTTGATGCTTTAAAGAAAAAAAATATTCTGATTAATAATGGTTCTATCCAAAGAACCATTATTCCATCACAAATATTTCTTCATATAATAAGTTCAATAATTAAAAGAAATTTATTTAACAATTCAATTGAAAATGTTTCTTACAAAAATTTGACTCTTAAAGAAATAGCCTATTTAATTAAAAAAAGACTGAATTTATTATTTAAATTTGATACAAGGGTAATAATAAAAAAATTCAATAATAAAAAAATATTTAAAATATATTCAAAAAAAAATTTAAAGCTTAAATTAAGCAATAAAAAAATTTATTTTGAAATTGATCAAATATTAAAAATTATTAAGAAATTTAGTTAATATAATGTATTTAAAAAGTTATTATCAAAAAAGGTAAACTTTGAATTCAAAATTATCACCATTTGTATCAATTGTAATACCCACATATAATCATGCTAATTTTTTAGGAAAAGCTTTAGAATCTGTTATTACACAGACATTTACTAATTGGGAAGCAATTGTGGTTGATAATCAATCTACTGACCACACATCTCAAGTAATTTCAAAATTTAATGATCATAGAATCAAATATATTAAAATTTCTAATTATGGAATTATTGCTAAATCCAGAAATCATGGAATAAATGTTGCTAAAGGAGAATGGATTGCTTTTTTAGACTCAGATGATTGGTGGACAAAAGATAAGCTTGAAATATGTCTTAAAAACATAGATCAGAATGTTGATCTTGTATACCATGATTTAGAAATTAAATATTATAAATCTAAAAATTTTCTTAATAAAAAAAAAATCATTGGTCGTCAGCTAAATAAACCCATCTTGAATAACCTACTTATTGATACAATTAAAAAAGGAACTGCTATTGGAAATTCTTCAGTTGTAGTACGCAAAGAAATGCTAAAAAAAATCGGTGGTATTAGTGAAGATAAGAATTTGGTTGCTTCAGAAGATTTTAACACATGGTTAAGAATTGCAAAAATAACTAATCAATTTAAATATATTAAAAAAAAATTAGGTTTTTATTTGGTTCATGAAAATAGCGCACAAAAAAGAGATTTATCAATACCTCATAGACATGCTACTTTAGATTTTATGCAATTATTAGACGATAAATTAAAATTATATTTAGAAGTTAAGCTAAAATATATGTCAGCCAGTTACAATGCATTAAATAACAATTATTCAAGAGCAAGAAAAGATTTTATTTTTGTATTAAAATATGGAGATATCAATTTAAAACTTCGATCACTATTAAAAACAATTATCATTATTTTTAAAAGCAATGAAAAGACAAAATAATTTTACTGATATTTATAATTATTTTATTAAAAAAAAAAATAATAATGAAAAGATGATGAAAAAAATTTTTTCTTTATTAAGAGTAGATTCAACTTTTATGACTACATCATATAACCGAATGATTGATGTTAATTTAATTTTAAGAAAATACATTAAAAAAAATTTTTCTGAAAAAATTACAATATGTGACTTTGCTGTTTCTTCAGGGCAATCCACATTAGAATTATTTTTGGATTTAAATAAAGATAAAATCATAGAAATTTATGGATTTGATAAAAAAATAAATATTACAATTTACAAAATTGGAAAGTTTATTTTTTTATATAGTTCAAAAAATGAACTTCTAATGGTTGAATATAATAAACAATGCTTGAGATATAGGTTTTTCCTATTATTTAAATTAGTAGAAAAGTTGCTACCTAGTTTGTTTAATAAAATATATTTATTTGATTTAATGAATGTAAAATTAAAAAAATCAAAATTATTGATAGAAAATCTAAATAGTATAAGTCAAATCAAATTTTTTGAACAAGATATTTTCAATATTGATAAAAAATATTTTCATTTTTTCGATGTTGTGCGAGTTTCAAACCTTTTAAATTATTCTTATTTTTCAGAAAATCAAATTAAAGTGGCAATCAATAATTTAAAAAAAATTTCAAAAGAAAATTCAATTATATTAATTAATAGAACGCCCAATAATTCAAAGAATAATACAGCAAGTTTCTTTAGAAAAAAAAAAGGTAAGTTCGAATTAATTGAAGACTTAAATGGAGGTTCTGAAATTAAAAACTTAATGCTGAATTAAAAAATAAAATTTTTATGAAAAAAGTTTAAAAGGTTAAAAAATGTGTGGAATTTCAGGTTTTTACTCAAAAAATTTATCAACGTTTAATAACGTAATAATAAAAATGAATTCAACTCTTAAACATAGAGGTCCTGAAAGAAGTAGAGTATGGCAAGATAATAATTCAGGTATTGTTTTTGGTCATCAAAGATTATCAATATTAGATTTATCAAAGGCAGGTGATCAACCTATGATTTCTAATTCAGGAAGATTTGTAATGACATATAATGGTGAGATTTATAATCATCTAGAAATAAGAAAAGAACTTGAGCAAATTAAAAAAAATATTAAATGGAAAAGTGCTACTGATACTGAGACTCTATTAGAGTCAATTGAACTTTTAGGAATGAAAGAAACTTTAAAAAAAACTGTTGGTATGTTTGCATTTGCAATTTGGGATAAAAAAAATAGAGTTTTAACTCTTGTAAGAGATCGAATGGGTGAAAAACCTCTTTATTATGGATGGCAAGGAGAAGGTGTAAATAAAGTTTTTCTTTTTGCTTCTGAACTTAAAGCACTGAAACCACATCCTTCATTTAAAGGAGAAATAAATAGAAATTCGATTGCTCTTCAATTGCGTCACAATTATATTCCAGATCCATATTCAATTTATAAAGATATTTATAAATTATTACCTGGGCATTATTTAGAATTAGGAGAAAAAGAATTGAAAAAAGGCTTTTCTCCAAAACTAGTAAATTATTGGTCGTTAATAAAATGTGTAATTGATGGAAATAAAAACCAACTAAAACTAAATGGACCTGAAATACAATATGATCTTGAAGAAAAAATAAAATTATCTGTTAAACAGCAAATGATGTCCTCAGATGTTCCAACGGGTGCATTTCTTTCTGGTGGAATAGATTCTTCCACAATTGTATCTTTAATGCAGTCACAATCTAAAAATCCTATTAAAACTTTTACCATAGGTTTCAAGAAAGATGATTTTAATGAGGCACGGCATGCAAAAAAAATCGCAAAACATCTAGGCACAGATCATACTGAACTTTACTTTACTTCAAGAAATGCAATGGAGGTTATACCAAAAATACCTAATATTCATGATGAACCTTTTTCAGATAATTCTCAAATTCCATCTTTTTTACTCTCACAACTTGCAAAAAAACAAATAAAAGTTGCTCTGTCAGGTGATGGAGGTGATGAGTTATTCTGTGGCTATAATAGGTATAACTCTACAAATAGCTGGTCAAAAAAGTTTAATCTGATTCCAAGATCATTAAGAAAAGCTTTAGCAACAGGTATCAAGTCAATATCACAAGAAAATTTAAATAGTTTTTTAAACTTACTACCCAATTTGAGCGAATATGCTAGTAAGGGATATAAAATTAAAAGTATTAAGGCCCTTCAAGCAGAAACATTATCTGATTTATATTATGTTCTATTATCACATTGGCAAAACCCTACAGAAGCAGTTAGAAGGAGTAAAGAGCCAGGAACATTTTTTACAAAATTTAAACCACAACTTAAAGATTTAAATAATCATCAGATAATGATGGCGTTAGATCAAATCACTTATTTACCAAATGACATTCTTGTAAAAGTAGACAGAACCTCTATGGCATCATCAATAGAGGCAAGGGTTCCATTTCTTGATCATAGGTTAATTGAGTATTCATGGAAAATTCCTTATTCTCTTAAATATAGAAATGGAAAATCTAAGTGGATTTTGAGAAAAATTTTAAAAAATTACGTTCCAGAAAATTTAACTGAACGACCTAAAATGGGTTTTGGAATACCTCTTAATGATTGGTTAAGAGGACCACTTAGAGATTGGGCAGAAAATCTACTTAATGAAAAAAAATTATCACAAGAAGGTTATTTTAATCCAAAATTAATAAGAGAAAAATGGGAAGACTATATTTCTAATAAAAATAAATTGCTTTATGATTTATGGAATGTGTTAATGTTCCAGGCTTGGAGAGATAAAAATAATTAAAAAAATATTCACACATTGAATTCTTACAAGAAAATTACTTTAATGATTAGCACCTTAAGCGGTGGAGGCGCTGAAGGTGTTTGTGTAAATTTAGCAAATAGTTTCGCTAATGATGATTGGCAGGTTGATTTAGTTATATTAAATTTACATGAAGAAGCTTATTTAAAACGCTTATCAGACAAGGTAAATTTAATTGTTTTAAATGTTAATCATGCTCGTTTCTCCATACTACCCTTACTTAAATACATACATAAAAACAAAATAAAAACTATTTTAGTTTTTAATTATGAATTGGCTGTTATTCTTGTGATTTTGCGCCTTATATTTAGACTAAAAATAAAAATAATTTCAAGAAACATAAATACTCTGACAATAAAAATAAAGCAGTTCGAGAAACAAAATTTATGGACAAGAGTGATTGTTAAAAATTTAGTTAAATATTTTTATAACAAAGCAGATCATGTAGTAAACCAGTGTGACGCTATGCGTGATGATTTGATATCATATTTTCCAGAACTTTATCGTAATTCAAGTACTATTTATAATCCAATACCCTTGCATATATTAAAATATACAAAAAACCATAATACAAACCAAATAAAGAAAAAAAATTATCTTTTGTGCGTTGGGCGTCTTGAAAAACAAAAAGCATTCGATCTTGCAATAGAGGCATTTGCAGGAATTGTTGAAAAATTTCCAAATTTACGACTTAAGATTGTTGGAAAAGGTAGTTTAGAAAATTCTTTAAGACAAAAAGCCCTAGATTATCATGTAGAAGACAAAATTGATTTTGAAGGTTTTCAAAATAATATAGCTCCATTTTATTTATATGCGAAAGGAACACTTCTTACTTCAATTTATGAGGGTTACCCAAATGTTTTAATAGAGTCCATCGCTATGAACACACCTGTTGTCTCATTTGATTGTCCCAGCGGACCAAGTGAAATAATACAAGATGGTGTAAATGGATATTTAGTAAAACATCTAGATGTTAAGGACTTAATTAATAAAATTATACTTATGCTTCAAAATAAATTTGACTATGAAGATTTAAAGATTTCGATAGAAAAAAATGAAATTAGAAAAATTTATAATCAATATAAGAATTTAATTAATTCATATATCTAAATCTAATAAATTTTATTTTTATCTGAAATTTTATAATACACAATCGTTTTAATTAAAAAACTAACCACCAAGGTAAATAAAAAAATATAATTAACTCTTAAATTTGTAAATATATAAATATATAAAATATTAAAAAATAAATACTCAAAAACTCTAAATAAAATCGATAAAGTCAGTAACTTAAAATAATTATTTTTATTTTTTTTAAATAAATTTGTTTTAAAAAAAAGCTGAGTATTAATAAAAAAAATAATGATGATAGTGACCAGAGACGCAATTGATGGACTAATTAGTTTTTCAAAAAAATAAAATATTAAATTTGAAAAAAAGAAACTAAATATAGATACTAAGCCAAATTTATAAAAAAATTTTATCAATTATTCTTTATTTAAAATTATTGTTATTTTCAAAAAAAAAATTTTTAATTCATTTAAATTTGTTAATTCTATCAACTAAAAAAATTAATATAATAATTAAAAAGTTAAAATTGAAGAGCAAGACTGTTTTATCTGTAATGTCTTTAGAATTTATATCGTTTATTAAAAAAAGTATGAACGTAAAAAATAACGGAATAAATATAGGTAAAATTATTTTGAATGGTTTATAATAGAATAAAAGTGAAAATATAGTATAAATAAACCTGAAAAAATCACTAAATCCAAGTTTTGATACCCCTAACCTCTCTTCATATTTTATTTTGTGAAATTTTATTTCATAATTTTCATTTAAAAATGTAATTGTCATTGAAGTGGTTAATGAAAATCTATTAGACATCATATGACTATGAATATTAAATTTATTTTTATTAAAAACTCTTAAGCCAGAATTGTAATCAACAATTTTTTCGTTGAAGCAAAAATTTGCAATTTGATTAATTATTTTTTTTCCAATTATCTTTAATCTAGAGGTGTTAGCGGCAGTTATTTTTCTTTGCCCAATAATTAAATCATATTTAAGTTGCTGAACATTAATATATTCATTTGATATACTGTTCAAATCATCAATTTTGTAGGTACGATCTAAATCTATAATTGCTATTGTTTCATTTATTGAATTTGAAATCCCTTTTTTGATTGAGAATCCATATCCTCTATTTTTAAGGTTGCTAATGACTTTTAAATTTACATTATAATTAGAGTTTCTGAATTCATTTATATTTTTTTCAAGCAATTCTAAAGAATTGTCTGTTGAGCAATCATTAACAAAAATTATTTCATTAATTAAGTTAAAGTTACATTTTTTTATATCATTAAAAAAATTTTCTATTTCTCCACACTCATTAAAAACTGGTACAATTAAGCTGATTTTTGAATTCACTTCAAATCTATAACAGCAGAAATGTTATAAATCTATACCTAGCTTTAAATATGTAAAAAGAATTTATTTAATTAATGAAACGTTTTATTGTTTTTTTGAAAAAAAAAAATACTAAATAATATAAAAATAAACATTAGCAGTATAAAATCTGTATAAATGAAGTACCTAGGTTGAACACGACCAAAAAAATAAATTACCGAATGATTACTTAATGAAAATATAGAAACAAAAAATACAATTAGCGAAACTTTTGATTTATTTTTAAAAAAACTAATAAGGCTAGTAATAAGCATAATAACTGGAACAAATATAAATAGCCAGGTTGTATCATAAAATTTTTTAAATATTTGTTTCAAATATTTTTTAAAATTTGCAGATATCAACTTGATATAAATTTTTCTTTTTAATTTACTTAAACTAATTTTATTTTTATCAGCCAGTTCCAACAATAAAGGATTTGAAAAATCCCTTATATCTGAAAAACTTTTACTAAAATGACCTCTACCGTCATAATATTCAATTAATGATTTCCGCTCATTCATTTCATCAAAAATTTTAGTTAAAGTTTCCTTAATGTTTTGATCTACAAATAAATTAGCGTCTTCTTTTTTTGAAATGTAAATGGCATCAAAAAAAAAGTAGTAATTCGGACCCAAGCTTACATATGTGAGAGATTCTTTCCATTCTATACTATGAGCCGCAACATAGTTTTTATCAAAGGAGTCTTTATTTATGTAAGTGTTTAATAATATTATAGAATTGTGTAATATAAAAGTTGTTATAAAAGCTAACATTAAAAACTTTATTAATTTTTTATTATAGTTGTTAAGAATAAATAGGCCTATAAATAGAAAAAAAATAATAGGGTAAATAAACATAAACTGATTTCTTGTGAGCAATAATGTTATTGCAAAAAAAACACTAATAATAAGATTTTTAATTTTGAATTTATATATTAGCCTAATGTTAAAAGTTACAAATAAAAGTGATAAAGCGTAACCTAAAGGTTCAGTCAATAAGTAATTATAAAATTGTAAGATTGGAATAAATAAAAAAAATGAAACTAGAAACTTAATTATGTTATTTAAGTTAAAAATTTTAGACATTGTTTTTGTAAAATAAAATATTCCTAAACCAATCATAAGAGTTTGAAACATGACAACAGGTTTTAAACTTCCAAACAAAAACTCTGATATACGAATAATTGTACTATACATTGGAGGATCTAGTAAACTTCCACTTAAATAACGTAGAGAGTCACCTTTCTCAATTGGACTAGTGGAGTATAATAAAAGCGAGCACACACCAATTAAAAGTAAAATTTCAGAAATATAATTTTTAATTTTCATAATATTGCCTGAGTTTTTTATAAACTAAACTTCTAATATTTTATAATCTTAATATTATGTTAGTGTAGAATTTTAAATTTGCATTAAATTAATTATTAAAAATATAATGATAAATAGATTTTTAATTATAATTTGGTTTTGTTTACGACCAAAGTTTTATTTACATTTTTTTTCACTAATTAGACGTAAATTTTTAACAAATCACGATACCAATGAAAATAGTAAAAAAGCATATGAGTGGGCAAAATTGAATGCTATTTCATATATTGAAGCTCTCAAAAAATTAGAAATTAATGGTGAAGCACTTGGTTTAGATAATGATACTATTAAAGAAGGTAAGAAGCTTGAATTAAGATCAGCAGTTAAGATGGGTGGGTCTGGTCATATTCATTTACTCTATGATTGTGTAAGAATACTTAAAGTTAAAAATATAATTGAAACTGGAGTAGCCTATGGATGGTCTAGTCTGGCTATTCTTAAAGCGATATCTCAAAACGGTATTGGAAAACTGTATAGTGTAGACATGCCTTATCCAAGGAAAAAAAATGAAAACGATGTTGGTATTGTAGTACCTGAAAGTTTAAGAAAAAATTGGACTCTGATTAGAAAACCCGATAACCCAGGTATTATTGATGCGTTAAATAAAGTTGGAGGAAAAGTAGATTTGTGTCATTATGATTCAGATAAATCTTGGTGGGGTAGACACTATGCTTATTCCATATTATGGAAATCTTTAAATTCAAGGGGCTTGTTTATCTCTGATGATATTCAGGATAATCTTTATTTTTCTGAGTTTGTGAAAAAAAAATTATTAAATTTTGCTGTAATTGAGTTTGAAGGAAAATTTGTAGGATTAATCCGTAAAGAATGAGATATAAATTATAATCGTTTAATATAAATACTTAGAATTTAAAATTATTTATTCAGGATTTTATGGCAGAAATTTTTGGACTTATTTTAATTAGTTTAGTTTCTTTTACAATAATATTAATTGGATTAAGGTGGCCAGATATTTCTAGAATTTTATATGTTGCTCTGTCTCTAAGAGTTTTAGTAATTTTGATTGGTCATTATATCGTTCCATTACCAGATAGCACTAAAGATGCTGCGGGTCTTGATGATTTAGCATGGAGTTATGGGAAAGATGGATTTTTAAATGCTTTAAGCAATTTTAATCTGAATAGTAGGTATTTTCATAGCCAAATAATTGGGATTTTTTATTCTTTGTTTGGAAGAAGTATTTTAATTTCACAGTCATTAAGTTTAATTATTGGCTTAGGAATTATTTTTTTAGCATGGTTTTATGCGAAAAAGATATGGGATGATCTTACTGCTAAGAAAATTGCTTGGATACTAGCTATATTTCCATCTCAAATTTTATACTCCGTATTACCTTTGAAAGATATATATATGAGCTTTTTTTTATTAATTGCAATGATAGGAATATTTCATTGGGTTAAAGAAGAGAGTTATAAATATTTATTTGTAGCATCAGCTGGTTTTATTTTAGCAACTCTGTTTCATGGTGCTTTAGTATTAGGTCTTATAGTTTTTTTGTCTTTAATTGTTTTGATTAACTTTAAAAATTTCTTTAAATCAATTAGACTTTTGCATCTTAATATTAGTGCTCTTATAATTTCGATTTTATCTATTTATATTTTACAAATTTTCTTTTTAAATAAAATATATATTCCTAAAATTGGATATTTTGAGGATATTAATTATAGTTTAATTCTAAATGAGTTAAACGCTCGAATGATTGGAGAATCCTCATATGGAAATTGGGCAATTATAACCGGTAAATCAAGTATTGGAGAGGTATTTTATAAAATTATATTAAGAATGTTTTATTTTCTTTTTTCCCCATTTCCTTGGAATATAGAAAAATTAAGTCATATAATTGGTATGATTGATGGTTTTGTTTATTTAATTATATTTTATTTTATTTTATTGAATCTTAAAAATATTTGGAAAGACCCTTTTTTAAAGATAATTTTAATAATTTTAATATGCTATATTTTCATTTTTGCGCTTGGTGTTAGTAATTTTGGCTCAGCTTTAAGACATCGTACAAAATTTATTGTTGAAATGCTAATATTAGCTGGACCACTAATTCCTACATTTGTTTTATCAAATAAGGGGAAATTATTATCAAAATTAAAAAATAAATCTTAATTTCTAAAAAATATTAAATGAAAATTTTACATATTATTACTGGTTTAGGAGATGGTGGAGCAGAACTGACTCTTTATAAAATATGTAAGTATGATACCTCTAATACGCATATAGTAATTTCTCTAAAAGATAAAGGGAAGTACTTTTCATTGTTAAAAAATTTAGGGATAGAAGTAATTACGTTAAATATGAATTTTTATTCAGTGTATAAAGTTCTCTCTCTTATTAAAAAAATAAATTATTTTAAACCAGATATTGTACAAACTTGGCTCGTACACGCTGATTTTTTAGGAGGTATTGCTTCTCGACTAGCTGGGTTTAAGAATATTATTTGGAATATTCGTTATTCAAATATAGAGGCAACAGGTTTAAAATTTTCCACTATTTTTATTATTAAAATATTATCTTGGCTTTCTTATATAATACCTTCATCTATAATAATAGTTTCTAAAAGAGCAAAAAAACTTTACGAGAAAAAAGGCTTTGATAATAAAAAATTGAAATATATTCCTAATGGATTTGATTTGTCTACTTTTAAAATTAAGAAAAATAAAAAAAATTACTTTAATAATAAAAAAAGAATTCCGATTATTGGTAACGTAGCCCGTTATGACCCTCAGAAAGATCATTCAAATTTGCTAAAAGCACTTTCAATTATTCGATCTAAAAATATAAATTTTTCTTGTATACTTGTTGGATCAAATGTTGACTTAAATAATTTTGATTTACTAACTAAAATAAAAAAATTAAATCTGTCCAGTCATATAAAATTACTTGGTAGAAGTGATAATATTTCTCAAGTGATGAATCATTTAGACCTACACATTTTAAGTAGTAGTTATGGTGAAGGTTTCCCTAACGTGATAGCTGAGGCTATGGCTTGTGGTACACCATGTGTTACAACGGATGTTGGTGACTCAGCATTAATTGTTGGCAAAACTGGCTGGATCGTGCCTCCAAAAAATCCAAATAAATTGTCCAAAGCTATAGAAAAGGCTCTTAGTGAAATTGGTTCTAAGAATTGGGATAAAAGATGTATTAAATCAAGAATGAAAATTAAAGAAAAATTTAGTATTAACAAAATGCTAAAATCTTATAATAACATATGGTTTAAATGTATTAATAACACTTAAGGAATAATTATTTTAAAAATTAAATTACTTTAAGACTTAACAATTTAATTTGACCATAGAAATAAATAAATGACAAAAATTTTGGTTACAGGTTCAGCTGGATTTATTGGCTCTGCACTTTGTGTTAGTTTATTAGAACGTGGGGATGTTGTAATAGGTTTAGATAACCACAATGATTATTACGATCCCAAACTTAAATTAGCACGTTTAAGAAGATCTGAAAAATATCCAAATTATTATCATTTCAAAATAGATCTTTGTGATAAAGAAGGTTTAGAGCAAATTTTCAAAAACCATAAACCAAAAAAAGTAGTAAATTTAGCCGCTCAAGCAGGTGTAAGGTATTCTATGGAAAATCCACTTGCTTACATTGATACCAATATAGTTGGTTTTGCTCATATATTAGAAAATTGTCGTCATTACAATATTGAGCATTTAGTTTATGCAAGTACTTCAAGCGTATATGGAGCTAATACCAAAATGCCTTTCTCAGAACACGATAGTGCCAATCATCCTTTATCAGTTTATGCAGCTTCAAAAAAAGCAAATGAATTAATGGCACATACATATAGTTATCTTTATAAACTACCAACTACAGGATTAAGATTTTTTACTGTATATGGGCCTTGGGGTAGACCAGATATGGCTTTGTTCAAATTTACAAAAAAAATTCTTAATGGTGAGCCTATAGATGTATTTAATAATGGTAATCATACAAGGGATTTTACTTATATAGATGATATTGTTGACGGTGTTATTAAAGCGCTTGATAATAAATCATCAAGTAATCACAATTGGAATAGCAACAAACCTGATCCTGGAACCAGTAGTGCGCCGTGGAATATCTATAATATTGGTAATAATCAACCAGTTAAACTTATGGATTATATTAAGGCATTAGAAAAAGTTTTGGGCAAAAAAGCAAAAATTAATTTTTTATCTTTGCAGCCAGGTGATGTACCAGACACGTATGCTGATATTGATAATTTAAAACAAAAATTTAAATATAAACCGTCAACTCCAGTGATAAGTGGAGTATCTAATTTTGTTAAGTGGTATAGAGATTTTTATAAAATATGATAAACAAAATCGAAAATTTAAAATTAGGTATCATCGGCCTTGGTTATGTTGGTTTGCCTCTCGCATTAGAATTTTCAAAAGAAAAAAGTGTAATTGGATTTGATGTTAACAAGGACAGAATTGCTGAATTAAAATCTGGTGTAGATAAAAATTTGGAATTTGATAAAAATGAATTACAAAAATTAGAACACTTAAAATTAACTAGCAATATACAGGATCTTAAATCTATAAATTGTTTTATAGTAACTGTGCCGACACCTATTGATAGGTTTAAAAAACCAGATTTAAGACCTCTATCGGAAGCAAGTAAAGCTATTGGAAAATTACTTAAAAAAAGCGATTTAATTATATATGAGTCTACTGTTTATCCTGGTTGTATTGAGGAAGTATGTGTACCAATACTAGAAAAATTTTCTAATCTAAATTTTAATCAAGACTTTTTTTGTGGCTATAGTCCTGAGAGAGTAAATCCAGGAGATAAAAAACATACTATTTCAAAAATTAAAAAAGTTACATCTGGATCAACACATGAAATAGCAAATTTAGTAGATGATTTGTACAAAAGTATTATTAAAGCAGGCACTCATAAAGCTCCAAGTATTAAAGTTGCAGAGGCTGCTAAAGTAATAGAAAATACACAGCGTGATTTAAATATTGCATTAATTAATGAACTTTCAATACTTTTTAATAAACTTAATATAGATACACAAGAAGTTTTAGATGCAGCAGAAAGTAAGTGGAATTTTTTACCTTTCAAACCAGGATTAGTAGGTGGTCACTGCATTGGAGTAGATCCTTACTATCTTACATACAAAGCAGACAGTATTGGTTATAAAGCAAAGATCATATTAGCAGGTAGAGAACTAAATGATAAAATGGGAGAGCATGTTGCTTCACAATTAGTTTCTTCAATGAAAAAAAAAAATATTGAAATTAAAAATTCTAGAATTTTAATCATGGGATTAACTTTTAAAGAAAATTGTGCAGATATTAGAAACTCAGGGGTAAAAATTCTTTTCGATAGTCTTAAAAAATATAATTGTATTTTAGATCTTTATGATCCTTGGGCAAATTCAAATGATATAAAAACAGTATATGACATTTATCCAATTAGGACATTAAAAGAAAATACTTACGATGGTTTATTAATTTCAGTAGCTCATGATAAATTCAAAAATTTAGGGGAAAATTATATTAAGAGTTTATGTAAAGAAAATAGTGTCGTTTATGATTTAAAAAATTTATTTAAATCTAATAAAATAGATTTACGGTTATGATCATAAGTAATATGGATAATTTTTTATGAAAAATTTAGATAAAGACACAGTAAAAAGTTTTAGTGATCAATGGATTCGTTATGATCAAACTGGAATGAATGATAACGAGGCAAAAAAAATTTTTAAAAATTATTTTTCAATTTTTCCATGGAAAATAATTTCAAAATCATCAGAAGGTTTTGATATGGGATGTGGCACTGGTAGATGGGCAAAATTTATTGCACCAAAAGTTGGTAAGTTACATTGTATAGATCCATCCAATGCAATATATGTTGCAAAGAAAAAACTTCAAAAATTTAAGAATGTAAGGTATCACCAAAAATCATTAGATAGCAGTGGTTTAAAAAATAAATCACAAGATTTTGGATATATGTTGGGTGTATTACATTATGTTCCAAATGCAAGAGCAGCAATTAAATCATGTGTAAAATTATTGAAACCGGGGGCTCCAATTTTGCTATATATTTATTACGCACTTGATAATCGCCCATTATGGTTTAAGTATTTATGGAAATTATCTAACTTACTTAGATTAATAATCTCTAGATCACCAAAATTTTTAAACTTTATTGTTTGTGATCTTATTGCTTTATTTATTTATTTTCCCTTGGCCAGAATTTCTTTAATGTTTGAAAATTTTGGAATTAATTTGAAAAATTTTCCTCTACATTTCTACAGGAAATCAAGTTTTTATGTTATGCGAACAGACTCAAGAGATAGATTTGGTACACCTTTAGAAAAAAGATATAGCAAAAATGATATATATAAAATGATGAAACAATCAGGATTAGAGAAAATTCAATTTAAAAAATCCACACCATTTTGGACTGTAATTGGATATAAAAAAAGATAAGTATCATTTTTGAAAGTTAATTTTTTATTTTATATTATACCTGTGTTTTTAAATTTAACTTTTGTCTAATTTAAGGAGGAAAAAATTAAAATTGTAATTCTCATAAATGACTTAAATTTTTTTTGCACTCATAGGTTACCAGTAGCAGAAGCTGCAAAAGTTGAAGGTTTTGATGTGGTCATTGGATATGGTGAAACTGGAGGTGCCGATGTAAATGAATTGGAACAAAAAGGTTTTAAGTTAAAACATATTCCTATGAAACGTGGTAGTTTAAACCTAGTTTATAATTTAATAACAATCTTGAAAATATGGAATTTTTTCAGAGAAGAAAAACCCGATATTGCTCATTTGGTTACTATTAAGCCATATCTATATGGTGGAATAATTTCACGTTTTACTTCTGTTCCGTGTTTAGTTTCGGCAGTATCTGGACTTGGAACTTTATTTATTAGTAATGATTTAAAAACCAAAGTTTTGCTTTTTTTTCTATACCCAATTTTTAAATTTGCTTTTAACCATCATAATCAAAAAATTATTGTTCAGAACAAAGATGATTTAAAATTACTTGAAGGTTGGGGTGTACTTAAATCAGAAAAAGTTAAATTTTTGAAAGGTTCTGGTGTGAAATTAGAAGACTTTGTTAATTTAAACGAATCAGATGGAATAACTACAATATGCTTAGCTTCCCGTTTGTTAAAAGATAAAGGCGTATTTGAATTTGTTAATGCTGCAAAAAAAATTAAAGAAAAAGGTATTAACGCAAAATTTTTATTAGCTGGAGATTTAGACATTGGTAATCCAAAAAGTTTAAGTGAACATGACTTAAAATTAATTAAGAAAGAAGATTGTGTTGAAATTTTAGGTTATTGTGAAAATATACCCAAATTATATCATAGGTCTCACATCATATGTTTGCCATCTTATAGAGAGGGTTTGCCTAAGGCATTAATAGAAGCTGCAGCAGCTTGTAGGGCTGTTGTAACCACTGATGTGCCTGGGTGCAGAGATGCTATAATACCAAATATAACAGGTTTAATTGTCCCAGTTCAAAATTCAGAAAAACTAGCCAATGCATTAGAGTGGTTGATTAAACATCCAAAAGAAAGGGTGGCCATGGGTAAAGCTGGAAGAGAATTAGCTGAGAAGGAATTTTTAATTGAGAATATAGTTAAAAATCATTTAAATATATATAGAGAACTGATTAAAAATCTTAATTGATTGTGAAAATTAATTTAATCTAATAACTTAAGAATTATATTTAAAAAAATTATTTTTCATCTTTTTCTATTTTTTTTGAATATTTGTATCTAAGTATAAAGAAGATCATAAATATTGAAACGAATAAAATAAAAGAAGACAAAGGGTTAATAGCTAAAAAACTTAAGTAACCAATCATAAAAAAAATTATATTAATTAAACATATTAAAATATTAGTGACAAATATCGATTTTGTTTTATGAAAAAATAGATGATGAAGATGGTCTTGTCCTGCTTTAAAAGGATTTTGATTATTCATCAATCTAATAAAATTAATAGATAAAAACTCATAAACAAAAATTGCAACAGACCAAGCAAGCAAAATAGGATGAACCAAATTTAGATTTGCCAAATATATCAAAACAAAAGATATTATAAAACCAAGTAATAAACTCCCATTATCACCTAAGAATAATTTTGGTAGTTTAAAAAATGAGAAATTAAAAAGTAAAAAAAATATTAATGGTATTATTATTATTATAATGAATAGGTTTATATTTTGATCTTTAATCAAGAATAACAAAATAGATAAAACAGAAATTGTGGAAAGACTTAATGTACCATCTATTCCATCAAAATAATTGAAAGCATTAATTAAAAATAAAACAGAAAATAATGTAAATGGTATAGCGAAAGTTCCAAGTATTAATTTAAAATAGTTGTAATCTCCTATGTCATTTAACTTAAAATTTTCAAATACGATAAGATAAATTATTGGAAAAATTTGCAGACTTAATTTTCCACCTGTATTTAAATGAAATTTATCATCTATTAATCCAACTACAGCTATTAAAAAGCTAAAGGATAATATTAAACCTAAATTTTTATCAAAAACATCTATAATTTTCAGAGCAAACAATAAAATTATTATTATAGCAATTCCTCCAGTGAAGGCAGTAGGTTCCGTGTGAATTTTTCTTTCATTAGGAATATCAACTAGTTTTAATTTGTATGAAATTTTTGCACACACAAAAAATACTGAGAAAGTAAATAAAAAATATATTAAAAAACCGTAAGTCATAAAATTTTGTTAATTTATAATTTTTTATACTCAATTTACTATCAATTTTACAATAATATATTAAATAATTCCTTTATGAATTTTGAAACTAAAACTGAAAAAATTATCTTCTATAATTTTCCAACTATTTTATTTTGCTTAATCCCAATTTTTTTAATTACTGGTCCATTTTTAAGTGATTTATCAATATCTCTTATAGGTTTATTATATTTCTTTCATTGTATAAAAAAAAAAAATTTCACATATTTTAAGAACAAGTATTTTTATTTTTTTCTGTTTTTTTGGATTTATTTAATATTAAACAGTTTAATAAATAATTTTAATTTAGATAGCTTAAAAATTTCTTTTTTTTATTTTAGATACGCATTTTTTGTTATTGCGATAGTTGCCCTCTTAGATGTTGAAGATAAATTTGTTAAATATTTCTTTTATAGTATTTTCTTATGTTTTTCTGTTTTAATTTTTGATGGTTTTTTCCAATATTTTTTTGGAGAGAATATTTTAGGATGGAAAACATATGATAGAGTATCAAGTTTATTTGGAGATGAAAAAATTTTAGGTAGTTATTTGACTAGACTATGGCCAATTTTTTTTGGTTTATCTATAATTATATTAAAAAGAAAAAATACTTTATTTCCTTTATTTATTTTAATTTTTATTTTGTCAGAAGCTTTAATTTTTTTGAGTGGAGATAGAACTGCATTTTTTTATATAAATTTATCTGCAATTTTTGTTATCATATTTTCCAGCGGATTAGCGAAGCTAAGACTTTTTACTTTATTATCAAGTATAGCCTTAATAGTTGTAATTAGTTTTATTAACCCAACAGCAAAACAAAGAGTGATTGATAAAACTTTTGATCAAATGAACTTAAATGATGAAAAGAAAAAAGAACAAGAGGGTATATATATTTTTTCAAAGGAACATACACATCATTATATAACAGCATATAGAATGTATTTGGATAATTTAATTATAGGTGTAGGTGTTAAAAACTTCAGAAAATTTTGTAGTAAAGAAAGATATGTAGAGAGCGAACTATCTTGTGCGACACATCCACACAATAATTACCTTCAATTGTTGAGTGAAACTGGTAGTGTAGGTTTTATATTTTTAATTATTATTCTTATATATTTTTTTAAAAACATCATTATTCATATTAGACATAGATTAAAAGGTAATTTCTATTTTAATGATTTTGAAATTTGTATTTTATCGGGTATAGCGATATATTTATGGCCTTTAATTCCAACCGGTAACTTTTTTAACAACTGGTTAAATATTATAATGATATTAAATTTACCTTTTTTTATATGGAGTAGAAAGTCAATAAATACATAGATATTATTTACTTAATTTAATTTTTTTATTCTTTACTAATTCAATATTTTTAAGTACAAGACGCTGCCTGGTGATTATTGCGAAAGTGTGATACCCGATCCCATTCCGAACTCGGAAGTCAAGCCTTTCTGCGCCGATGGTACTTTGTCTTAAGACATGGAAGAGTAGGACAT
>MDSZ01008075.1_pt1 | contig 19317 bp, 21 predicted proteins | sample 811201 | NCBI WGS metagenome assembly MDSZ01 (sample SAMN05326647, study PRJNA326480) | marine metagenome | isolation source: seawater | place: Indian Ocean: North | collected 2010 | reverse complement strand
TACAAAACAAAACATTGCTCATGAGGTTTAAATGGATAAAAAAATTAAGGTCTTCACTCTTAGTGATATGCCTCTTAGTCCTAGTGGCGTTGGAACTCAAACTAGGTATATTTGTGAAGCGTTATTAAAAACAGGAAAGTTTCAAATTCGTTCTTTCGGGGGCGCAATCAAACACCCAAAATATGAACCCATCAAAACAGAACAATATGGCGATGACTGGATTATGTTTCCAGTAGATAGCTATGGTAACAAAGAGATGGTGCGCTCATTAATTCGTCAAGAAAAACCAGATATTCTTTGGTTTATGACCGACCCACGCTTTTGGCATTGGCTATGGGAAATGGAAAATGAAATTAGACCCCTTATGCCTATGGTTTATTATCATGTTTGGGATAATTACCCCTATCCTACTTTTAATAAATCATTTTATGAGTCTAATGATTTTATTGCAACAATATCAAAAGTAACAGATGATATTGTAAAAACTGTTGCTCCTGACGTCAAAAGTCAATACATCCCTCATGCGGTTAATAGTAATATATTTAAACCTATTGAAGATAAAGACATTATGACTAGGTTTAAAGAGCAAGCGCTTGGAGAATATTATGAACCAGATAAGTTTATTTTCTTTTGGAATAATCGAAATGCTAGAAGAAAACAATCTGGGTCTTTAATTTTTTGGTTTAAAGAATTTTTAGATAAAGTTGGTCACGACAAAGCTTGCTTAATTATGCATACTGAAGTACAGGATCCCAATGGACAAGATCTTCAGGCAATTGTAGAACATTTAGATTTAGTGAACGGCCAAGTATTATTTAGCCAAACAAAAGTTAACTTAAGTAAGCTAGCGCTTATGTATAACATGGCTGATTGCACAATCAATATTTCAGACGCAGAGGGCTTTGGTTTAGCAACACTTGAATCACTTTCTTGTGGCACCCCGATTATAGTTAATATGACGGGAGGACTTCAAGAACAAGTCACAGATGGTGAAAATGAATTTGGCATCCCTCTACAACCGGCTTCAAAAGCAATTATTGGCTCCCAGGCCATTCCTTGGATTCGAGAAGATAGATTAAATGGTGACGATGTTGTTGATGCAATGTATAAGATGTTTAATTTATCAAAAGAAGAAAGAGATAACATGGGTAAGCTTGGTCGTAAACATGTAATGAAAAATTATAATTTTGATGATTTTAACAAAACTTGGATTGACACCATGATTAATATTTACGAACAAGAAGGATCATGGGATAAAAGAAAATATAACAAAAGATGGACTTTGGAGGAGGTTGCCTAATGAAAGTCTTAGTAAGAGGTCCAGCGCTAACTCGCACCGGCTACGGTGAACACTGTCGTTTTGTATTGAGATGTTTAAGAGAGTGTAAAAATTTAGATATTTACTTATTACCAGTTAATTGGGGAGAGTCAGCTTGGGTATGGGAAGACACAGAAGAAAGGTCTTGGATTGATGAAATAGTTAAAAAAACTGCCATGTATAATCAACAAAAAGGCCAATATGATATGTCTATTCAAGTTACTATTCCTAACGAATGGCAGCGTATGGCTCCGGTAAATATTGGTGTTACAGCTGGTATTGAAACAACAAAAGTTTCACCGGTGTGGCTACAAAAATGCAATGAGATGGATAAAATTGTTACTATTTCCGAACACTCTAAAAATTCTTTTTTAGATTCAGTATATCAAGGTGTAGATCAAAATGGCAACCCAGCTTTTTTACGATGTCAAAAGCCAATAGAGATTGTTCACTATCCTGTTAAAAAAGATATACTGGACAATACAAAAAATCTTTTAAATCTGAAATTGTCAACAAAATTTAATTTTCTAACAGTGGCCCAATGGGGTGCAAGAAAAAACCTTGGTGCAACAGTTGAGTGGTTTATCGAAGAATTTATTGACAATCCTGAAGTGGGACTAGTCGTCAAAACTTTTGTCCGCGGCGGCAGTATAATGGATAAGCGCCTTATGTTTAAAGAATTAAAAAGATTGTTAGATAAATATAAAAATAGAAAGTGTAAAGTGTACCTTCTTCATGGAGATTTAAGTGATGAGGAAATGCACTCACTGTATAGAGATAAAAACATCAGCGCACTAGTGAGCCTTACTCATGGAGAAGGATTTGGATTGCCTTTGTTTGAAGCAGCTTATTGTGGTCTACCAGTCATAGCGACAGATTGGTCTGGACATGTTGATTTTCTTTACAAGCCAGTTAAGAATAAAAAGGGAAAACAAAAAAGCAAAGCGCACTTTGGTAAAGTTGATTATGAACTAAAACCTGTCGCCCCAGACGCAGTTTGGGATGGAGTCGTGCAGGCCGATTCAATGTGGGCATATGCCAATCCTGGTTCATACAAAATGAAATTGCGTGAGGTTTACAAAGATTATGGTCGCTTTAAATCACAAGCAAAAACTCTTATGAAGTGGATTCACTCTGAATTTGAAGAGAGCAAACAACGTCAAAAATTTAATGATTGTTTAAAAGAATTTACCGAAGAATTGGATATTGATGATTGGTTGGATAAGTTAGAACAAGAATCGGTTACTTATGAATAATGGTTACGTTTTTGTATCAGATTTTTTTTCTGATGAAATATTAGGAGGTGGAGAGTTAAATGATCAAGAGGCCATAAGTATTTTGTCAAAGAAGAATGATGTTATTAGAATTAAGAGTCAAAAGGTTGACTTATCATTTTTAAAAAAAAAACATTAAAAAAAAATTTATAATTTCTAATTTTATTTTATTATCAAACGATTGTATAAAATTTTTGCAAGAAAATTGCAAATATATAATTTACGAGCATGATCATAAATATCTTGTTGGCAGAAACCCATCGATCTATCCTAATTTTTTAGCACCAAAACAAAGCATAATCAACCATTCATTTTATAAAAACGCATGTAGTGTTTTTTGTCAATCTGGTTTTCACAAAAATATATTACAAAAAAATTTGCAAATAAATAATTTAGTTAACTTAAGTGGTAATCTTTGGTCTGATGATACTTTAGATATTTTAGAAAAACACTCTGCTAAACAAAAAGTACAAAAAGCATCTATAATGTTATCAAATATTAAGCATAAAAACACCAAAGCATCTGTACTTTATTGTGAAAAAAAGAGTATTGATTATGAACTAATACCGAGTTTAGGTTATCATGATTTTTTAAGTGCAATGAGTAATAATGATAAACTTGTATTCTTCCCTAAAACCCCAGAGACGTTATCGAGAATTGTTGTTGAGTGTCGAATGATGGGAATGAAAGTTATAACAAACAAATTAGTTGGAGCTTCAATGGAGCCATGGTTTAAATTAAAAGGTAAAGACTTAATATTATTTATGAAAAATAAAAAAAATGATATTTTATTAAAAATAGAAGAGGCTTTTAAATGATTAATTTTAAAGTAGTCATTCCTGTATATAACGCTGAAAAGTGGGTTCATTTATGTTTGAGAAGTTTAAAAAGACAAAGCTACAAGAATTTTCAGTGCTATATAGTAGATGACTTATCGACTGATAATACGTACAAGATAGCATCCAACGAAATAAAAAATGATGAAAGGTTTTTCTTGCTTAAGCCAAGCCAAAAAGGATACCCTTTAGGAAGTTTAAATTTTGCTCTTGAAAATGCTAATATTGAAGATGAAGATGTTGTGGTTATATTAGATGGAGATGATTGGTTTTATAGTGAAAAAACCCTGCAAATTGTAAAAGAAATGTATGATAAAACTGGTTGTTATTTGACATATGGAAGTTATGTTGAATATCCATCAAAAAAAAGAGGTAAATTCTCTAGAGAAGTGCCAAAACACATTGTAGAAAACAAGCTTTATAGAAGGTCGGAATGGATGACTAGTCATATGAGGACTTTTAAATATAAACTATGGAAGAGCATAGATAAGGACGATTTAAAAGATGAGAATGGCCGCTTTTATAAAAAGGCCGGCGATTTGGCTTCTACTTTTTGCATGTTAGAATTAGCGGGTAATAAAATTTCTTATATAAACGATATATTGTACGTTTACAATCGTGATAATCCGTTAAATGAGGATAAAGTTAATCACACAGAGCAACTTTTAGCCGAAAACAAAATAAGAAATTCAAAAGTATATGAAACATTGAAGGAGGACTAACTTGAACTTTTTTAAAGAAGACAAATTATATTTAATAACCGGAGCCACTGGTTTTTTGGGTGAGTGCCTAGTGAAAGAGCTTTTGAAAAAAAACATCAAATTAAGAGTTGTTTCACGCAACGAAGGTAAATTAATAGAACTTAAGCAAAAGTTTCCTTCAATTGAAATATACACCGGTGATGTATCAAATAAGTTTGACACACATCAAGCCTGTAAAGGAGTTTCGGGGGTATATCATCTCGCAGCTTACAAACACGTTGGATTGGCGGAAAAGTTTTCTAAAGAATGTACTCAATCAAATGTTATTGCTTCATTAAATATTTTAGAAGAATCACTACAAAACAAATTTGATTTCGTTATTGGAATTAGCACTGACAAAGCTGCGCAGGTTAGTGGTGTTTACGGTGCAACAAAATACTTGATGGAAACACTGTTTCAACAATATGAACGCCTAAATCCAGAAACTCAATACAGATTAGTTCGTTATGGTAATGTTCTTTACTCGACTGGATCTGTGCTATGCAAGTGGAAAAAGTTATTACAAGAGGGCGGCGAAGTCGTTGTCACAGACACAAATGCAACAAGATTTTTTTGGACAAGAGATGAAGCTGTACAACTAATTTTTGATTGTTTACAAAAAGCAGAAAATTCAAATCCATATGTTCCACATATGAAAGCCATGTCTATTGGTTCTTTATTGGATGCTATGGCAGCTAAATATCTTCCAGCTGGGAGTGAGTTAAAAATAAAAACCATAGGATTGCAACCAGGGGAAAACCTTCATGAAAAAATATTACAAGAAGGTCCGTACTCAAACGAGGTTGATTTTTTTACTGTTGAAGAAATTATGGAGAAAATCTAATGAAAGTAGCTGGATTGTGCTCGGGCCATGACTGTGCCTTTGCGATTTTAGAAGATGGAGTTCCAATCCTCCATGCAGAATTAGAAAGATATTTAAGAGTTAAAGAGCCGTTAGGTGATTCTTTAGAATTTTTATTTAAAACTTATGATTCATATGATGAAATAACTCATTTCACCCATTGTTTAGATAGCTGGAATGGAGGGATATCAAAAAGATACCCAGAAACTTTTAAGAAAATGAACGATCTTATTGAAAAAAGCAATGGAGAATATTTTGTCCCCGGCCACCATGAGTGTCATGCTGCAAACGCTTTCTTCTCAAGTAATTTTGAAGATGCTTTAATAGTGACTATTGACGGCGGCGGAAGAGATTATGACAAGAATGGTAATGAATTTATTACAACTTTCACTATATGGGAGGGTAAAGGAAATAAAATAAAACCAATAGCGATACTACCAGAGGATAAAATTAATTTGGGTGTGATGTGGTCTTTTTGCACAAAAAATATTTTTGGTTTGTCTGATGGATATCCAAAAGGAAATCAAGCTGGCTCCGTAATGGCCATGGCTGTGATGGGAGATCCGACAGAACACTTTGATTATTTTCACAGTTTTAAAGGTAAATTAAATAATAGATTTGATTATAAGAGATTAAGACAATTAGCAGAGACATCAGAGGAACAAAGATTTAATATTGCAGCCGCATTACAAAAAACAACAGAAGTCATGACTAAAGCTATCATTGATAAGTATATTGATAAAAGTTCTTCTAGAAATTTATGTTTGGCTGGTGGTGTGGTGCTTAATTCTGTTATGTCTGGAAAAATGTTTGATTGGTATAATGATAGATTTGATGACATTTACATGTGCCCAGTGCCTTATGATGCGGGTTTAGCCATTGGCGCAGCGCAGTGGGTGTGGCATCAAAAATTAGATAATCCAAGAATAAAATGGGATGACAATGCAACACCGTATTTAGGTGAGCTTTATAGTGCTGATCAGGTAAAAAAGGACATTGATAGCTATGGTGAGAGGATTATAACAAAAACCACAACCGATGATGAAGTTTTAGATCTTTTGGCTAAAGGAAAGATAGTTTCTGTGTTCGGCGGCGGTTCGGAATCAGGAAGGCGTGCATTGGGGAATAGAAGTATTCTGGCAGATCCACGTAGTCCAAAAATGAAAGACAAGATTAATGAAAAAGTAAAACATAGACAATGGTACAGGCCATTTGCACCAGCTATACTAAAGGAAAGAGTAAAAGACTGGTTTGTTAGAGATATAGACAGTCCTTATATGGGCTTTGTTATAAAATTTAAACAAGAGGCCAAAGATAAAGTACCAGCCGTTGTGCATTATGATGGAAGCGGAAGACTACAGACAGTCAGCGAAAAAGACAATTATTGGTTCTATAATTTTCTTAAACAGTGGGAAAAAGTATCAGGCGTCCCAATACTTTTAAATACTAGTTTTAATGATAGAGAGCCAATTGTAGAAACTGCCTCACACGCAGTTAACTGCTTTCTAGGGACTAAAATTGATTACTTGTATTTTTATGATGAAAAAATACTAGTTGAAAAAAGTGGTGCTGATAATGCCTAAAATATATATTCCAATATGTGATAACAATCTTTGGGTTTTAAAAATTTATGCCTTTTTGTTTGAAAAATTTTGGGGCAATGAACAACAAGTTGTCATAATGGGGTTTTCAAAACCAGAGTTTTCTCTACCTGATAACTTTTCATTTGTTTCTTTGGCAAAAGAGCAAATTGGCGGCGCCAAAAAGTGGACTAGATATATATACAATTATTTGAGCACAGTAGAGGATGAGTATGTTATTTTCTCTCTAGAAGACTTTTTTCCTACATGTCCACCACGAATGGATCTTGTCAGTGATATTATTGAGTTGATGAAAAAAGATAGCTCAATTGGCCGAGCAGATCTAACTTGGGACTCGTTTATTAATGTTTTTGATAAAAATAATAAAGTTGTTCACCGAAATCAATATAAACAACTGTGTAAAATTAGAGGAACGAGTGTTTTAAATCTTCCAAAAGGAGCACCATATAGAATTTCAACACAACCCGCGCTGTGGAAAAAAGAGTATCTTTTAAAATTTCTTGATAATGATTGGTCCCCATGGGATTTTGAAGTTCTTGGCAGCATGGCTTCTAATTCGATGGATGAAAAGATTATTGCTTGTGCAGATAGCTCTTTTGTAAATTATCCTACAAAGTGGGTTCACAAAGGTGCTGCATCAAGATATCATGAAGATAAAATAAATGTTTTGGGATTAGATGTAGATACCATAAAAGAGCTAGTCGAAAACAAACTAGTAAAAGAAGAAAAACTACAGTGGGGTCAATGGAACGGACCCGTTCCAAGTTTTGATGAATTGTGTGGATACGATTTTGATCCTAAAATGATGCCCTATCATCCAGCATCACCAACAAACTGGAAAGAATATACACCGACTTATAATTCAACTAAAGAGATTATAAACGTATTTGATAACACATTTTCTCACACAAAAGATCTTTGGGGTTATATTACAGCCACTGGTGTTGATATGTGGGGACGCCCTCAAGATGTGTTTTTTGTTGAAAATAAAATGAAGTATGATGGTATTACTTTTTTTGTAGATCATTTTATATCGAATATTCCGCTAGTTGAAAAAGTAAAAAGCAAATATAAAGTCGCATGGCTTTTAGAACCAAAAGCGCTTAAACCTCAACCATATGAGGCTATATTAAATCATCATGACAAGTTTGATTTAGTTATAACTCATGATCAAAACCTAATTGAAAAGTTTGATAATTGTGTCTATATGCAGCAGGCCGAGTGTCGAGTTGAACCAGAAAGTTGGGGCATACACAACAAGACTAAAAAAACTTCTTTAATTGCTGCTAAAAAGAAAATTCTAGAGGGACACAGGTTTAGATACGAAGTAGCAGAAAAATTACACGATAAGCATGGTTTTGACCTGTGGGGCGCCGCATTTGATAATAGATTTGAAAACAAAACTGATGCTTTAAAAGATTATATGTTTTCAATAACAATACACAATACTATAGAAAATAATTTTTTTACCGATGGCATTGTTGACTGTTTTGCTCTAGGCACCATACCTATTTTTAGAGGCTGTCCGAACATAGGCGATTTTTTTGATAAAAATGGAATTATATCCTTTACAACAATAGAAGAATTAGATATAATATTGAGTGAGCTATCTGAAAAAGATTATTACGAACGTCTTGAATCAGTTAAAAATAATTATGAAATAGCTAAAAAATTCAAGAAAACAAATGAAGACCAAATAATACACAAAGTAAGGGAGTTTCTATATCGTGAGTAAAAATGATAAAGTGATCATAAGCGTTTTATGTCCAACTCGTGGCCGAACAGCGCTTATGAAAAGAGCGTTAGAGAGTTGCTTTTCCACATGTGCAAATCCTGCTCAAATTGAGTTTGTCTTTGGGCTAGATGATGATGATTTAGAGTCAATAAAAATGGCTCAAGAGTTAGAGGATCTATACCCAGATAAAAACATCTCACACACCATATGGCCAAGAAAAAAGTTTAAGTTTTCAGATTTGATGAACCAGTGTTCTAAAGCCGCTTGTGGTGAGATATTTGGTTTATTTTCTGATGATGCCATATATAACAGTAAAAACTGGGATGATATAGTAGTTAAATTTTTTAATGAATGTGAGCATAGAGATAAATTATATTTATTACAAACATCTGGTGGCGCGAATGCTCAAACTGGTTTCCCCTTTATGCATAAAAATTGGCGGACTGCAGCTGGATATTTACTAGCTCCAATCTTTAATGGTGATTGGGGGGATTACTGGCTGGCAGACGTTATAAATGGTATTGGACGTGAAAGGTTTGTTTTTCGTAGAGACATTGAAATAAAGCATTTGCATGTTGAATGGGGCAAGATGGAAAAAGACCAAACATATTTTGAACATCTTAAAGAAAGAAAAGAACAAGAAAATTTACCTAGAAATCTTCACCCATATCACGGAGATGAAGGCCAGAGACTAAAAGCACTAGAAATAGAAAATTTGCGTAATTTCATAAAAAATTTTAAAGAGGAGGAATAATGAGTACAAGAAAATATCTTCCTACTCTATCTGAATTAGTTGACAGGCTTTCAATAGCTCAATTAAAAGAGGTTTTTATACCTGATCATAAAGATGAATATGCTGAAGAAATATCACAAATTCTTCACGATATTAACTTAATATTACAAGAAAAAAGTGCTATAGTGGATAGTGATGTTATCAGGGCAATCGTAGTGTTGTCTCAAATGAATCTTCACATTTGGCATAATGAATCAAACTATAGAAAAGGCATAAAAGACGGTAATAATCTAGAGCTTACTCATGGTTTGAACGGCATCAGAAACACTGCAAAAAACAAAATCCAAGAGATTGTAGGTGGTAGAAAAGACTACAAAATAGATTGCTTGGCATCTGAATTTAAAGATTGGGAAATAAGTTGGAGTAAAAATGAGTAAAAAGAATGTTTTAATTTGTGGCGCTACAGGGTTCATGGGTAGAAATATTAGTGAGCATTTTTTAAATTTAGAAAATTATAATGTTTTCATGACTGGGTTGAAAAGAGACGTAGAGCATCCAAACTTTAAAAAAGTTGACTTGACTAATAAGCAGCAAATTAATAAACTTTTTTCTGAAAATAAGTTTGAAGTTGTAATACAGGCCGCTGCCAACACATCAGGCTCCAAGGATATCATCTCCAAGCCATACTTGCATGTTACCGATAACGCAGTTATGAATGCGCTCTTGTTGCAGGCGTGCTATGATTACAATGTAGAGCACTTTTTGTTCTTAAGCTGTGGAGTTATGTATAACCCAGATAGATCACCAGTTACTGAAGAAGATTTTTATCTAGATGAGGGAATATTCCATAGATATTTTGGCGTTGGCTGGACTAAAGTTTACGTAGAAAAATTGTGTAAATTTTATTCAACCCTTGGCAAAACAAAACATACTGTCATCAGACACAGCAACACCTATGGCCCTCACGATAAATATGATTTAGAAAAATCTCACATGTTTGGAGCCACAATAACAAAAGTTATGTCCGCAAAAGAAAATGACGTTATTGAGGTATGGGGTGACGGGCTAACAGAGAGAGATCTACTATATGTGGATGACGTAGTTGATTTTATTCAAAAAGCTATTGAAAGGCAAGAAACAGACTATGAGCTTTATAATGTAGGATATGGCGAATCTATATCCGTTAAAGATATAGTGCAGAAAATTATTGATGCATCAGGTAAAAACCTTACCATAGAGTATGATTTGTCAAAGCCTAGCATTAATACAAAGCTAGCTTTAATTTCCGATAAAGCAAAAAAAGAATTAGGCTGGGAAAGAAAAATAACAATTGAAGAAGGAATAGCAAAAACCATTGATTGGTACAAGTCAAATTGCGAGGATGTATAATGAACATTTTTATACCGGAAAAGTTTAGAAACAAACAAGTTAAAGATGTTACTCTTACAGAACAAGATCTACTTGATTTTGAGATTAGGGTAAAAGATGAATATGAAAAAGCCACAATTAGTGGCCCGGTTCATTTGTCAAAAGGCAATGAAAAACAATTAATTGAGGTTTTTAAATATATTGATCCTGAAGACTGGGTTTTTTCTTCGTGGAGAAATCACTATCACGCTCTTTTACATGGAGTTCCAGAGGAACACCTTTGGAATCTGATTGTCGCAGGTAAAAGCATGAGCGTTTTCAGTGAGGATCCAAAACTTTATACATCGTCAATTGTAGGTGGTGTGTTACCAATTGCACTTGGTGCATCAATAGCACTAAAATCAAAAGGATCTGATAAGAAAGCTTGGGTTTTTGTAGGAGATATGACAGCTGAAACCGGTGTTTTTCATGAGGTTTATAAATACTCTAGACGACATAATCTACCTCTAGAATTTGTTGTGGAAGACAACGATATGAGCACAAACACCCCAACTAGTGAGACATGGAATAATATAAAAACTGATTTCCCAAAAGACGTTTTTTATTATTTTTACGAACGAGGATATCCCCACCACGGCACCGGCCAATGGATTTTATTTTAAAATAAAAAGGAGAATAAATGAAGTATGTTGATCATCTAGTCAAATCAATGGAATATTTGGCAGAAAATCCAAAAACTGTTTTTATTGGCCAATCAGTGGCTTATAGTGGAAACTCTATTTATAATACTTTAAAAACAATACCAAAAGATAGAAAAATTGAAACTCCTGTTTTTGAAGAAACTCAAATGGGATTATCAATAGGTTTAGCAATGGAAGGCTACATTCCAGTTACTTGCTATCCAAGGTTTGATTTTTTGTTATTAGCTGTAAATCAATTGGTTAACCACCTAGATAAAATGGAAGAAATGACATGGGGAACTTTTAAGCCAAGAATAATTATACGAACTGCAATTGGCGCCAAAACCCCTCTAGATGGTGGATTACAGCACACTCAAGACCACACAGAGGCATTTAGACATTTACTAACAAATGTTGATGTTGTTTTATTAGAAAATAAAGAAGATATATTTGCAGCTTACGAAAAAGCCTTAAACAGAGAAGATAGCAAATCAACTTTAATGGTTGAGGTTGGAGAATATTATAATCTATGAAACTAGATTTAAAAGACATCAAAACCAGGGTCAACCAACATAGAAAAAAAATAATAAAAATTATTAATAAAGCTGGTAAAGGTCACGTTGGAGGGGCCTTTTCTTGTTTAGATTTGTTGGGTGTCCTGTATTATGGTGGTTTTTTAAATATTTCTGCTGAAAACTATAAGAAACTTAACAGGAATAGGTTTATTTTAAGCAAAGGACACGCTAGTATTGCACAATATGTAGTTCTGCAAGATTTAGGTTTCTTTGAAGAACAAGAATTGTTTAATATGAACAATGGTGGTATTCTTGGCGAACACCCAGATAATAATATTCCAGGTATTGAATTTATTTCTGGATCTCTAGGTCATGGACTAGCTGTGTCTGTTGGTTTTGCATTGAACGCTAAATTGAGTGGCCTCCCTTACATTAGTTATGTTATTTTAGGTGATGGTGAATGTCACGAAGGTTCAGTTTGGGAGGCTGCAAGTTTAGCTTCACACTTAAATTTATCAAATTTAGTTGCAATAGTAGATAGAAATAAGTTGTGTATACATGGTTCAACTGAAACCATAAACTCTTTAGAGCCTTTGGGTAAAAGATTTGAAGCGTTTGGGTGGAATGTTGTTGAGATTGATGGCCACAATTATCAAGAAATATTCGATGCCTTAAGTCAAAGACACTCTGTAAAGCCAACAATGATTATCGCGAACACAATCAAAGGCAAAGGAGTCAGCTTCATGGAAAATAAAAGCGAGTGGCATCATGGAGCAATAACCGATGATATTTTGAAACTAGCAATCGAGGAGTTATCACAAAATGATTGACATGCGCGATGCCTTTTTTGATCGGTTGTATGATTATGTTTCTAAAGATAAAAATGTTTTAGTGCTTACTGCTGATCATGGCGCCTTTGGTTTAAAGAAAATAGAAAAAGATTTTCCAGAGCAATATCTAAATGTTGGAATCGCAGAGCAAACTTTAATAAGTTTAGCTGCCGGTCTTGCAAGTTGCGGAAAAAAAGTTTATGTCTATGCAATTAATAACTTTGTGTCATTAAGAGTTTTGGAACAAGTAAATGTTGATATATGCGCGATGAATCTAGACGTTAACATAATAGGTGTCGGCGCAGGATTTACATATAGCACTGACGGGCCAACGCACCACGGAGTGCAAGATGTAGCAGCTATGATAAATTTGCCTAGATTACATGTTTATAATGCAACTGATGATATTAATACTAAAAAGTTAGTTGATTTGTCGTATCTAAACAAACATCCAAAATATTTTAGAATTGAAAAAGGTCTTTTACCGAGATTGTATTCAGAAGAAGACGATATAAATCTAGGGGTCAAACAACTAGAGACAACGACCAGTGATACAATTGTCTTCTCTTCCGGTTTTATGACGCACACGACACAAAACGTTATAAACACAATCAAACAAAACGGGATCGATGTTTCTCATTGTGATCTTTTTTGCCTAAATCCACTTCCTGAACAAAACATTCTAAATTTGTGTGAAAACAAACGTGTTATTGTAGTAGAGGAAAACATTAAAAGTGGAGGTATAGGGCAAAAACTATTTTCGTTGTTGAAAGAAAATGGTCACAAAAAAGATGTATTGAACATATCACTAGATAATGATTTTTATTTTAGCTTTGGAGATCGCAATCTACTTCATAAAGTAACACACCTAGATGAATCCTCGATAAATCAAAAAATTACAGATTTTATTAAAAAGGCGGTTTAAAATGTATGATGGCAAAAACGTTCTAGTTGCTGGCGGCACCGGAACTATTGGTATACCTTTAGTAAAAATGTTGTTGGAAAGAAATGCAAATGTGTCTGTTGTTTCTCTAGACTCTGAAGAGTATGCAAAAAAAGTTTTTAACAATGAAGTGCCCTTTGAAAGACAGGATCTTACAGACATGAATAACTGTCTTAAGGTGACAAAAAATCAAGACTATGTATTCAATTTGATTGGTATAAAAGGATCAGTAGGTATTGGTGAAACAAAAGTGGCTAGCTATTTTGTTCCGATGTTAAGATACCAAACTAATCTCATGGATGCAGCTTTTAAATCGGATGTTGATAAATTCATGTTTGTTAGTAGTGTTTGTATATATCCACAAGCTTCAGAGCACTTTGAAGATAATGCATGGAATGGTATGCCAAAACAAAATGATCGCATACCTGGATTAGCTAAACGTATAGGAGAAATACAAGGTGAGACATACTTGAAAGAATATGGTTGGGATGCGGTAAAGATTTTAAGGCCAAGCAATGTATATGGGCCATTTGATGATTTAAACCCTAAAACAGCTCAAGTTATTCCCTCTCTTATATCCAGAGTTCTGCATGGAGAAAATCCACTAAAAGTATGGGGAGATGGATCTGCAATAAGAGATTTTATTTATTCTAAAGAAGTTGCTTATTGGCTTTTAGAAGCTTTAGAAAAAGCTCCACCCTGTGTTCCTATAAATCTAGGGTCAGGTAATGGCTATAGCATTAAAGAAGTAGCAGAAACTATCTGTAATACCCAAAAGAATCCAATAAAAATCGAGTGGGATGTGACAAAACCGTCTGGTGATCCAATAAGAATCATGAACATGGATAGAGCCAAGAAACTTTTGAATTTTGAAAGAAAATATTCTTTAGAAGATGGCATAAGTGAAACAATTGAATGGATAAAAAACAATAAAGAATTAGCAACATTAAAAGGATTTTAATTATGACTGATAGACAATTTGTACTTCCGGCCGCGGAGCTGATAGATAGATTATCTGTAGACCAGATAAAAGAGATGCTTTTTGATAACAACACCAGTATAACTCAAGAGATATCTAAACTGTCTCATGATATCGATTTAATTTTATCTGAAAATAATGTTAAACTAAATGCAAGGTTTATAAGAATAATCATGGTTCTCTCTCAAATCAATGTTCATATTTGGTATTTGAAAGACGAAATGCAAAAAAATGAAGAGAAATACAATGATTTATTAAAGCTAGCGCATCAAATTAATGGTGTGAGAAATAGAATGAAAAATCTTTTATTAGAAGAGTTCGGTGATAAAGAAAAAAGTTTATTAAGAAGCAACCTAGAAACTGATGGATTAAAAGGGTGGGAACCGAGTATCTAAATGAATTTTCTAAAAAATAATTTTTTTGAAAAAAACGTTTCACAAATTGCATTAGGAGTTAATAAAACTGGTAACAAAAATTCCACCGATTCAGAATGTTTTGAAAAGCAAAGAATTTATTTTTATCACAAAGCAATGTCCTTGGGTGTTAACTTTTTTGATACCGCAGAATTATATGGCGGCGGATACTCTGAAGAAGTTTTAGGACTAGCTCTGAAAAACAAAAGACAGCAAAATGTAATCTGCACCAAGTTTAATGCCAGAAACTCTGATAGTAAAAGCTTGAGATTGTCTTTAGAAAACAGTTTGAGAAGATTAAAGACTGATTATATAGATATATACTTGGCTCATTGGGTTAGCCCCTATACTCCTTTAGAAGACCTAATTGATTCGTTAAATAAATTTACCAATGAAGGAAAAATATTAAGTTATGGTATAGGTAACGCTACCGAAACTGAAATTAAAGATTTTTATTTTAAAAACAAGTGCAAACCATTTATAATTGAGAATGAATACAACTTGTTAGAACAAGACGCAGAAAAAGAAATCATACCTTTTTGCAAAGAAAATGATTGCTTATTCATGTCATATAGTCCCTTTTTACAGGGCACCAAAGTTGAATTTAACAAAGATATAATCGCCATTAAAAACAAATACAGCTGCACAACAAATCAGTTAATGTTAGCTTGGGTCGCTAAACAAAATGTCATATCTGTGGTTAGAACACTAAACCTGCAACATTTACAAGAAAATATTGATGCGCTAAAAATTGATTTAACAAACTTTGAACTTGACACGATTAGTAATTGCTTTCGTATAAAGACTAGTGACATTGATATTGATGATGTTGATATCGAAAATGAAAATTGTGACTATTTTTCTTGCGAAGACGCAATACAAAACAAGTTGGATTTAATACCAAGCCCAGAGCTTTTGTCCACTAGGGTTGAAAAAGGTTTTGATTTGCCACCCTTAAGGACTAGATACAGGAATGGAAAGTATCAAATTTTAAAAGATTTTTATTTTTCAGAAATTAAAAAATATTGGGCCTGGAAACTAACAAACAAAAAAACTATAAAGGTGTATGTTTTTCCATGAAATATAGTAAATTAGGAAATAGTGAAGATTTAATTTCTGTTATAGGTTTTGGCACTGGCTTTCATCTTCCTGAAAACGAAAGTGGAACCAGTATAGAACAAACTATAAAAGCGTCTTTAGATAATGGAGTCAATTTTGTTGACACGGCCCCAGTGTACGGAGATGGAGCATCCGAGAAATTATTGGGTGAAACGTTGTTAAAGATAGGTAGAAAAAATGTTTTTTTGGCGAGTAAGGTATCTCCAAAAGATGTGACACATGACGGCGTTATAAAATCTTGTGAAGCTAGTTTAAGTAGATTGCAAACAGATGTGATTGACTTATTACAGGTACACTGGTCAAATCCAAATATTCCTTTGAGTGAAACACTATCTGGAATGGAAAAACTAGTGAGTGACGGTAAAGTAAGACACATAGGTGTGAGCAACTTTACATTTAATGAAGTCGAGCAAACAATATCAAACTTAAAGAACAGTACATTGTCATCAATTCAAACAGAATATAATTTATTTGAGAGATCAATAGAAGAAAAACTATTGCCTTATTGTGTTGATAATGATATAACTTTAATAGCTTATAGCCCTTTAGCTCAAGGTAAATTGGCAAACGGTAAAAATCAAGTCGATCTGTTACATAAAATATCTAAAAAATATAATTGCACTCCTGGTCAAGTTGTGTTAAACTGGTTAACTGCGCAATCAAGAGTTGTTGTTATTCCTAACACATCTAAAGAAAAACGTGCAATTGAAAATGCAAAGTCAACAAACTTTAATTTATCACCGGAAGATCTTAAGTTAATTGACGAAAACTTAAAAACCCCAGTGAGCTATGTTGATGTTAATGAAATTAAAGTTTCTAATGATTACAACAGAAAAGTTTATACGACTGTTCAAGAAGCTTTAGATAATAAAATGAACTTGACCCCTTCTCCTGTTCAGTTAGCAGAAGAGATGAAAAAAGGGTTTTTCTTGAAACCAATAAGACTAAAACAAATACAAGATAATAGATACGATTTAATAGAAGGTAGATTAAGATATTGGGCATGGGTGATAGCGTTTGGTAATAGCAAAAAAATACCAGCGTTGGTTTGGAAGAAATAAAGGAGAGTACTGATGGCTGACAACAACACAAAAATTTTAACATATGACAATGAATCAGAAAAAAGTGCAAGAGACGAAATGTATAACCTGCTTAAAAAGTGTCCTATTCCAGAAGAGCAAGTTCTGTCAAATTTGGGACTATTTTTAAATTCTAAAAACCTCTCCAGAATATTGTTCATGAATTACATATATCAAAAACAAATTGATGTGCATGGTGTATTAATGGAGTTTGGCACTAGATGGGGCCAAAATGTAGCTTTGTTTGCTGCTCTGCGCGGGATGTATGAGCCATTTAATAGACATAAAAAGCTGATAGCTTTTGATACATTTGAAGGCTTTCCAGAAATTACCGAAGAGGACGGTACTTCATCAATGATGGTTAAAGGAGAACTGGCATTGACAACTGATTATGATAAGTATCTATCTGAAGTTGTTCAGAATATTGAAAATGATAATCCTCTATCTCACATTAAAAAGTTTGAACTCGTAAAAGGTGATGCTACAAAAACAATACACACGTATTTGAAAGACAATCCTGAAACGATTGTTTCTTTAGCTTATTTCGATTTTGATTTGTATAAACCTACTAAAGAGTGTTTAGAGGCTATTAAGCCTAGACTAACAAAAGGCAGTGTAGTTGCTTTTGATGAATTGAATGATCCTGACTCACCGGGAGAAACTTTAGCTTTGATGGAAGTTTTTGGTTTGCAGAATGTAAAACTAAAGCGCTTTCCTTATGCTTCCCGCGTTTCATATTTCATAGTGGAGTAAAAAATGAAAAATATTTTAGATAATTCGAAAGTGTTGGTTACTGGTGGCACCGGAATGATTGGCCGCTATTTGGTTGATAAACTGTTGGCAAAAAAATGCCAAGTGACAGTTGTATCTTTGGACGATCCTGGTGATTTACCGTCTGAAGTAAAGTTTATGAAATTAGACTTAACTGTTTTAGAAAACTGTATGAAAGCGTGCGAAGGCCAAGATTACGTTTTTAATCTTATTGGAATCAAAGGCTCTCCAAAAATGTCTCGTGAAAAACCAGCGAGTTTTATGGTACCCATGCTTATGTTTAATACCGCCATGATGGAAGCAGCAATGCGATGCAATGTCAAATGGTATCTCTATACTAGTTCTGTCGGTGTATATCATCCTGCAGAGGTGTTTAAAGAAGACGATGTTTGGAAAACTTTCCCATCGGATAATGACAAGCACCCTGGCTGGGCGAAAAGAATCGGTGAACTTCAAGCTGATGCGTATAAAATTCAATACGGAAGAGATAATATTTCTATAGTAAGACCAGCAAATGTATACGGTAAGTGGGATAACTTTGACCCGGAGAACGCAATGGTTGTTCCATCTTTGATAAACAGAATTGTTTCGGGTGAATCTCCGCTAGTCTGTTGGGGCGACGGCACGCCAATTAGAGATTTTATTTATGCTGGTGATTGCGCTGAAGGCATGATACACATGGTTGAAAATGGTGTAACAGACCCAGTTAATTTAGGCAGCGGTGATGGCGTCTCCATTAAAGAGGTTGCAGAAACAATCCGTGATTGTTTTAATAAAGAAGTTGGTATTGAATGGGATGTAACAAAGCCAAAAGGTGATGCAAGAAGGTTAATGGATACCACACGAGCAGAAAGTCATGGATTTAAATGTTCTACTTCCATTAAAGATGGCGTTAGGGAAACGTTGGAGTGGTTCTTACAAAATCGTGACTTATACAAAACAAGAAACAACTATTTTAAAGGAAATGAAAGTTGATAATTAAAGATACCAAGCTACATGGAGTAAAGTTAATAATTCCAGAGGTTTTTGAAGATCACCGCGGTTCTTATGTAGAATTGTATGATAGTGAGAAATTTAACTCGGCTATTGGTGAAGTTAATTTTGTTCAAGACGATATATCAATTTCTAGAAGAAATGTCCTTAGAGGTCTACACGGCGACTTCAAAACAACAAAACTAGTTACGGTCTTAAAGGGTAGTGGATATGCACTGATCGCTGATAATAGAACATATTCTCCTACCTACAAAAAATGGCAAGCATTTACTCTTAATGGAGAAAACAGAAAACAATTATTGTTACCACCAGGAATAGGTAATTCTATACTTGCATTAGACGAAGAAATAGTGTATTATTACAAACAAGATACTCATTTTACAGATGGCAAACAGTTTACCATTAAGTGGAATGATAGTGATTGGGATTTTTGGTGGCCAATAAAAAACCCCATACTTTCAATGAGAGATGAAAAGGGAGATTATGTCAGTTAATTGTTTAATTACAGGTATTACAGGGATGGTTGGT
>MDSZ01003538.1_pt1 | contig 19319 bp, 17 predicted proteins | sample 811201 | NCBI WGS metagenome assembly MDSZ01 (sample SAMN05326647, study PRJNA326480) | marine metagenome | isolation source: seawater | place: Indian Ocean: North | collected 2010 | reverse complement strand
AGTGATTTGTAAAAATCAATAAAAGACTTTATGTTTTTAACATTCATTAATATATATATTATAAAATTATTCTAATAATTATAGATGAAACAATGACAGATTCTAATATAAAAAGAGAAAAAATGGAATATGACCTTGTGATTGTCGGTGCAGGTCCAGCTGGGCTATCTGCCGCAATTAATTTTAAAAAACTATGTCAATCAATGGGAAAAAATTTTTCAGTATGTTTAGTTGAAAAAGGCTCTGAAGTTGGGGCTCATATTCTTTCAGGTGCAATTCTTCAACCAACCGCTTTGGATGAACTTATAGAGGATTGGCGAAGTGATGAAAGCTGCCCGGTTAAAACATTAGTTAAAAGTGAAGAACTCAAATATTTAAGTGAATCAAAATCTTACAACCTTCCAAAGTTTTTTATTCCAAAAGTAATGCATAATGATAATAATTTTATTATTTCACTAGGATCTTTGTGTAAGTGGCTTGCAACTAAAGCTGAGGCTATGGGAGTTGAAATATACCCTGGTTTTGCCGCTTCTGATATTATTTTATCGGAGGATAGCCTTGCAGGAATAATTACTAGTGATTTAGGTCTAGATAAAGAAGGTAAGCCTGGGTCAAACTTTCAACCTGGAATTGAGATTCATTCTAAATATACTCTTTTTGCAGAGGGTTGCAGAGGGCATTTAGGGAAAAGATTAATTGAGCAGTTCAGTTTAAGCGAAAACTCACAACACCAGACCTATGGTATAGGATTAAAAGAGTTGTGGGAAGTCAACTCAGCAAATTCAGACCCTGGTCATGTAATGCATACCATTGGTTGGCCATTAGATACAGAAACCTATGGCGGATCTTTTTTATACCATTTATCTAAAAACCTAGTTTCAGTCGGCTTTGTAATAGGTTTAGACTACAAAAACCCATACATTTCACCTTATGACGAATTCCAAAGATTTAAAACCCACCCCTTTGTTAAAAAAATATTTGATGGTGGTCGAAGAATTTCTTATGGAGCAAGGGCCTTGAATGAAGGAGGGTGGCAATCCTTACCAAAACTTTCATTTCCCGGAGGTGCATTGGTTGGATGTGATGCAGGAACACTTAATACTCCAAAGATTAAAGGCACACACACAGCAATGAAGTCTGGAATGATTGCGTCCTCAGAAGTTTTTAATGAATTAAGTCTTGGTCAAAAAAATTCAGAAATAACTCATTATCAGAAAAACTTTGTTAATTCCTGGGCTGGAATCGAATTAAAAAAGGCTAGGAATGTTCGTCCATCATTTAAATATGGAATGAAAATGGGAATGGTATTAACTGGAATTGACCAAATTTTGTTCAAGGGAAATGCACCATGGACTCTTAAACACGGAGAGCCTGATCATTTGTCACTCAAAGAAAAAAAATATTTCCAACCAATACAGTATCCTAAGCCTGATGGAAAGATTACCTTTGACAAATTGACAAATGTCTCCTTCTCATCGACTTATCACGAAGAGAATCAGCCTTGTCATTTAAAAATTATTGACGATAATGTCCCTATTTCTAACAATTATGAATTATATGACTCCCCAGAGCAAAGATATTGTCCTGCAGGAGTTTATGAAATTTTAAGTGATAATGGTAAACCTAGTCTTCAAATTAATTCTCAAAATTGTATTCACTGTAAAACTTGTGATATTAAAGATCCATTACAGAATATCAATTGGGTTTCACCTGAAGGAGGAGGTGGTCCAAATTACACGAACATGTAAAAGTTCAATAATTAAAATCAGTATTGCTTTGATTTTTCTTTTCTTAATTCATAAAGATTTATTTGCCAGTCAATATGGTAAATACTTATCATGGAGTTATGCTAGGCAAGCAGGAGATATTTCCAACCTACAAAATCTTTTCCCTTTTATTGATATAAACCAGATTGACAAAAGTATGCTCGAAGAAGCTCTGTTCCAATCTGTTATTTTTGAGGATTGGCAAAAAGGAAGTAAAATTTCTTCAAAGATATTGAGTAGCGATAAAAATAATTTATCAGCTATTTTTTTAGACTTAACGAACAATGTGGTTGAAAAAAAACCAATAAAAAATTATTTGAAAGAATCTCATTCTCAATATTTAGACATTAATTTCCTCAAGGCAATTCTTATTTGGACAGAGACTGATAAGTCTAATATTGATCAAGTAAATCCTGAAAATTGTGTTCCGTTATTATGTTTACACAAAGGTATAAGATTATTAATTGATGGGAAAAAAAAAGAGGCCGAAACCTTTTTAATGAAAGTAGATAAACAAAACTTTTCGTCAACAAGGATAAAAGAATTATTGTTTTATTCATTTATAAAACTTAATCAAAAAGTAAAAGCTAAAAATATTTTTGATAATATGGACTTAAAAGATTTAAATCTAAGGCCATACAAAATGAATTATTTTTTAAATAATGATTATTTACTCAACCCCGTTAAAACACATAAAGATGGACTTGCAGAGACTTTGTATAACATATCAAGTTGGTACTACCAAAAAAATTTATTTAAATATTCAATTTTTTTTGGAAAACTGTCTTTAAGATTGAGACCGAACTTTAACGCTATGAAATTATTGTTGGTTAATGCGTTGGAAGAAATCGGATATAAGAAGTTAGCAGTCGATCTAATTTCAAATGTTAGTAAAAGAAATCTTTATTATATGAAATTCATAAAATTAAGAAACTCTTTGCAAGAAAATTCTTTTGCTGAAAAAAAATTATTAGAAGACCTACAAGATCTTTCAAAAACATTTCCAAAAAATTGGCAAATTACATTGTTGTTAGCAGATAAACTTAGATCTAAAAAAAAATTTAAAGAATCTATAGACCTCTATTCTAATGTAATCGAAAATAAATTAGTTGAAAATAAGTTTGCTATCTTGTACTCCAGAGGAATTGCATATGAAAGATTAAATGAATGGAATAAAGCTGAAAAAGACCTCACCGATGCTCTAGAGATTAACCCAAATGATCCTTATGTTTTAAATTATCTTGCTTACAGTTGGCTAGATAGAAACTTAAATTTAGATAAAGCAGTCGATTTGTTAAAAAAAGCAGTAAAGCTTGAACCTAATGATGGATATATAATTGACTCACTTGGCTGGGCATTTTATTTGACAGGAGTGCTTGATAAATCTATTTTCTACCTTGAGAAAGCTGTTTCAATTATGCCTAATGACGCTACCCTTAATGATCATCTTGGAGATGCATATTGGAAGGTGGGAAGAAAGAAAGAGGCAAATTCTCAATGGAAAAGAGTGCTAATTATTGACCCTAATTTTAAAAATAAAAAAAAAGTTTTAGAAAAATTAGAAGTAGGTATTAAACAGTGAGTGATAACATAACTAGACTATCACCTGCGAAAATAAATCTTTACTTAGAGGTTTTAGAAAAAACATCAAGCGGTTTTCATAATATTGAAAGTCTAATGACCTTTTGTGACTTTGGAGATATAATTAATATTAAAAAAGAAAAATCCTTTAGGTTTACAATCGATGGGCCTTTTTCAAAAAACCTTTCTCTTAATAATAATATTATTAATAAGTCAGTTTCGTTTGTTGAAAAACTACTAAATAAAAATATAACTGTACATATTAACCTAACAAAAAATTTACCAATTTCATCTGGTATGGGTGGTGGTTCTTCAAACGCAGCAACTGTAATTTCATGTTTAATTGAAATGTATAATATAGATTGTAAAGAAGACTTTCATCAATCTCTTTTTTCATTAGGGGCAGATATTCCCTTTTGTTTTTTCAGAAAGTCAGCTTTAGTAACTGGAAAGGGTGAGAATGTTTTAAAAATTGAAAATGATTACGAAAACTTTTTTGTTTTATTAATTAACCCAATGATTGAAATTTCAACAAAAAAAATTTTTGAAAAGCTAACTATTCCAACCAGAAAAAATTTCACCCCCTTTAATGAAAAATTTCTTTGTAACACAAAAATAATTAATTTTTTAAATTCAAGAAATAATGATCTTGAAAAGGAAGCAATTTTACAATGTAAAGAAATTAAAAATATTCTTGAAGTTTTAAAAAATGAAACAAACTCTCTTTTATCGAGAATGACTGGTTCTGGATCTACATGTTTTGCTTTATTTAGAGATAAAGAAGATCTAATTAATGCAGAACAAATTTTTACCAAAAAATTTAAAACTTTTTGGGTAAAAACAACTAAAATAGTTAATTCTTTTGAAACATTATAAACTTGTATATTCTAATAAAAATGATTATCTTTCATTAAATCTTGGGGTGTAGCCAAGTGGTAAGGCACCTGTTTTTGGTACAGGCATTCGTAGGTTCGAATCCTACCACCCCAGCCATTTTCTGATGACCAACGAAGTTTTTTTCTCATTAAATGATTCAAGCCTAAGTTTCGGTAAAAAGAAAATTTTTGAAAAAATTTCATTAAGTCTTCATAATAACGATAAAGTTGCGTTGATTGGGAAAAATGGAGTTGGTAAATCAAGTCTGCTCAAAATAATAGCTGGAAACCTAGGTTTAGATTCTGGAGATCTATGGATAAGTAAAAGGATTAAAATCGGTTTTCTTAGTCAATCCTTATCAAATAAAAGTGATCTAAAAATATATGAAGCCCTGTTGAATTTGATAAAGTCAAAAGAACAAGAGTATTTTATTGATCAGGTTTGTGAAGAATTAAAAATTGATAAGAATTTGAGTATCAATCAATTATCTGGTGGTGTGCATAGAAAGTTTAATCTCGCATCTATAATTATAACAAACCCCGATCTTCTTTTACTTGATGAACCAACCAACCACTTAGATATTGAATCAATTAAATGGCTAGAAAATTATTTAAAATTTTCTTTTAAAGGATCTTTTTTAGTCATAAGTCACAATAGAAACTTTTTAAAAAAAACTACGAATAAAGTTTTCTGGGTTGATAGAAAAAGAATAAGAATTTCTCCCAAAGGCTTCTCCAATTTTGAAGAATGGAGTAAAAATCTAATTGAACAAGAAAGAAGGGAGCTTCAAAATAAAAAAAAATTTTTAAATGAAGAAATGGAATGGTTATCAAAAGGAGTAACTGCAAGAAGAAAAAGAAATACAAGAAGGAAAGATAATATTTTGACGTTTAAAAATGATTATGAGAAGCAAAGAAGTGAATTTTTAAAGTCTGTAACAAAAGCAAGTATTAATGTATCTGAGAGGGATACATTTGGTCCTAATATTCTAGTAAATTGTTACAAAGTTAATAAAAGCTTTATTTTTGGGGAATCAAAAAGAATTATTGCAAGCAATTTTTCTTACAGGTTTGTAAGAGGTGAAAAAGTCGGAATTATTGGAAAAAACGGCTCTGGAAAGTCAACATTTTTAAAAATGATAAATAATCCGATGTTAGTTGATGAAGGCTCAATAAAAATTAAAAAAAATATAGAACAAAATTATTTTGATCAATCTGGAATTCAATTAGACAACTCAAAAAGTATAAAAGAGAACATGATTCCTAGTGGAGGCGATTATATAAATGTTGGAGATAAGAAAGTTCATATATGCGGTTATTTAAAAAATTTTTTATTTGACCCAAAAGGTCTAGATCAAGAGGTAGGAATGTTGTCAGGAGGAGAAAGAAATAGGTTATTGTTAGCTAAAATTTTAACAGATCCTAAAGATTTATTAATTTTAGATGAACCTACAAATGATCTGGATATTGAAACAATCGATATTCTTGTAGATTTTATTAAAGAATTCAAGGGTTGTGTTATTACGGCTTCTCATGATCTTGATTTTTTGAATAGAACAGTAGATAAATTTCTTTTGTTCGATGGTAACGGCTTAATAACAAAAACGCTTAATTGCGAAGATATTTTTTTAAAAAATGTTAAGGATAAAAAATTAAATTCGAAAACATCAGAAAAATTTAATATAAAACCTAAGAAGCCTGAAAATATTGAAAAAAAAATAAAAAAGATTTTAAAAAAAATTGAGATAAAAGAGCAATATATTTCAAGCTTATCAATACAACTTGAGCAAAAAAATAAACTTAATAATTTTGATTACGAAAATAACGAGATGATTATTAATGAAATAAAATTAGCACAGGATGACCTATATTCGCTAGAAAATGAATGGCAGAATTTAGAAGAAGAAAAGTTGAGTAAAGGTTTATAGTTATGAAAATAAATTTTAAATATTTTGTATTAGGTATACTTTTTAGTTTTTTACCAGAGATTCTTAATTTAAATAATAGTCTAGACTATAACTCGAAGGTTGTACTAAGTATGACATTAATAATGATTTTCTTTTGGTTAACAGAGGCAATACCAACTTCAATAACTGCTTTAATACCTATAATATTATCTCCAATTTTGATTGATATTAGTTTTAAAGATATTTTAGCAAAATATGCAAGTCCAGTTGTTTTTTTGTTATTAGGTGGATTTTTATTAGCCACCGGTTTTGAAAAAAGTAATTTACATCAAAGGTTAGCATTAAAATCAATTATTAGTTTTGGTTCAACAAAAAAGAAACTTTTACTATGTACAATTTTTTCTACAGCTTTTTTTAGTATGTGGTTATCAAATACAGCAACTTGTCTTCTAATGCTTCCTATAATTAAGTTTATAGTTGATACTACTCTTAATAAAAAAAGTGATGAATATTATTCGAAAATGCTAATTTTAGCAGTTGCTTACTCAGCATCAGTAGGAGGAATGATAACTCCAATCGGAACTATACCAAATGCTATTCTTGTAGCTTTTTTAAATGAAAACTATAACTATCAAATTAATTTTATAGACTGGCTATTTTTTACTTTACCACTTGCAACGTTAATTCTAATTTCACTCTGGCTTTATTTTTCTATGAATATTAAAGATGATCGAAAACATTTAGATCAAAATATGATTATAAAAAGATTTAAAAAACTCGGAGAGTTATCAAATTCTGAAAAAATAAGTGGATTTGTAGTAACATTAACTGGCTGTTTGTGGATTTTTAAAACTAAGTTAAATTCTTTTTTTGAAATTAATTTGACTGATTCTGGAATTGCTATCACATGTGCATTTCTTTTTTTTATTTTACCTTATAACAAGAAGTACGATGTTATACTTGGTTGGGACTGGTTTAAAAAAATACCTTGGGATATTCTAATATTATTTGGTGGTGGTCTTTCAATGGCTTCCTTGGTTGTGAGCACAGGCCTTGCAAAAGACCTGTCCGAGAATTTAAACTACATTAAAAATTATGAAATTTGGATTATTGTGTTAGTAGTTTCACTTTTCACATCTTTCATCACCGAGTTCACAAGTAATACTGCAACAACTTTTCTATTCCTTCCAATATTTGCATCATTTGCAACAGAAACTAATATAAATGTTATTCTAGTAACACTGCCGATGGTTTTAGCTGCTAGCTGTGCCTTTATGATGCCAATATCAACACCACCAAATGCAATTGCTTATTCATCTAAAAAGTTTACGATTAAATTTATGGTTAGAACTGGTATTTTTCTGAATATAATCTCTATAATAATAATCACTGCTTATATGAATTTTTTTCAAACAGCAATTTTCAAGATTTAGGATGAAACAAATTGCAATTTTAATTGATTTAGAATTATCAAATAAATCAGGTGGTCATGTAAAATTTTGGGAAAAAATATGTGAGTCTTTATTGGAAGATAATTTAGAAATAAAATTGGATATTTTTTTTTTAGGAAAAGTGAAAAAAAAAAGAAAATTTAATGACTCTATAAATTTTATAATTAAAAAACCAATTCTTTCTTCCAAAATACTTAGAATAGTTGGGATAGATGCCGATTATACTGATCTTTTTCCCTTTAATCTGTCGCTTTTTTTTGAACTAAAAAAGTATGATTTATTACACACAACAGATCAACTCTTCACAATGTCAAAAACAGCAAAGTTAGCTTCATTAATTTGGACAATTCCTTTAACAACATCCTACCATACCGATGCTTCCTCATATACAAAGTACTATATTCTTAAGATTTTTTCTTATTTACCATCGCTTATAGGCTCATTTTTTATAAAAAAAATTAAGTTACATCAAAGAGTTTCAGAAAATCAAAAGATAAAGATTCAAAAATATTTTGATTTTTGCGAAAAAGTGATGATTGATTCTAATAGCTTATCTTCGAACTTTTCAAAAAAGAATATCAATAAAAAAATTATAAATTTAGAAAGAGGAATAAATAAAGAAGTTTTTACAAAAATCAAAAAAAATAAAACTAATTTATATGAAAAATATGATGTTCCCTTAAAAAATAAAATCCTTTTTTTCTGCGGTAGGATTCATGAACTTAAAGGAGCTAATTTTTTAGCAAAAATACATAAAGGTCTGAATGAAAAAGGTTTACCAGTTACAACTATTCTTACAGGAGAAGATATACATGGAGAGGAATGTAAAAAAATTGGAGGTACAGGCTTAATTATTACGAAATATCTAAATCAAAACGATGTTGCGTCTTTAATGAATTTGTGTGATTTATTTGTTTTTCCCTCTTTATATGAAACTGGTCCACAGGTAGTAATGGAAGCAAAATCTTGTGGAGCCTTATGTATTGTGTCTCCAAAGGGGGGTGGTAGAAAAATTAATCATAATTTTGATGGTATAATTATAAATAAATATCTAGTAAGTGAATGGGTTAAAGTAATTTATAATTTACTTAAAGATAAAAAAAAGATTTCTAAAATTAAAAATAATTTACAAAAATATAATACAAATCCATCATGGAGAGATATTTTTTTTGATGTGTTTTACAAAAATTGGAAAAAAATCTTGAATAATTTATGAAGAATATTTTATTAATTGCTGCGCACCCTGATGACGAGTTGGTTGGTGCTGCTTTTATAATTAAGAAGGTTTTGTTAAAAAAAAATCTAATTATTTTTTTCCCCACCAATGGTGTTATTTCAAAAGATGAAATGTGGTTTTGGGATAAGAGAAAGTATCAAGAAAAAAAAAATTTAAGAAACAAAGAGATGAAAAAATCATTACAATACTTAGGAGTTAAAAAATTTTTTAAGCAAAATATTCCAACTAGAAAATTAAAAGAAAATATAGAAAAAACTTTTAAAAAAATTAATCTTCTTATTAAAAATTGGAAAATAGATACTATATTTTGTCCAGCATATGAAGGTGGGCACCAAGATCATGATGTAAGTAACTTTATTTGCTCTAGATTAAGAAATAATTATAAAGTATTTGAATACGCTGAATATAACTTTTCAAAAGGCAAAATTAATTGTAATGAATTTATTAAATCAACAAAAAATCAAGTTACTATTAAACTTTCAGATAAAGAGAAAAGAGAAAAAATGAGATTATTAGAAATTTATAATTCTGAAAAAGGTAACTTAAACTATCTTAAATTAGATAAAGAATGTTATAGAAAACTTTATGATTATGACTATACTAAACCACCTCATTCCGGAAGATTATTTTATAGAAGGTTTTCCTTTTTCTCATGGCATCCTAGAGTGGATTCAGACACTCCCCAAAAGGTTTTAAAAAAAATTATGAACTCGGAAATTTTTTGAATGTTTAAAATAAAAAATATTAAATTTATTATTTTTTTATTTCTTGGAGTTTTTTTATTTAAATGGGGTTATGATCTTTTTGGAGGCACAGAGGCGTTAGATTTGATAAATAAAAAAAGGAATAAGTTATATTTATTAGTTTTAGCACACATCCCTACTTTATATTTTGATTCACTGACATGGTATGTTTTATTAAAAAAAAGGTCTCTTTCTTTTTTTTGGTCATTTATTATTACTTGGATTGCTCAAACCTCAGGTAAGTTTTTTCCAACAGGAAATGTTACAGGAGAGTTTGTTCGTATTTATTTAGGAATTAAAAAAGGATTATCATCTCATGAAGCTTCTTCTACTGTTTTCGCTGATTTAATTTTAGCTACTTTTTCACTTTTTATAATTGGTTTATTTAGTTTTTTTTTGGTAGTTTTTAAAGACTCAGCTTTAATTGATTCCGATTACAACCACTTCATTTATTTTTCTTTAATTTTAATTTTTAGTGGATGTATTTTTTTCTATTTTTTAATTACAAAGAGATTATTGAGATATCTTGTAAGGAAGACAAAACCAATTTTTAACATTAAATTAAATAAAAAAAAGATTTTATTTTTTATTAAATTAGACGTTTCTCTGTATTATTTAACTAAGAAAAAAGTTGTAGTTTTAAAAGCACTCTTTTTTAGATTAATTGGTTGGCTAGCCGGAGCCTTTGAGATTTATGTTTTTTTATTAATTATAGATGTAAATGCTTCCTTTATTGACGTAATACTTATTGAATCTTTTACTGGAATTATGAGAGCAGTTGCTTTTTTTGTTCCTGCTGGAATTGGTGTTCAAGAACTAGCATTTGTCGCGATAGGGAGTTATGTTGGATTAAGTCCATCTATTTCTTTTTCAATAGCAATAGGTAGAAGGGTTAGAGAATTTTTAATTGGAGTGCCTGCGGTTATTACATGGTTTGGAATTTTCGGTAAACACTTAAAAAGTTAAAAAAAAAGGGTCTAGTTTAATAGACCCTTTTTTGTGTGGGGAGCTTATTTAGATTTTGTAAAGTCAGGATATGACATAGTTCCCAACTCGCTCATATCTAATCCGTATTCTTCGTCATCTTTATTAGCTCTTATGCCAATTACCATTTTGATGACAAACCAAATTATTAGACTTGCTATAAATGCAAATGCACCGTAAGAAATGACACCTACTAATTGTACATAGAAAGAGGCATCTGGATTGGTCCATGCAACAACAAGTGTTCCCCAAATTCCAGCAAATAAGTGGGCAGGTATAGCCATTACAACATCGTCTATTTTTAAAATGTCCATAAGTTTCATACCATACATGCAAATTATTCCACCAATAGCACCAATAATTATGGCTTGGCCCATTGATGGTGTTAGTGGTTCTGCTGTTATTGCTACTAGACCAGCAATTGCACCGTTTAGTGTTGCGGCAATGTTAGTGTGACTATTAGTGAGTTTGCTAACTATCATACATGCGATGACACCCCCGGCTGCTGCTAGATTAGTATTTACAAAAATATCAGCGACTGCAGTCGCATCTGCTCCACTCCCTAAAGCCAATTGCGAACCACCGTTAAATCCAAACCAACCTAACCAAAGTATGAACACACCTAATGTAGTCATAGGAAGTGAGCACCCAGGAAGAGTTTGAACAGAACCGTCAGGCAGAAATTTACCTTCTCTAGCTCCTAACATTATTGCACCAGCTAAAGCAGCCCAGCCGCCTACAGAGTGAACAAGAGTTGATCCTGCGAAATCAGAGAATCCCATTTCGCTTAACCAACCCCCACCCCATTGCCATGAACCAGCAATTGGATATACAAAACCGGTTAAAAGTGCAACAAATAAAAAGAAGGGCCAGATTAAAATTCTTTCGGCGAGTGCTCCCGATACTATTGAAGCTGTAGTTGCAACAAACACCATTTGGAAAAACCAATCTGAGGCTGCAGCATACCCAGTTTCAAGGTCGACATCAGAACTTCTATCAAAAACTGAAAAAGAACCTAGGTATCCACCATCAACTCCGTCATACATTAAATTGTAACCTACTAAGTAGTACATTAAACCAGCAATAGAAAATAACCCTATGTTTTTAAGGCATATAACGGCTGTATTTTTACTTCTAACTTGTCCAGCCTCTAGCATACAAAAACCAGCAGCCATGAACATCACTAAAAAACCACAAACCAGAAATAGGAATGTATTTAAAATATAAGCAACCTCACCTGAAACAGCTGAAGCTACTACTTCTTCTTGTGCGAAAGCATTAAATGAGAAAGCTAAGACTATTGAAAATGCAGAAAGTCTCAGTAAGTTTGTACCTAATGCTGGAAGCAAAGAATGTATTGTTTTTTTTAACATAAATTTTCTCCCTTATATTAATAAATAAAATGTTAATATATTAAAAGCAGTAATCATGCCAAAAAAAACTACAACATAATTAAACTACTGAATTAACTAATAAAAATTTTTTAAAATTTTTTAATATGTCTTTTTATCTAATTTTAATCTATAATATATGCCTAATAATTAATCATAGTATAAAAATTATGCAAGAAAGATATTTAGGAGATATTCATGATTTTCAAAAATTCATTTTTGTAAAGTTTTTGAGTTGTGCATTTAATCAGAAAATTGGTCTTAATTGGTATTTAGTAGATCCAAAAAAAATTGGAGAGAAAGAAGTAAATAAAAAAGATGGAGAAAAAAGATATTTTCTTAAGAAAGACGAATTCAAAACTATTGATAGAAAAATTTATGACGAATTTTTTTTATTAAAAACTAAAAAATTTAGAAATATTCGAACTTTCACCAAAAAAACACATTTGGGCCAATATGTAAGCTTTTATAATAAAAAAATACCTTTGCATAACAGAGAAAAATGGTTCAATGACTCTTTAAACTTTTTTAAAGAAAAGAAGATTATTTTTTTGGACCCTGATAATGGTTTATTAAGAAATAAAAAAAGTAGCAAAATATCTTTAAAATACTTGTTAGTGAAGGAGATAGAGAATTATTTGTCAAAAAAAAAAAACCATAATCTTTACCCAGTTCCAATCTTTCAATAAGAAAAATACCCATTACTTGAAGGAAATTAATAATTTTTTGAGTTTAAAAAAAATAAAAATTAATTGTCCGGTTGTAGTGAATAGAACTTCCCCTAATACTATTTTCATTTCTTTAAGCACAGATAAAAAAATGGAATTAAAGCTAAAAAAAAATATTAATGAATACGGAATGATACACAAAAAAAGAATAAAGTTAATTACAATCTAAATTAACTAAATTAATTTTCTTTAATTTTAAAATTAAAGAATAGTCAGCATAATCATATCTGAAAAAATTCGCTACTCCTTGATCATTTAGATTAACCGTTTGTTCAAATACAGGTGTTTGCTGATTATCTTGATAATAAGACATTCTAATTTTTTTAAATTTATTATTTATTTCCTTGGGAAGTTTAAGATCAGATTCTTTTATAATTTCATCTGTTAAAAAAACAGAAATATTGAAAAATTTATTGGGTATTGTCCCTTCGTACACTTTTCTGGTAATCATCCGTTTATCAGTGTAAAGATTTGAGATTATCTCTTCAAGAAATTGGTGAGGAAAAACTACATCATTTGAAAAGTTTAGGTCTTCCTTGTCAGTTTGTGGAAATTTAACTATCAAATTATTATTAATTCTTGCTTCACCATACACTCTTTCCACTAATTCAGCATCTTCTTTAACTTCTAAAACAAAGTCCATGTCTGAACCGTCGGCTTTTTCATTTATGGAGTAGTTAATTTCGCTAACTGTTCCAACGCCATGTGAATTTATAAATCTGGTCATCATTCTTTGATTAGAGACCCAAGAGTTTTTACAATTATTAATCCAATCAATAAAAAGCTGACCAGAGGCTTCATTTACGTAAGTTTTATTAGGTAAGCGAACTTGTTCAGATTCAGCTAGGCTAATTTCATATTCACTTTGATAGGAAAGTAGCTTTGCAGCGCGAACTTCGAAAGAAAAAAGAGTCAAGAGTAGAGAAAAAAAAATTATCCTTGAAGTGCTCATATATTAAAATTCTTGTTATAATGTTGTAATGATGATCATAGAAATAATTAATGCAATATTAACATAGTATTTTTTAGTCAGTGGTTAAAGTATTAATTTTCATCATTACACTATTAATTTTTTTGATAATTTATTTTGTTACAAAAAAATTTAGTAAAAAGGCTGCATATTTAAATCTAATATTAGTGTTATTAATTTTATTGGGTTTAGTGGCTTTTTTTCTACATAACAAAATTGAAACAAAAAAAATTTACTATCCGCCAAAGTTTGATGGTGAAGTTGTAATTCCTGGATATTTTGATGAAAATTAAAAATTTTCTTACAACCTGTCAATATGTAAACCTCCCATTATCAAAAATAAAAAAAATTGAACTTTTTTTAAAATCTCATGAAGGAAATTTGTTTTTAATAGGAGGAGCTGTAAGGTGCTTATTATTAAAGAAAAAAATATCATCATCACCTGATTTAGTAACAGATTTACCTATACAAATGGTAATTGAGATTTTAAAAAAAAAAAAAATTAGATTTTCCTCTGTTGGTATCAAGTATGGATCAATTGTAATTTATGACGGTAAAGATACTTTTGATTTGACTTCAATGAGAAAAGATATTGAAACATTTGGAAGAAAAGCTAAGGTAGAATTTTTCCCAGATTTACAAGAAGACTCCAAAAGAAGAGATTTTACAATCAATGCAATTTATTCTGATACAGAGGGTAATTTAAAAGATCCCCAAGGCGGTATTAAGGATTTAAGAAGAAAAAATTCTATTGTTAAATTTGTAGGAGATACAGAAAGAAGAATTAAAGAGGATTTTTTAAGAATCTTAAGATTTATAAGGTTTTCAATTTACTACTCAAATAAATTTTATTTAAAAGATTTTAAAATCTGTGAAAAGTTTAAAAAAAAAATACTAACTTTGTCATTTGAAAGACGAATTAATGAATTAAGAAAAATAATAATCTTAGTTAATTTTGAATCAAGTTTTATACAAAATAAAATAAATGAATTTCTTGAGTTGTCGTTAGCTTGCAAACTTGATTTGACAGGCTTTATAGATCTCTGTCGATTGGAAAGAGAGATAGAAAATGTTTCATTTGAGAGAAGAATTAAATTTTTAATTAGAAAAAGAAAAACTAAAAATTTAGTTTTCCTTAAGCATTTAGACAAATGTAGTCAACATAGAATAACTTATAAGATTTGTAATAAAAACTTTGAAATAAAAAATGTTTTTTATTTGTTACATGAAATCGATAAAGAATTAGTATTAGACCATATTATTTTCGCAACCATAGAGAAAAAAATTTCAAAAATAGAATTTTTAAAGATTTATAGAAAAATAAAAAATTTTAAAAAAAAAAAATTCCCAATTAGTGGGACTGATTTAAAAAAAGTTGGTTTTAACGAGGGTGAAAAGATTGGAAAAGTTTTAGTAAAGACTAAGAAATGGTGGGTTGAAAATAATTACACCCCTCTAAAAAAACAATGTATTGAATTTGCAATACGACTTTTACCAACCAGTGCTAGGAGGTAAAGACATGAAAATTGCATCAACATTTCCTTTTGTCTGTAAACCAAACTTTGTTCCTCTGTCATGTAGCAAATTAAATTCTGTGTATCTAGATCTTCTTAGTAATTGTAAATTTTTATCTGATTCGTTCCATTTCAAATTTATTGTTTTTTTTGTAATGTTTTTGTAAGAATTCAAAAAAGTCTGCCCAACATCTTTTGTGAAAGAAAAGTCTGATTGCCAATTTTTTGAGTCTAGGTAGTCATAAAATATTCCCCCTAAACCTCTAGGCTCGTTTCTGTGAGGTAAAAAAAAATACTCATCGCACCATTTTTTATATCTCAGATAACTTCCTTTTTGATATTTTTCACATATTTCCCTGAGTTGATTGTGAAAATATTTTGCTAGCTTAATTGAGTTTGATGATTTTAAGTTATTAGGGGTAATATCTGTTCCTCCCCCAAACCAATTTTTTTCAGTAACTATAAATCTAGTATTCATATGAATAGCTGGAATTTTAGGCGAAAAGGGGTGAATCACAACAGAGATGCCTGAGGCCCAAAAATCTTTAGTATTTTTAGAGCCTGGAATTTTTCCCCTTAATTCGTCTGAAATAGGGCCAAAAACGGTAGATATATTTACCCCAGCTTTTTCAAAAGTTTCACCTCTCAAGACACTCATTTCTCCTCCCCCCAGATTATTCGAACCTTTCTCATCCCTGTTCCAGCTTTTTTTTTTAAACTTTTTTCCTGAAATCTCAAATTTTTCAAGTTCTTTACAGATTTTGTCTCGTAGTTCTTTGAACCATTCGCTAGAGAGCTTTTTTTTTTCATCAATTTTTTTCATTGTTTTAAATTTTTTTCTTTTTATATTAATATCATAAGTATAGAAATAGTATAATGAAAGAATTGAATACAAATACCAATAATAAGCCCACTTCAATTGATGAGGAAAAAAGAGATTTTCTTTTTATTACAACAACTGGGTTAGCTATAGCAGGAGGAGGGGCTTTTGCTTGGTCACTTATCGACACAATGAACCCTAGTAAAGATGTTCTAGCTCTCTCCACTACTGAAGTTGACCTTTCCCCTCTTGAAGAAGGACAAAGCTTGACTGTTATGTGGAGAGGTAAACCAATTTTTATAAGACACAGATCAGAATCAGAAATTAATTCAGCCAGTAGCGTCTCAGTCGACGATTTACCTCACAAAGAATCAGATGAATCAAGAGTACAAAACCCCAAGTGGTTAGTGGTTGTTGGTGTATGTTCGCATTTAGGCTGTGTTCCACTAGGTCAAAAAATTGGAGATAGTAAAGGTGAGTATGGTGGTTGGTTTTGCCCATGTCATGGATCCCATTATGATACCTCCGGTAGAATTAGAAAAGGTCCAGCTCCACTTAATCTTGAAATTCCGCCATATAAATTCGTAAGTGATGATATAATTAGGATAGGATAATTTTATGGAAAATCAGGAAAATAAAAAAACAGGAATAACGTCATGGATTGATAAAAGACTACCTGTATTTACTTTTATAAATCATAATTTGCGAGATTACCCAACACCCAAAAATCTTAACTATTTTTGGAACTTTGGTTCCCTTGCTGGGATCACTTTAGTAATAATGATTGTGACGGGTATACTTTTAGCAATGCAGTACACCGCCAACACTGATATTGCATTTGATAGTGTTGAAAGAATTATGAGAGATGTAAATAACGGATGGCTACTCAGGTATATTCATATGAATGGAGCTTCGATGTTCTTTATTATAGTGTATATCCATATTTTTAGAGGCTTATATTATGGTTCTTATAAATATCCTAGGGAAATACTGTGGATGCTTGGAGTCGTTATTTTACTTTTGATGATGGCTACCGCATTTATGGGTTATGTTTTACCGTGGGGACAGATGAGCTTTTGGGGAGCAACTGTTATAACAAATTTGTTCTCTGCTTTTCCTGTAATCGGTGATTATATTGTAACTTTTTTGTGGGGAGGTTTTTCTGTTGATAACCCAACTTTAAGTAGATTTTTTGTTTTACATTATCTTTTACCTTTTGGGATTGTTGGTGTTGTTGCCCTCCATTTAGTCGCACTTCATCAATTCGGTTCTAATAATCCAACAGGTGTAGATGTTAAGTCGTCAGGAGATACCATTCCATTTCATCCATACTACACAGTTAAAGATTATTTTGGATTAGGTGTATTTTTAATAATTTACGCAGCTTTGGTGTTTTTTGCTCCAAACTTTTTAGGCCACCCAGATAACTATATTCCAGCAAACCCATTACAAACACCCCCTCATATTGTACCGGAGTGGTATTTTCTTCCATTCTATGCAATTTTAAGGGCTGTACCTGATAAGTTAATGGGAGTATTATTAATGTTTGCTGCTGTTTTAGTTTTATTTTTACTTCCGTGGTTGGACAAGCATAAAGTAAGAAGTGCGACATTTAGACCATTTTACAAACAATTTTATTGGTTGTTCTTTTTTAATTCTATTGTTCTAGGTTGGGTCGGAGCTATGCCAGCAGAAGGCATTTATGTTTTAATTGCTAGAATTGCCTCAGTTTATTATTTCTCATTTTTTTTAATTATCATGCCTTTACTTTCTCGCTTTGAAAAAGTAGGTGAGTTACCATCTAGCATCTCGGCTGCAGTTTTGTCAAAAAAGTTTGATAAAAATACTAATGAGAGTTATGCAAAGTAAATTTTACAATTTTTTTCTACTCATAATTATCATGTTTCCATTATTAGCTTTTTCAGCTGGTTCCAAGGTCGAATTAATGGAGCAGAAATGGCCATTTAACGGAATATTTGGAAGATTCGATAACACAGCTCTTCAGAGGGGATTCAAAGTTTACAGAGAGGTATGTGCAGCTTGCCATGGAATAAGACATGTCTCTTACAGAGACCTCAAGGACATCGGGTTTTCAAGTGATGAAATTAAATCAATTGCTGGTGAATATGAAATTACAGATGGCCCAAATGATGAAGGAGAAATGTTTCAAAGAGAAGCTCTTCCTAGTGATAAATTTGTTGGTCCCTATGAAAATGATAACGTAGCTAGGGTTGCTAACAATGGAGCCTATCCCCCTGATCTATCTCTAATTGTTAAGGCTAGAGCGGGTGGAGCAGATTATCTATACAGCCTTCTCAATGGATATAAAGAATATCCAGAAGGCTATGAAGCAAGCGAAGGAATGTATTACAATACATTTTACCCAGGAAACCAAATTGCTATGCCTTCACCAATCGATGATGATATTGTAGAATATGATGATGGGACTGAAGCAACACATACCCAAATAGCTAAAGATGTTACAGCCTTTTTAGCCTGGACAGCGGAACCAGAACTAGAGGAACGAAAAAGCCTTGGTGTTAAAACAATTTTTTTCCTAATTTTAATTACAATTATGTTACTTGGAGTAAAAAGAAAAGTCTGGAAGGATTTAGACTAAATTTATGAGTGAAATTGAAATCGCTTTCATAGGTGGAAGTGGTCTTTACAAAATTCCAAATCTCAAAAAAATAAAATGGAAAACAGTTAAATCATCTTTTGGCAAGCCTTCATGGAAAGTATGCGTCGGGTCTTTAAACGGTAAGTCAATTGCTTTTCTACCAAGGCATGGAATTGACCATAACATTTCTCCCTCAAAAATTAATTACAGAGCTAATATAGAATGTTTAAAAAAATTGGGTGTACAGAATATTATTTCCTTATCTGCAGTTGGTAGTCTTAGAGAGGACTATAAACCAGGGGACTTTGTTGTAGTCGACCAATTTATAGATAATACATATTTGAGAAAAAAAACTTTTTTCGATGATGACTGTATATCACACGTTTCTATGTCCTCTCCAGTTTGTGAAAACCTAAGAGAAATCTCTTTAACAAATTTAAAAAAATTAAAACTTAATTTTCATTCTAATGGCACCTATATCTGCATAGAAGGCCCTCAATTCTCCTCACTTGCAGAGTCAAATCTTTTTAGATCTTGGGGCTGTGATGTTATTGGGATGACAAACATGCCTGAAGCAAAATTGGCAAGAGAGGCTGGTATATGTTACGCAGCAATATCCATGGTTACTGATTTTGACTGTTGGCACCCTCAACATGATTCTGTAACTGTTGATCAGATAGTTACAACAATGAACCAAAATTCGAGCAATGCATTTAAACTAATAGAAGAATT
>MDSZ01001912.1_pt1 | contig 19323 bp, 6 predicted proteins | sample 811201 | NCBI WGS metagenome assembly MDSZ01 (sample SAMN05326647, study PRJNA326480) | marine metagenome | isolation source: seawater | place: Indian Ocean: North | collected 2010 | reverse complement strand
CTAAAATAATGCCTATAAATATAGTTAAAGTATACGAAATTTTACAAAGGAAAGCAACCATTTAAATGGCAACAATTGGCAAAGTTATAAAGAATGTTGGATCAAGCATATTCAACAGGACCCTGGGAAGATTAATGGGTGCAGGTATTTCTACCGATTCACGTATTGTACAGGCAAGGGCCAAATGGTCAGGCAGATCTGACAAAAAGGACTGGCGTGTACGATTACAGGTTCCGGACGGACCGTTGCAAAAGTTTTTCGACTTTGAAAACAATCCACTGATGCAACCACTTGCCGAGTCAAATGGAATCTTCTGGCCATTGACACCCGCGGTGGTAATACAGCATTCTGCAAACTACAACGCAATGGATCAGGTACACAGCAATTATCCGCACCAGGCATATCAGAATTCGCAGGTGGATTCAATGAACATCATTGGCGAGTTTCCAGTGCAGAATCAGGACGATGCAAGGCATTGGGTAGCAACAGTCAATTTCTTAAGGACAGCGACCAAAATGTTTTTTGGTAGCGATGATGGTCTAGACGGCCTTAAGGGCAATCCGCCACCAATCATGCACTTGTATGGTTATGGTGATCACATGTTCAACAAAGTGCCTGTGGTCATAAACACGTTCAACGTTGAACTAAGGCCTGGAATTGACTACATCAGTACCAAGCAAGGAAGCAAAGGTGATCTTGCCAAACAAGATTTCATTTCCCAACAACAAAGTTACCTTAATTCTGGTCTAAGTTATGATCCATACACAGGCAGACCAATAAACATGGAATCGATCACGAACGCTTCCGTTGATGGTTTTGATTCAGACTCGCAAACCTGGGCGCCAACTCTTTCGAACATATCTGTGTTAGTCACACCTATCTACAGCAGAGATTCAATTAAAAACTTCTCAATGAAGAAATTTGTCAACGGCGAATTGAATGGTAAAGGACGAAACGAGGTAGGATTCATTTAATGGCAAAATATTCAAACACATCTCCATATTTCGATACTCGTGAGATAGCAGATTACTTAGACATACTGAATCCGAGAACGATCACCGCCGAGCAAGATGATCAAGAATACACCATTGAGAGAACATACGCTTACAGGCCTGACCTGTTGGCATATGACTTGTACGGTTCACCTAGGCTATGGTGGGTGTTCGCACAGCGAAATCCAGATCAGTTGGAAGACCCAATTTACGATTTCAAACCAGGGGTGACTGTGCAGTTGCCCAAGAAAGAAAATCTGCTCAAAGACCTGGGGATATAACCTATGGCTATAGAATATAACGGTCCTGATTTTGGTGAAACAATTACGGAAAAAAGCACCTTAAACAAAACCAACGAGCAGTTCATAACCACTATCAACGCTCCAAATCTTTTACACCAGTTTGCATCATATACCCAACTGTTCACTTTGAGTGCGTTGTCCAGGGACGATCTCGTAAACACAGCAGAATTATTGAACAGCAGACCACATGATATTATACTAAGGAGTTCTGGTATCGGACCAAATGAAAACAACGAAAGAAATGCTCTTACTCCCGGAGACAGAAAGATACTTGAGGAGAATGAGCGACTGCAAGGCGCAGTCGAAAAAAGTAGGACTGTGTTGGAACGGAATAGAGACCTTTTTATTAGATCAGTCAGCATGAATAGTATTCCGGGACTGAACGAAAAGAGAAGACTCACGTCGGTTACTCAAATAGAAATGGAGATAGTGGAGCCGGCCGGCATAACACTACTTGAAAGAATACGTGGAGCCGCAATAAACAACGGATTTCTTGATCATCTAGATGCCCCGTTCCTGTTGACAATAGACTTCCAAGGGTTTGACGAATTAGGAAATTTGGCGACAGAGAAAGATTCTAAGAATATGAAACGCTTGATACCTATCAAGATCACAAATATGAAGATGAACGTGACTGCCGCAGGCACTGTGTACTCGGTGACCGCTATACCATACAATGAATTTGCTTTTGTGAATAGATTCAACTATCCAAGGACAGCAGGTCAATTACAACCGGTTGGTAGGAAGTTGTCAGACGTGTTTGTGGCTCTCGAAAAATTATTGAACAAACAGAACGAGGACGAAGAAAAACAAGGTCAAGTGGAAAAACCTGACATATACACCATTGCTTTTGATAACTTGCCTGACGGAATAAAAGATGTGGAACTGTCAATGGACAATCTCGAGAGCACCGGAATGGCCACGCAAGGTGCCACAGGCGCGGACGCTGGATTCTACGTGGCGAATGAAATAGCAGTGCCACCTGACTACATGAAGATCAATTCCAGCAACGCTATCACAAAAATACTGGAAGAGATCATGAAAGGACACCCCGATTACACAGATGCCAAGTTTGATCAATGGAAACAGAAGGTAACCAAACAGTTAAACGTTGCACAGTTCAAGGGTGGCGCCCAGGAAGTGTTGGAACAGGCGCAGGACTTTTTCTTTGACTACTTCAAGATAAGGTCCAGCGTCGAGCCCATACCGGGTGACTTCGACATGATCAGGGCCATGAATAGGAAGCACATAACCTTTCACGTTGAACCATACAAGGTACATGCTTATTCTTTGGCGATTCCCGGAGTCAGCACAGGACAGAACTTCAAGAGTTTTGTGTTCAAGACCTACAATTACATATTCACAGGTGATAATGTCGACGTGTTAGATCTAAACATTGATTACAAAGTGGCATACTACCAAAGTAGGCTCAAGGATTTTGAAAACACCGATGATCGTACAAACAACATAAATGATGCTCGAAGCAAAGATACCGGATCAGTGTCTAACGCCACACAGTATTACACTGACCAGGACTTTGTGACAAGGTCACATCCAGGCACCGCAAAAAACGAAGGCACTGGTAAGACCGGTGGCACGCCCACACAGTTAGACCAATTCCTTGATTCGCTCACCCATCCTATGGCGGACATGGTCAATCTAAGGTTGGAGATCCTAGGTGATCCAGCCTGGATAAGCCAGTCCCAATTCATACCAATGAACACAAGTAATTTTGCCCAAGGAACCGGTGTAGGGACCGACCCCGACATAGACTACTGGAGGGCCAACAGGAGAAGGATATGGAACGAAGATTTGCAGTGTTACAACACTGATGTAGCAGAACCCATCATAAACTTGAATTTCAGGATGCCCACAGACCTTAATGACCAGACAGGGGTGTATGAACTGCAAACAGGCCAGGCGGCCGCGTTCAGTGGACTGTACAGGGTGGTCCAGGTAGAACACAATTTTGTTGATGGCAAGTACACAAACGTATTAAATTTGGTTAGATTTAACAACCAAGGTATGCCGATATCAAACCCCGTTCCGACCTCCAGCGTGGTGAATAGAAACGGCGAATCATTCATTGTTTTGAAAAATGAACTTGCAAATTTCTACAACGTGAAAAATTTCGCCAACGTCAAAGAAAACTTAACTAGTATTGGAAAGAAATTTGTTGACCTGGCCTCGGCGAATGTTACCAGATTAAAAGCCAAAGTCACTAAAAAAATAAAAGGATTTTTATCGTAATGTCACTATACAATTATCTTAAAGGAGATGCTTCAACATCTAAGGCACCAGGCGGTGATAAATCATGGACAGGTCAAAATCCTGGGCCATACGTTGGGGTAGTGAAAGGTAACTTGGACCCAGCGAGGATGGGTAGGTTGAAGGTCTACATTCCTAGTCTGGCAAAGACGTCAGACCCGTCAGAGGACCAACTTATCACGTGTGAATACTTGGCACCTTTCTATGGAGCCAAGGGAGGCAAGTATGCCAGGGGTGCTGGCACGTCTTTCGAGGATTCACAACACTCATACGGTATGTGGATGGTGCCACCGGATCTGGAAACAAAGGTACTGGTTATATTTGCGGAAGGAAAGATGGAGCAGGCATACTGGATAGGATGTGTGCAAGAGCCTTACACCAATCACATGACACCGGGTATAGCGTCTAGCACTAACACCAACGACGCACTGGATGGAACTTTCGAAGGTGCTGATGCCGGCTTCCAGCAAGACAAGAAGTCAAAGTATGGTTCAGAGAACGTGCCGTCGGGTGAACTCAACAGAAACAGGCAGGGTGCGTTGCAGAACGGCAATTACGAATCAATACCAAAGCCTATACACCCATTCGCAGAAACCTTATTGAAGCAAGGTTTGAGTGCAGACGACATTCGTGGGAACACTTCAAGTTCTGCTCGTAGGGAAACACCCAGTCAGGTTTTTGGGATCAGTACACCAGGAAGAAAAGATACTAGCACCACAAAAGTAAAAGTTGGTGCAAAGGATTCAGGTGCACAGGACTTCGTGACGAGAAAGACAGGCCACACTTTTGTTATGGACGACGGTGCAATCGATGGAACCAACCAACTCATGAGATTGAGGACAGCATCCGGACATCAATTGTTGATGCATGATACGGAAGGTGTGGTGTACCTAGCAAATGGTTCGGGCAAAGCCTACATGGAGATGGACAAGGATGGAACAATCAGTGTGTACTCCGATGGTGGAATAAATCTTCGGGCAGGCAGAGACTTCAACCTACACTCTGAAACAAACATTAACTTTCATGCAAAAGGAACAATAAACTTTACATCAGAAAATCATCTGGCGCTGAACGCTGAGGGATATCTTTTTGCAATGGGAGAAAAAGGAATACTACAGAGTTCACAAAAAGGTAGTGTAAGGACGTATGGCCGGGACGGTATTTCTTCATTCACAGACGGCACACAACTACATGGTGCAAAAGGGCAGATTCACCTAGCGGGATCACAAGTACACATGAACTCCATTGGCGCCAGTGGTGCATGGGGGCCTAGTTGGTTGAAACCAGATGCGATAGGAATCAAGGTGACAGAAGGACTTATAGACATCGACGATGACACGCCCCTAGTACAAGGTAAGCCAAACAAGATTGACAACAAGACAACGGTAACTGACTTTGTTACTCATGAGCCTTACGACAGGCAGAGCAGTACTGCAAGGACCAAGAAATTTATAAATGAAGCAATGGCTGAAATCAAAAAATCTAGTCCAGGATTGTCTGCCACAGAACTAAAAGTGATAAAGGGAGAATTGTTGAAGCAACCATCTATAAAAGCAGTATCTGACAAGTTAAGCAAAGTCGTAAAACTAAATGACAACATCAAATTACCAATTAAAAATTTGAACACATTGACAAGCAAGGCAAACGATATCCAGAAATTAATTTCAGATCCCAAGGGTGCCGCAATGAGTTTTATTCATGGGAAAATAGCATCTATTAAAAGCAACGCCATTTCCGCTGTGAGAAGTTTCTTTAGATTTTAGGGAGTAAATATAGTATATGGCATATGGAGATTCAGGATCAGACTTATCAAACAAAACTATAACCTTCAAAGGTTTCAGTTCACGTGCTGACAGGAAAAATTTCAAACTGTACGATTTTGAGGTTGCGAAGCAGGATCTTATCAATAGGTTGAGTGTGCGTAAGGGTGAGAGGGTAGAGAATCCTGAGTTTGGCACCATAATATATGATGCCATCTTTGAACCGTTCACTGAATCGCTAAAAGACGCTATAATCGAGGATATCACAGCCAATCTCAATGCCGATCCTAGAATTGCCACCGAGGAGATTTTGGTTAGTGAAGCAGACAAAGGCATTGCCATTCAGGCAACAATAAAGTATGTTCCCCTCAATATCACGGAGAAACTGCGATTCAACTTCGATGAAAACTCTCTATTGCGTCTATCTTAATATACGCACATTTCCTTACACATAAATATCGTTGTAATACACAATGGCCACAACAGATAGACAGAACAGATTATTAGTAGCGGAAGATTGGAGGAAGATCTACCAGGCTTTCCAGCAGGCGGATTTCAAATCATACGACTTTGAAACATTGAGAAGGACCATGGTGTCATATCTCAAGGAAAATTACCCAGACGATTTCAACGATTTTGTAGAAAGTTCTGAGTACATTGCGTTGATAGATCTCATTGCCTACATTTCTCAGGCTTTGTCATTTAGAGTTGACTTGAATGCAAGGGAAAACTTCTTAGAAACTGCGGAGAGGCGTAATTCAGTCCTTAGGTTAGCAAGGTTAATCAACTATAACGCTTCAAGAAATAAACCTGCTACCGGACTGCTTAAGGTGGAGGCAATATCTACCACACAGGATGTGCTAGACAGCACAGGAACTAATTTAGCCAATCAGAACATTATATGGAACGATAGTGCAAATTCAAATTACAGAGAGCAGTTCACTTCAATATTAAATGCGGCCAACCAATCAGGACAACTTTTTGGAAATCCTAGGGAGTCGGGAACGATAGGTGGGGTCACTACAGAAGTCTACACTTTAAGTTCGAATCAATTTGATCTACCTATTTTTAAATTTACAAAACCAATCGGTGGCACTAACAGGGCGTTCGAGATAGTACCAAGTTCAATTTCAGGTTCTGACTCAATCTACGAATCATCCCCAGTGCCAGGCACAGGTATAACCTACAGTTACAGATCAGACGGATCAGGTGACAGTTCGAACAACACAGGTTTTTTCTTCCTTTTCAAACAAGGAAACATGCAGAACCAAGAATTCAATGTCAGTACCTCTATCACGAATTACGTTAAACCTATTGAGACCCAAAACATAAATGACACAGACGTGTGGTTATATAAACTAGATCAATTTGGACAATTGGCAGAATCATGGACAAAGGTTCCGTCACTGGCAGGCAATAATGCAATATACAATTCATTATCCAAAGCAGAGAGAAATACTTTCAATGTTGTGACGAAAACAAATGACGCCATAGACTTTGTGTTTGGAGATGGTAACTTCTCAAACATTCCGTTGGGTAATTTCAGAACTTATTACAGAACAAGTGACAATGCCAAGTACGCTATACAACCAGCAGACATGCAAAACATTCAATTGACTGTGCCTTACACAGATGCAAATGGATCACAACAGTCATTGACAATGAGTTTAAGTTTGAAGGCATCAGTTTACAATTCTGCGGCTACCGAATCAAATGATTCAATAAAAGAAAAAGCGGCACAGGTTTATTATTCACAGAACAGGATGATTACGGCGGAGGACTATCAGGTGGTGCCTTTGAGTGCATCACAGGAAATAGTAAAGGTGAGATCTGTTAACAGATCTGCTTCCGGTATATCTAGGGCAAAAGAAATTATAGACCCAACGGGTGCCTACTCTAACGTTAGCACTTTTGCCGAAGACGGAATACTTTACAGGGAAGAATCAACCCAGCAATTTACGTTCACGTTTAACAATAGGAGTGACATACAATCCACGATCGATTTATCAGTTGAGGCAAGATTGAAAGAAGCATATGCCAGACAGTTCTATTATTTCAAATATTCAACTAAAGACGTGAGCACACTTACAAGCACATGGAATTCAACAACAACAAACACCAACACCAACACTGGTTACTTCACATCCGGTGGTGCTCTTGTGCTAGGCGATTTTGCAACTTCTAACTTGAAATTCGCGAAGCCGGGTGCATTGGTTAAATTCACATCACCAGATACAAGAACTTTCTTGAACGGCACCTTGGTTACCGCAGGAACCGAAGACGCTGAGGATAGAATATGGGCAAAGATAGGAGCAGTGGTAGGAGATGGCGCAAACGGAGGAACCGGAGATCTCGAGTCAGGAGTGGGACCGGTAACATTAAACAACATCATTCCGCAAGGAGCAGTTGCTAGTGCCATTATCCCTAACTTCACAACATCATTCTCGTCAACGTTGGAAACAGATTTACTAGACAGGATCGAAGCCTATGAAGAGTTTGGCCTAAGATATGATGTCGACTCTGAGACTTGGAAAGTAATCACAAGTACAAACCTTAGTGCGAGTGCTGTATTCAGTTTGACCAACGCTGGGTCAACAACAGGTACCAACGCAGACGCTAGTTGGTGGTTCAAGTTTACAAACGATGGAAATACATACACCGTACAATACAGAAAACTGGATTACATATTCGAGTCAGAAGGACAGAATAAATTCCATTTCGATGTTGAAGAAAAAATATATGATTACAAAACAGGCAAGACCGTAAAGGATAATGTAAAAATCCTAAAAACAAACAGTATCGTGTCTACAGGAAACAGCATTGGTTATCCTATTACGTGGCAGGTTGTGGACACTGTGACGGAAGCAGACGGTTTCCAAGATAACAGAAAAGTCAAGGTTGGATTCTTCGACAGTGACGATGACGGTGTCGTTGACAATCCAGAGATATTTGACATTTTCATTGAACCAACAGTTTCCGAATCAACGAAATTTGTTTTCTTTGAAAAATACACATCATACGATAACATAGAAAGATTCAGACCATATGCGGCAAGCAATTTTATTGTGACGCAAAATGAAACAGACATTAACTTGAATTCCACAACCTACACAGATGAACAGTTGTTTTATTTTTATGATAGTGCAGAGGACGTGATCAAGAAGTATAGTTCTACTACGAACACATTATCAACTACAACTGACTATCAGGCTAGGAAAGGTAGAAGTTCAATCGATTTCCAATACAAACATCATGCAGGACAAGAAACAAGGATCGATCCTAGTGTTTCGAACATCGTTGACGTATACCTATTAGAGAGAACGTATGATAATCTTTACAGAATTTGGTTACAAGACGGCGGAACCAAACCTACAGAATCCACACCAGATCAGTTGAGAATTAATTATTCTGGAAAACTAAATCCTCTTAAATCGTTATCAGACCAAATAGTGTACCATCCAGTAAAATATAAATTATTGTTTGGTTCAAACGCTGAAGAAGAATTACAAGCAACATTCAAAGTTGTTAAAAATCCAAAGACAAATATTTCAGACGCAGTTGTCAAAACAAGGGTAATTGCCGCAATAAATGAATTCTTTGCCCTAGATAATTGGGACTTTGGAGATACTTTTTTCTTTACAGAACTAGCCGCTTACATCCACAATCAATTAGCACCGGATTTGCTTACAGCAGTTATTGTTCCAAATCAGTCTGGACAGAGTTTTGGGTCTCTGTTCCAACTAAATTCCGCGGCAGACGAGATTTTCATCAGTGGGGCCACCGTTGATGATGTGTCGATAATCACAGCGTTAGGAGCCAACCAACTTACGGCTTCGGGCACTGTAGTCACATCAACTTCAACAACCACAACTAACACGACAACGGGATCAGCAGTGTCAGGCTCTACTACATCAGGTTCAGGATCAAGTTCAAGTTCTGGCAGTAGTGGAGCAGGATACTAATGGCAGACAATCCTACAAACGCTCTAACTAATGGCGAAGTCGTAAAGCAGGGTAACAACGAATACAGGCGTACCGTACAACATTTACCGGCATTTTACAGAACAGACGCAAACCAAAGATTTTTTTCGAGCACCTTAGATCCTTTGGTGCAAAAAGGTGCATTAGAGAGATTGGACGGATTCATTGGCAGACAGGATGCATACACCAGACAAATAACAGATAGATACATAACAGCCACAAGCAGAGACAGATACGCATACCAGTTGGAACCAGCGGTGACGTACACCGACAAGGATACTACGTCTGTCAACCCTGAAGATCAGGTTAAGTTTACAAGTACCTATGACGATTATATCAATCAAATCAAATATTTCGGTGGTAGCGTTAATAATCATGATAGGCTCAACAAGGAAACCATATACAGTTGGAATCCTGCAATTGACTACGACAAACTAGTCAATTACAGAGAGTACTATTGGATGCCGGGCGGTCCTTCTTCATTGGAGATTGATGCGGTTGGTCCCAATGCGGTGTTTGAATATTCTGTTGAGAATCTGGCCCAAGGTGCATACAATTTCACGCACAGGGAAAATGAAAACAATCCTATAATAACTCTTTACAGGGGAAACACCTACAAATTTAACGTGAACGCTAAAGGTCATCCATTCTGGATAATGACGGAGCCATACAAGGCCAAAATTTCAGCAGACGGATCGACCTCGACTATATTTGACACAGGAGTAACAAACAATGGTGCCGACTACGGCACGGTAACTTTCACTGTGCCAACGACAGGTGTTCCAAACACCTTGTACTATCAGTGTGGTAATCATGATGCCATGTATGGAATACTACAAATCAAAGATATCACTGCAACCTCGTCGATCAACGTTGAGGACGACATCATAGGGGTTAAAAATTATAGTCTTAGAACCTTAGATCTTTCAAACGGCATGAAGATCAAATTTACAAATTCTCTCGTGTCAAGCGATTATCAGGACAAGGAATATTATGTAGAGGGTGTGGGTGATGCAATTACACTTACAGACGTGGAGGATTTGATTACGCCTGGCTCATATGCCACAGAGACTACAATACTATATGATCAAGTTGGATACGACACAAGACCATATGCAAAAGCCTTCTACACACCGGAAACAAAAGATTACATGACAATCAAGAGGGACTCTCGAGACAGGAATGCTTGGTCGAGATACAATAGGTGGTTTCATAGATCTGTGATAGAGGAGACAGCAAGGATAGGTGGTTACACGCCGGTATTGAATGAGGACGACAGGGCCAAGAGACCTATCATTGAATTTGATTCAGGATTGGCGTTGTACAATCATGGCACAGTAGCAAAGAAATCAGTGACGCTGTTTGATACAGTGACGACTGACGCATTCAGCACAGTGGTCAAACAGACAGGTTACATTGTTGACGGTGTTGCTCTGGCGGATGGCATGAGGGTGGTTTTCACCGCAGACACAGATCCCATTGTGAAAAATAAAATTTATGATGTTAACTTTGTTACCGCGGGTGATTCAACACAGGTCATTGCACTTACCGAGGCCTCTGACACAGAACCTGCCAACGATGACTCGATATTCATAGAATTTGGCACTGAAAATCAAGGCAAGACTTTCCGTTACGACAGTTCAACGGAAACATTCATAGAGTCGCAGGAAAAGACCAAAGTAAACCAACAGCCTTTGTTTGCCATGTTCGACGACGACCATACGTCATTCGATGATGCGACAACATATCCTAACTCAACCTTCGAGGGCGCCAAAGTCTTCAGTTTTGCCACTTCTGACACTGCAACTACAGACACAGTGCTTGGCATAAAGGTCAAGTACAACACAGTGAACAATGTAGGCGACATTGTGTTTGAATCTGACCACACTTCCGGCACATTCACTTATAAGGATGGAAACCAGACGCTTACAAAAAATTTAGCGGAAGGACACTTACACTACACCACAGGTAGGGCAACTCATAATTCACGTAGTGCCTGGATCAAAAGGACCAGTGATAGCAAACAGCGTGTAATCAGGACTTTAACCGTAGATGATACTGAAAAACAATTATTCCCTATCGATTTCTATAAAAATTCCGCAGATCTTACAGACCTAGAAGTATCGGTGTCAGTGAATGGCACAAGAAAGACCCTAGGAACTGATTTCACATTAGAGACAGGTACAAAAAACAAATTCGTCAAGTTCAGTGAAAAACTTGAAGTAAACGATCAAATCAGACTTGCAGGTCATAGCAGTGCAGATAAGGTCACAGACAAAGGGATATATGAAGTCCCAGAAAATTTATCTACAAATGCTTTGAATGAACAATTAGGAACATTCACGTTCGGACAAATTTTAAATCATGTAAGGGATATTTTAGACAAAAACCAGGAGGTTACTGGATTAATACCCGGCGTATCTAATCTTAGAGACAAACCTGATGCTAGATTGAAAGGCGGTAGTATTCATCAACACGAAGGATCCTTGCTTCCAGCAATATTCGGTTTGGTGGATCAGAATGCCAACTTTATAACAGCCGTTGACTACGCGGGACAGGAATACGAAAAATGGTACAATGCATTTTTGACACACGCCACAGGTACCGCATACGAGGGAGTCGCCGCTGACAGAGTGGATGAAATCATAAGTTCTATAACACCTGGCAGGAACAGTGGCTTTCCATTCTACTATGAGGACATGCTAGGATGGGGAGAAAATGTTTCCACCAGAACATACACTGTGCAGGGGTCATCACAAACCGATTACGCTTTGGACTCACAGCATGACATTTCAAAATTAAGCAACAGAGCGGTTTACGTCTATGTAAACGATGTGCAATTACTTTTAGGCAGTGATTACACTTTCAGCACAACAGATGATACCGTGACTATATCGAAGGCACTCGTAGAAGGTGATAAGATAGTGATAAAGGACTACGCTGACACAACAGGTAGTTACATGCCACCGTCGCCCACTAAACTTGGAATGTATCCTAAGTATACTCCTGAAATATTCACGGATACAACATACCTGACAGACACAAGTGTAATTAGGAAACATGATGGATCTATTATCAAGGCTTACGGCGATGAACGTGATGACCTAATAATAGAACTAGAAAAACGGATTTACAACAATATCAAAGTCACGTACGATTCTGAATTACTTGATATCAATGATGTGCTACCAAGTGCATTCACATCAACAGATTACACGTTGGCCGAAGTTGAAAAGATCATGGGTCCAGATTTCTATCAATGGGCGGGACGGAACAATGTTCAATACATCAATAACACAGTGTACACAGAAGGATCGCCATTCACTTACAACTACGCTAGATCAAAAGGCAGATTAATTGGTGAGAATTTGCCAGGATATTGGAGAGGTATCTACAAATATTTTTATGACACAGATGCTCCACATGTCAGACCATGGGAGATGTTAGGCCACTCTGAAAAGCCTTCAGATTGGGAAGACACATACGGAAGTGCACCATACACATCAGGTAACGATGTATTATGGGACGCTATTGCAAGTCAAACTGGAAGATACGCCAAGCCTGAAATAAAATCTTACCTTCCTGTAGATGCATCAGGAAACCTATTGGATCCATTGGCCGCAGGACTTGTAGACAATTTCGACATCCGTGGAAGGTCCAACGCCTGGAAGTTCGGCGATCAAGCGCCAGCGGAAACGGCGTGGAGAAGATCAAGTTCATATCCTTTCTCAGTCATGAAAACAATGGCGTTGACAAGACCGGCAAGGTATTTTTCAAACATGTTTGATCCGTCACGATTATCAACAAATGTTTCTGGTAATCAGATATATTCCGAAACAGGTGTAAGAAAGACACTTGCAGACGCCAAATATCATCTAGAAACAGAGACCAACTTATCAACAGGAGTCACTACTAGGTACCAAACTGCTGGTTATCAACCATACATAGTAAACTATTTGGTGTACAGGAACCTGGACGCAAAAACTTTTTATTATGATAAGATGAAAAACCTAAATGTCCAGTTGGCATACAAGTTAGGCGGATTTACAGACAAGGACAATCTAAAAGTTCTCACTGATAGTGTATCGCCTGGATCGACATCAGGGTCTAAATTTATACCTGATGAGAACTACAAAATATTATTCAGAACTTCTAACCCTGTTGACAGCATTTATTATTCAGGTGTGCTTATAGAGAAAAACACAGACATATCACAAGACGGCTCTACATTGCTAGGTGGATACAAGGTATTGGGTTACAGCACGGTAAGGCCATACTTTAATTTCAACTATCCAGTAAAAACATCTACCGCTACCAAGGTGGCAGTGGAAGGATCCGTACAAGTTGAGCAGTACAAATACTATCAAGAAAACACGCAGACAATACCCTATGGTTACGTGTTTGATACCATACAAGATGTTACAGATTTCTTGCTTGGTTATGGTCATTGGCTAGAGTCACAGGGATTCAAATTCAACAAGTTTTCAAACGAGTTGAAGGAAACGCTAAATTGGCAGAACGCAGTACGAGAATTCTTATTCTGGACGACACAGGAATGGGAACCTGGATCAGCAGTCACAGTGTCACCTGCCGCGGACGGATTCGAACTTGACACCAACAACAGCATAGTGGGACAGTTACGTAACCTTGCAGGAGACTATTCGATATTAGATTCGGGTGGAAGGAAAATTGACATCAACGAAATCTCTACAAAGCGTATAGGTAAAACTTTTGAGTTAGGAATAAAATCAGACACGATTGGATTATACAACATCGCGTTGAACACTGTGCAGAAAGAACATGTGCTTCTGTTTGACAATAGCACAGTGTTTTCTGATATCATATATGAACCATACACAGGTTTTAGGCAAGCACGTCTAAAATTAGTAGGATGGAAGACTTCAGGGTGGAATGGTGATTACTATGCTCCTGGTTTTGTTTTTGACGCCGCACAGGTCACATACTGGTTGGCAAACACCGACTACAAAATAGGCGATAGCGTTGAATACCAAGGCAAGTTTTATGTTGCAAAAACGAATCATAATTCTGGTTCAATTTTTGCGTCCACGTACTGGACACTGAAGGACAATAAACCAGCGCCACAACTGATTCCAAACTTCGACTACAAGATAGCACAGTTCAATGACTTTTACAACTTGGAATCAAATAATTTTGACGAATCACAACAACAATTAGCACAGAGGCTCACAGGATACCAGAGCAGAGACTATCTAGAAAATTTATTTGTCAATGACGTATCACAGTACAAGTTTTATCAAGGATACATCAGGGAGAAAGGCACACAGAACGCCATAGACAAAATTTTAAAAGCGAAATATGAGAATGAAGACATCACATTGGATCTTTATCCTGAGTGGATGATACGAACTGGTAACTTTGGAAACACTGACAAAATAGAAAACATACAACTGGTATTGAAAGATAATGAAATTACGTCGAATCCTCAGACCATAGAATTGTTGGATACTTCCAATGACACCATAAGTTACGCAAGATCAGACGCCATAGTGAAGGATAATTTTTATAACAAACCCGTGGAATACACTGCGGCCAACACTTTTTCTAAATTAGATTATACAAAACAGGGTGTAGACAGAGACACTGCCCAGATCTTCAAGACAGCAGGGTATCCACAACTGCAACAGGTACATCATACAGCCTTCAACATAGAAGATATTTTAGATCTTGATATTAACGAAATTAAGAGCAACGAACTTGTTTGGGTGGCAAACAAGAGCAACCTAGACTGGGACGTGTTCAGGATCACCAGCGCCAACATAAAGATTGCTAACCTATTAATGATCAATGATGGAGAACAACTGTCGATAACGTTCTCTGGATCACATGGCCTGTCAGCAGGAACCTCAACATCACAAGCGGATTACTTTGCTATTTCCAATAGTGAGGAGCCAACGCTCAACGGTGTTTACCAGGTCAAGGCAACACCGGATCATAAGTCTGTAATAATAGATTATGATGGCAGTGTGGGATTCATTCCAACGTTGGAAGACGGATCAACGGCGGACAGTTTTGGAAACATCTACAAGTTCATATCAGTGAGACTGGCATCTATGGACAATGTCAACGACATTTTAAATTTTGACGATTACGTTGACATGAATGCAGATTTAGAACTTCCAGGCGACAAGGTATTTGCAGACTCCGACAGTTCTGGATTGTGGCGTGTCTACGAAAAGTGTGATCCATATACCGCAAACTTATTGCTGTCGCCGGACACAACCACTGCTGACCAAGAGTTTGGACACAGGATAGTGGCACGTAATGACGGAAGGACTGTGGTGGTCTCTGCACCAGGTAAAAATCAAGGCGAGGTCCACTTCTTATTTAGGACATCCACTGAAGCAGGTACGTCTTTACAGACACAGACCACTGCTACAATGACAGACAACAATGATAACACCAGCAGACTTGGTGAGTCTCTGTCTATCAGTACCGATGAAAACTTTGTAGTGGCAGGAGCACCTTACACTAATACAATTGGTCTTGACGGTAGCACAAGACAGATAGATGCTGGATTGATAAAAGTTTACGTATGGGATCCTGTGGCATTCAAATACGGTATATTAAACACTATAAATCCGCCTACAGACGGATCAACTGAAAATGAAAATTTAAATTTTGGATGGGCACACAAGATTTCTGAACCAACGGTAGCATCCACAAGGAGCTCAAATAAGAAATACTTGTTTGTTTCTGCTCCTGGGCATTCAACTGACACCGGAGTCGTATACATGTACACATGGGGTATCGGTGCAGACGGATCTACATATGATTCGTGGACGCAAGACGCATCAATAAGATCACCAGCGGGAGGATCAACACAAAGGTTTGGTCATAGGCTAGCGGCTAACGACAACGGAGATATCCTTGCAGTAAGTTCAGTAGCACCGGGCAACGCCGGTAAAGTTGAAATATTTGTGAGACAAGGTGCTTCAGATGATGACAGCACACAAAACACATTCACCCATGTACAGACACTGACCGGCGTCGACTCCGACGGTTCGACTATAAACACAAAATTTGGCGATGACATTGCCATGAGCAAAGACGGTATGACCTTGATAATCGGTGCTCCTGGCGTAGATGGCACATTGGCGGCGGATGCAGGCGCGGTGTACTATTATAAATGGAACGCGGACGGGTCTACCAACACCTACTCATTACAGCAAACCATAAATGCACCGATTTCTCAGACCAACATGAGATTCGGTACACGGGTAGATTTGAATCAGGCTGGGAATAGACTGGTCATAGGGGCGGAAAATTTTGCTAGTTCTAGAGAAATGAAATTTGACCTAGGTGAGACTACATTCGATCTTCAAGACACAACGATACTAGACGCCAACACAGGATCAGGCGGAGCATTTACGGCCACGATGTACAACACCAAATTTATTATAGACGACAAATTGGAATCAGACAGCATCTCTGAAAATGATGACTTTGCAAAAGGTGTGTGCATGATTGACAACAGTGTGTTCATAGGTGCGCCAGACGATGACGGCAACACAACCTCAGATGGTAGCACCAAAGTGCAAAATGACGGCACAGTCAATCACTATGATCTTACAGAGAATGGCCAGTATTCATGGAAGAACATCGTGACAGAAACAAATTTTATTGACATAGAAAAATTAGGAACTGTGTTTGATTTCAACAGTGCATCAAAAACAATACGAGACTATTATGATTTATATGATCCTGTCAAGGGAAGAATATTGGGTGTCGCAGACAGAGAAATAGACATCAAAACGAGTTGGGATCCTGCGATGTACAACGTAGGAGAAAACGCGAACACCAAGACACCGTGGTTGGATGATCACGTTGGCGAGGTATGGTGGGATCTGTCGAAAGTCAAATGGTTATGGTACGAGCAGGACACAACTGAATACAGACACAACAACTGGGGCAAGGTGTTTCCTGGGTCAAGCATAGACGTGTATGAATGGACTGAATCTAGATTGTTACCTAGCCAATGGGACGCAAGGGTTGACACCACAGGTGAGATAATTTCTGGGACTGCACTGCACGGGGATGACTCACAATATTCTGTAAGGCAAAAATATGATTCAAGGCTGGACAGGTTTGTGGATTATTACTACTACTGGGTCAAAGGCAAGACCACGATTCCGGGAAACAAAACCATGGACGACAGACACATACACTTGCACAGACGTAACACGGTTGCGTATGTCGCCAACTTGATCGAAAATCCTAGGAGGTTTGATGTAAAATATTACGCTGTCACTGACACAAACAAATTAGAACTGTACAATGTAAAAAATCTTTCTAACTCCGACATAGTGTTGAACGTTGACATCCGTACAAACACATCAGATGCAGAGTCACACAGTGTTTGGAAATTAGTAAGGGAAGGTGATGCCGCATACAGGCCAGGAACAACAATCGAAACACGTTGGTGGGATTCTCTAGTAGGAAAAAATTCAGCAGGTGATCTTGTGCCTGATGTCACACTGCCTGTCAATGAGAGATATGGAAATAGCACAAGACCAAGGCAGAGTTGGTACGTTGACAGATATGGGGCACTAAAAGAAATAATTGACTACGCAAACACGGTTCTAAAAAAGAACCAATTGGTTGGACAGATAAATCTTGATAACCTTGATTCAAAAGACCCTGAACCTACAGCACAGAGTGGTGAGTGGGACGGATCGGTCGACACTTATGCTGAACTGACATACATTAACACTGCGGATTTGTCAGGGACAGTGAATTATTTGGTTAAGGCCGATGAGACCGCGAATAACAACTGGGCGATATACACATGGGACGGCACAGAATTTTCGAGGACCAAAATTCAAACGTACAACACATCGAACTACTGGAGTTACACAGATTGGTACAAGACCGATGGTGACATGGTGCATGATGAAAACACCCCTATCGACAAACAGGTCACTTTCCAATACGAGTTGGACACACTAGATATTGCGGTGGGAAAACACGTGAAAGTGACAAGTGCAGACACAGGCGGTTGGAAACTGTTCATGAAGACTGCAACAGGATTTGAAAACATAGGTACAGAGAACGGAACAATAAGGTTATCCACTAAACTGTATGACTACAGCCAGGACGCTACTGGGTATGCAGGTGAGGACACATTCGATGACAATTTCTTTGACGAAGAGCCAAGCATAGAAACAAGGAAAGTGCTTACAGCGTTGCGAGATGATTTATTCATAAATGACCTAGCCAAAGAGTACAACACTTTGTTTTTCACAGGACTAAGAAGAGTGCTATCTGAACAGACTTACGTAGACTGGATGTTCAAGACGTCATTCATAAATGCCACAAATAAAGTAAGACAACTAGATCAGAGAAAAACCTACACAACAGGTACTGACAGTTGGGTTGAAAGTTACATCAATGAAGTAAAACCTTTCCACACAAAATTAAGAGAGTACAAACTAGGCTACGATAAAACGGAAACGCAGGATGGCATATTTTCAGATTTTGACAACCCAACCTTCTATGATGCGAACACAGGCAAAATAAGAAGTTTAAACGTTGACCTGGACACTGAAAAACTTACAGAGTATCCATATCAGATGTGGTATGACTATCACAAGAAGTATGTCAAGTCAATAACAATCACGTCAGGAGGCTCCGGATATCAAGAAACACCAACAGTGACAATACTTGGAGGTACCACAGGATCAACAGGACCATTCCAGATCCAAGGGACAAGTTCTTCAGGTGCTACCAGTGGACAGTTTGGTTATTACTATCCATTGTTTACAAGTGAGAAACAGGCAGAGGTATATGATTCTCAAAATTCAGGATCAGGCACTACGAAGTCTTACACGTTCGATGGGTACGCGGACACATTCTATGGTCCAACTGCATCAACCAGTGAGGCTCAGTCTACGAAGTCTGGCACATTCAAGATGTATGTTGTTCCGGCAACCACGGCGGCAACGGCTACGGCAACCATACAGGATGGTGCGGTTACTAAAAT
>MDSZ01063066.1_pt1 | contig 19324 bp, 19 predicted proteins | sample 811201 | NCBI WGS metagenome assembly MDSZ01 (sample SAMN05326647, study PRJNA326480) | marine metagenome | isolation source: seawater | place: Indian Ocean: North | collected 2010 | reverse complement strand
TCTGAAAAATTAGAGCCAGAGAAAATGGTTAAGTTGATGAATGAATATTTAACAGAAATGACAGATATTCTCCTTAATCATCAGGGTACGCTAGATAAGTATATTGGTGATGCGATTGTAGCTTTTTATGGCGCTCCAGCTCCTGTGCAAGATCAAGAAAAAAAAGCATGTTCGACTGCTCTTGTAATGCGAAATAAGTTAGAAGAACTTCGAAGAAAATGGAAAAATGAAAACGATTGGCCTGATATAGTATATACTATGCAGCATAGAATTGGTCTTAATTCTGGTCAAATGGTTACTGGGAATATGGGTTCAGAAATGCGTATGAACTATACAATGATGGGGGATACAGTTAATCTTGCAGCTCGATTAGAACCAGCTGCAAAGCAGTATGGAGTTTATATATTTGCAGGAGAAAATATTTACAAAGCCACCAATGATGAATATGTATTTCGTTTTTTAGACTTTTTAAGTGTGAAGGGTAAAAAAATTCCTGTCAAAGCCTATGAACTCATTGACACGAAAGATCAGATAAAGAAAAAATCCTTAGATTTAATTGAAGCGTTTGAGAACGGATTGGATTCGTATTTTAATCAAGATTGGGAAATTGCTTTGAAATATTTTGAAAGTTCAAATCTTCTCGAAGATGATTTTAAGGGTAGAAATACAAATCCATCTAAAGTTTTTATAAAAAGATGTAATCATTTTATCGTAAATCCACCCAAATCTGATTGGGATGGCGTGTGGAGAATGAATACTAAATAGTAAATTAAGACAGAAATAATGATACTAAACAAATGAAATCAAATGGCCATATTTTATGGGTAGATGATGAAATACATCATCTTAAACCACATATATTATATCTTGAAACTAAAGGTTATACGGTAAGTACTGCAACTAACGGGCATGATGCAGCAGTTCTAAATGAAAATAATAAATATGATTTAATTCTACTTGATCAAACTATGCCAGGTATTGATGGAATAGATACTTTAAAAATACTAAAAAAGCACAGGCTGACCATACCAATCGTAATGATTACTAAATCAGAGGATGAATGGTTAATGGACGAGGCTATATCGCAAAAAGTAAATCAATTTTTGATTAAACCTGTTACTCCAAACCAAATTTTAATTGCTTGTAAGCAAATACTTGAAAAAACTAAGATTATTGAAAATCGAACATCTGCTGATTATTTAAAAGATTTTCAAAAAATCAATAATGATCTAAATAATATTGATTCATGTGATGATTGGTGGAGCTTATATCTAAGATTAGTTGAGTGGGAATTAAAGTTTGACGAGCATGGGGATATAGGACTACACAATATTTTATTTGAGCAAATACAAAGCTGTAATAAGCTTTTTTCAAACTTTATTGAAAACAATTATGAGGATTTGATAAAAAAAGATAATAATTCAATACTTTCTCCAAATGTTTTTCGTAATCATGCACTGCCTAAAATAAGAGAAGATCAAAAAGTCTGTATTATTATTGTTGATTGTATGAGATGTGATCAATTTTTATCAGTTATTCCATTTTTAGAGTCTTTATTTAATATAGAACTATCATATCATATGTCTCTAATTCCATCTGCAACACCATATTCTCGAAATGCGATTTTTTCAGGACTATTCCCTGATGAATTAATTAAAAAATATTCGAACCAAAAGAAACTATTTTTAAATAATGAAAGTAGTCTAAATAAATATGAAAACATTTTTTTATTAGATCAACTAAAACGATATAATATTTCGAATAAGAGAGTTCATTATCATAAGATTTGGGCTATTGAGGAGGGAAATAGATTTAGAAAAAAGATTAATGATTATCTAGACAAAGATATTCTTGCTCTTGTAGTTAATTTTGTGGATATGTTGGCACATGATAGTTCAAAAATGGATGTGCTAAAAGAAATTGTACCAGATGAAGCTGGGTATAGACTAGCAGTTAAATCATGGTTTGAAAATTCTTGGTTTAATGATGTACTTAGATCTTTAGGAAAGAGTGATTTTGAAGTAATAGTTACGAGTGATCATGGAAGCATAAGAGTAAATAAAGATATTATGGTTTCTGCTGATAGAGGTGCTTCCTCAGGAATTCGTTATAAATATGGTAGAAATCTAAATACAAAAAATAAAAATGCTCTAGTAGTTAAGAATCCAGAAAAGTATAGGTTGCCTAATTTAGGTCCACAATTCAGTTATTTAATTGCCAAAGATGACGCTTATTTTGTATATCCAAATGATGCCAATAAATATAAAAGTAAGTTGCAAAATTCTTTTCAACACGGTGGTATATCTATGGAAGAGATTCTGGTACCAGTTTTAAAAATGAAAGGTTTTTAGTTATGGAAGTGATTTGCAATTCTATGGAGGAAACAAAAATATTTGCCAGCAGATTCTCAAAAAAACTTCAAAAAGGACAAGTTATTGCGCTAAATGGCGATTTAGGATCAGGGAAAACAACTTTTTCTCAAGGTATTGCAGAAGGTCTGGGTATCGAACAGCATGTAGGGTCCCCTACATTTAAGCTCGTTAGTGAATATGTTGGTGAAATTTTAAAATTATATCATGTGGATTGCTATAGACTTAATAATGCTGACGAATTCTTAAATTTAGGTGGTGAAAATTTATTATTGCCCGATAATGCAATCACATTAATTGAATGGGCTAACATCATTCAAGAATTATTACCTGAAGATGTAATTGAAATTGTTTTTTATAGGATTAAAGGGGAGCCTAACAAAAGACTACTAAAAATCAGAGGCGTGGACAAATTAAATGAATGATAATAATACTATACTTGCGATTGAGACATCATCAAACATCTGTGGGATATCTTTAATTGAAAATGGTACTTTCATAGATTCTATTGATGAGGACAAATCAAAACAACATGCAGAAGTTCTACCCCGATTATATCAGGAGCTTAAAATAAGAACTAATTTTTCATTAAGTAGTATTGACGCTTTGGCAGTTAGCATTGGCCCTGGCTCATTTACAGGTTTAAGGATTGGCTTGAGTTTTACAAAGGGGATAGCATTTTCTAAGAATTTGCCAATCATACCAATTTCAACAATGATGGCGTTAGCGTATAATTCAAGAAAATTTTTGCCTGCTCTTGGTGTCATTCATTCTCATGCAAATCGTGTTTTTTATCAAAAAATCGGATGGATTGGTTCAGTCCCATACCCTGATAGCGACATTAAAGTTGCTGAATGGAACGATTTTTTAGATGAAATAGATCAAAGAGAAAATATATTCCAACTAAATTGTGAAAAATTGAAAAATAGTGGTGGTTTTATCAGTACAATTTTATCCTCCTCTTCCATTGGTATTCTTGCAAACATTAATTATAATAAATTGGTAATTAATAAACCATATGATTTAGTTCCAAACTATGTTTCACCTTTCATTGTAAAAAAAAATAAATGAGCTTAAGAAAAGCAATGATTAGTGATATAAACTCAATTGTGAATATTGAAAAAACCTCCTATAAAAAACCTTATTGGAATGAGATCTCATTAAAAAATCTATTTCATTATAGTAAAACAGACTCGGCATGGATTTTTGAGTTTAAAAAAAAGATAATTGGATTTTTGATTGACCAACGTTGTCAAAATGAAATAAGTATTCTTAATGTTGCTGTTGATAAAAAATATCGAAATAATGGCTTTGGAAAAAAAATCGTAAGTCAATATTTAAGCAAATTACCAAATAACTCTATTGTATTTTTAGAAGTAAATGTAAAAAATTATATAGCCTTAAAGCTCTATACTTCTCTTAATTTTGAGAAAGTCAGGTTAAGGAAGAATTATTATAATAATTGCGAAGATGCTTTAATAATGAAATATTTAAAGATTGCTAATTAAAATGGATTGGTTTAAGCGTAAAGATAAAAAAATTAAAGAGAAATTTAAAAAAGCCATTCCAGATGGCCTTTGGGAAAAATGTCCATCTTGTAGTGAAATTCTATTTAAACCAGAACTTGATAAGAGTTTATCAGTTTGTCGCCATTGCAACTATCATTTTCGTATGAATTTTCACAAATACATTAATTTATTATTTGATGAGGGTAGTACGAGTCAGCTTTTTTCAGATTTGAAATCTCGTAATTTTCTTGAATTTTCTGCCAAGAGTGATTACGGAAATCAGTTAAAGGATGCATATGAAAAATCAGGTATCACTGATGCAATAGAAATATTTACAGGAAATATTAATGAAAGGTCCGTAATAATGGGTGTCATGAATTTTGACTTCATTGGTGGAAGTATGGGCTCAGTTGTTGGTGAAGCTGTATCGAGAGCAATAGTCTATGCTAGAAAAAATAAATTGCCTCTTATTATTATTTGTAAATCTGGAGGAGCCAGAATGCAAGAAGGAGCAATTTCTCTTATGCAACTAGCTAAAACAAGTTCCCAGTTAGCAAAATTTTCAAATGATGGTGGATTATATATATCAATATTAACAGACCCAACGACTGGAGGTGTTACGGCTAGCTATGGTATGCTCGGAGATATTATTTTAGCAGAACCTGGCGCACTGATTGGATTTGCTGGTCCAAGAGTAATCAAGCAGACAATCGGGCAAGACCTACCAGAGGGTTTTCAGCGTTCTGAATTTTTAAAGGAAAAAGGCTTTATTGATCAAATAGTATCTAGGCATGAAATGAAAAATCAGCTTTATAAGCTAATAGATATATTAAATTGAAAATTTTAGTAACGAACGATGATGGAATTTATTCATCAGGTATATTTTCACTTTGGAATATTGCAAAAGAATTTGGTGATATAAATGTAATTGCTCCGATCAGTGAAAAAAGTGCAGTTGGTCATGGTATTACAATATCAAAACCACTATATGTAAAACAAATAGAGCGCAATAATGGGTTTAAAGGCTTAGCTGTTTCAGGTACACCAGCTGACTGTGTAAAAATTGGAGTAAAATCGTTACTAGCCTCCAGCCCAGATTTAATTCTATCTGGAATTAATATTGGAAGTAATTTAGGAAATAATATCATCTATTCAGGTACTGTCGCGGCAGCAATAGAGGGTGCGACACTAAATATTCCTTCTATTGCAATAAGTATTGATTCATTTAGGCCTAGAAATTTTTCAACATCAAAGATTGTGGTTCGTAAAATAATGAATTACATAAAGAATAATACTATTCCGGCCAGAACTATATTAAATATAAATATTCCAGATTGTGAGCCAAATGATTTGAAAGGGTATAAAATAACTGTTCAGGGAAATCAATATTTTAACGATAATTTTGATAAACGAACTGATCCAAGCGGTCGTGATTATTATTGGATGACTGGGGAAATTATTGATAATGATAGAGAACTAAAATATGATGGATTTGCTGTAAGCAATGGCTTTGCTAGCATAACTCCAATCCATTATATGATGACAAATACAAGTTTTTTAGATGAATTAGAGGAATCTATCAATTAATGAGGAAATCAAAAACTAGTGGGGTATTGATCTTAGATTTTGGTTCCCAGTATACACAATTAATTGCTAGAAGAGTTAGAGAAAGCAATGTTTATTCAGAAATACTTCCTGCAAACACCTCATTAAACTCAATCATATCAAAAAGTCCCAAAGCAATTATTCTCTCTGGAGGTCCTGCAAGTGTGTTTAGTGATAATGCCCCCGATTTTGATAAAGAAATATTAAATATTGATATTCCAATTTTGGGAATTTGTTATGGTCTACAGCTTCTTGTGCACCATAGCGGAGGGACTGTTGATTCTACAGGAGCAGGTGAATATGGATTTGCTACAATAAAAACTGTAATAAAAAATGGTATCACAAAAAATATGTCAAGTTCATCAAAAGTATGGATGAGTCATATGGACCAGGTCACAGTTGTTCCAGATGATTGGGATGTAGTAGCCTACAGCTCAAATAATGTTATCGCTGCAATGGCTTCCAATAATCACATGAGAGTTGCTACTCAGTTTCATCCTGAGGTATCACAAACTGAAGAGGGTGATATTTTATTAAATAACTTCCTTTTTCATATATCTAAGTGTAAAAAAAATTGGACAGCAGGTAATTTTGTTATTGAAAAGGTAGCATCATTGAGAGAGAAGATTGGCGATGATAGAATCCTGGTAGGTGTTAGTGGTGGAGTTGATTCTACTGTAGTTGCAAGTTTAATTAGCGAGGCGGTAGGGAATCAATGTTTTGCTGTTCTTATTGACCATGGTATGCTAAGAAAAAATGAAGCATTAAACTGCGTGAATGATCTAAAGCAAGGGCTTGGGATAAATATTCATTTATACGATGAATCAGAAATTTTTTTCTCAAGACTCAAAGGTGTAAAAGACCCAGAACAAAAGCGAAAGATCATTGGCGATCAGTTTATTCAATCATTTGATCGAATCGCATCCGAGATTGGGGAATTTAAATATCTTGGACAAGGCACATTATACCCGGATATTATTGAAAGTGGTGTAAGTACTGGAGAATCTGCACATGTAATTAAAAGTCACCATAATGTTGGTGGTTTACCAGAGAAAATGAATTTTGATTTAATCGAACCATTAAGAGATTTATTCAAGGATGAGGTTAGGAAAGTCGGAAGTGAATTAAATATTCCAGCTGAATTAGTTAAAAGACATCCTTTTCCTGGCCCGGGTTTAAGTGTAAGAATCATTGGTGAAATTACAAGGGAGCGTGTGTCTATACTCCAAAAGGCAGATGAGATTTTTATAAATTCACTTAAAGAAGAACAGGAATATGATAATATCTGGCAAGCGTTTGCGGTTTTAATTCCTGCAAAGACAGTTGGTGTAATGGGAGACCAAAGGACATATGAAAACCTTATCGCTCTTCGTGCCGTAACCAGCTTAGATGGCATGACTGCAGATTGGTATCGAATGCCGTCAGAGGTATTATCAAAGATTTCAAATAAAATTGTAAATCATGTGGTTGGAGTTAACAGAGTGGTATATGATATTACCTCAAAGCCTCCTGGCACTATTGAGTGGGAATGAATTGCAGAAAAAGACATTGTTTTAATTGCTATATAATTATTAATAATTCATTTTTAGAATTCTAGTTTTTAATTACTAGATGTATATAAATTTTATAAATGTCTCAAAAAAAATCTAAATTAAACCAAATAATCGATACTCTTTGCGAAGGTAAGGATGAGAATTATAAAGCGTTTATTAAGAAAATGATGTTGAGTATGAATGAGGGTGATAGATGGGAAAAATTATCTGAATTAAATATTTTGACAGAAAAATTAAAAAATAAAAAACCACAGAAATGAAGGTTACTTTATCTTATTTAAGCATAAATATTTGTAGATTAATAAGTAATGACTAGTTATAAACTCTTTTTAATTGTACTATTAGCAAATCTCTCCCATTCTCAATCAGAAAAAATAATTCCCTCAATAGTTGATTTTGATGGGATCGTATATAAATCAAATGAAGAAATACCTTACACGGGGAAAGTATCCATTTTTTGGGAAAATGATCAACTTAAGGAGCAGGGTTTGTATCGAGATGGTGTAAAAAGTGGGTTGTGGAAATACTGGTACATTGAAGGACAGCTGAGGTCTAAAGGAATATTTAGAAACAATCTAAAAACAGGTGTTTGGTTAGAATTTTATGAAAATAGTAATAAAAAAAATCAAACCATATATAGAAACGGATTAAAAAATGGTAAACAGATAAATTGGACATTAGATGGGAAAAAGATTAGTGAATTCAGCTATAAAAGCGGAAATAGAAACGGTTCTTTTAGGACTTGGTATGAAAATGGAAGAAAAAAGTCAGCAGGTAGTTTTGCTAATGGTATTGAGGATGGAAAAATTATTGAATGGTACGAAAACGGGCAGGAATACCGTGAGCAAAACTTTAGCAATGGTAAAAAAGATGGGTTAATGTTTAGTTGGTATGAAAGTGGATCAAAAAAGGAGCAGGAATACTATACAATTGGTTTGGCAAATGGAGTTCATCAGCAGTGGTATGAAAATGGACAAAAAAAGATTGAGGGACATTATATTAATGGGAAATTTGATGGTCTTTGGAAACAGTGGTATGCAAATGGCCAATTATTTCTTAATGGTAAATATAGTGAAGATATGTTGATTGGTGTGTGGAATCAATGGTATAAAAATGGTAATAAAAATTTTACTGGTGCGTATAATGAGAGCAATAAAGATGGAGATTGGGTTTATTATTCTCCTGATGGTAGTGATAGTTCGGTAGTCTCGTATTTGAATGGTAAACCTAATAATGGAAAAAAAACAGAGTGGTATGAAAATGGTGAAAAAGAATCTGAGGTACAATATGAAAAAGGCCAAATTAAAGGTCCTGTAATCTACTGGTATAGTAATGGGAATAAAAAGTTAGTTGAAAATTATATGAATGATCAACTTGATGGATCTTTGGTTAAGTGGGATAAGGATGGCAGGAAGTTCCTTAGGCAAAAGTATTCAAATGGCGATTTGAGAGAAGAGAAAAAATATACATATTATGATTTGGGCCAGATTGAATCGACAAAAGAGTTTATCTATGATAGAAATGGCAAAACTATAAATGAAATCACTACCAAATGGTCAGAGAGTGGGAAAATGATTTCCAAATTAAATAATGGTAATATATGGAAGGGTGAAGTGACCAGTTGGTGGGATGATGATTCAAAATATAAAAAACAAATTATTACCTATTTAGATGGTAAAAAGCATGGTAAAGTTCAAGTATTCTATGAAAATAATAATAAACTGAGATATAAAGGAAACTACAATAGTGGTCTAATGGATGGAAAGTGGACTTATTATTGGGAAAATGGAAATAAAAAAGCAGAGGGAATATTTAAAAATGGGAATGGAGGTAATAAAAATGACATTACCAATGTTCCTACAAATGGAAGAGATGGAATGTGGTTAAGTTGGCATAAGAATGGTAAAAAATGGTCTGAACTAAATTTTATTAATGGCAAAAAAAATGGTAAGCAAATTAACTGGTATGATAATGGACAAAAAGAGGTTGAGGGAAATTATGAAAATGATAAGCCTGTAAGGGCATGGTTATGGTGGTACATTGATGGGGCTCCCATGCAGGAAGGTGAATATAATATTCAAGGTAATTTTGAAGGACTTTATTTTATTAATCCACCAGTACCTGATGTCTTTTTCCCTTAAGTAGACTCCATATTTATCATTGAAGATGAATTTAAAAAATTTAATATGTTTTGTAATTTGTATTTTATTTATCGATTCAATTTTTGCCAATTCTGATATCCATCAATTAAAAAGGACCTCAAGCAATAATATTTCTACAATAAAAAACAAATTTTTAGTAGTTAAGAAAAAAATAATTTCTCCATTTAATAAAGAACAATTTCCCTATGGATCTTTTTTAGATTCCTTAAATTTATTAGCAGAAAAATTGGACAAACAAAGAAAAAATATGTTTTCTGATTTAGTTAGATTAGATATTAAAGCTAAAGAAATTCAATTCTTTGACAATTTGAATAAAGAATCGATTTTACTTTATAATATTATTATTCGCTTCAGAAGGATTTACTACAATTATTTAATTTATAATAAAATTAATGGTGATTATTCTTTCGAACAATATACTTTAGAAATCGATAATTTAATGATTCTGGAGCGAGAATTATTTTCAAAAAAACATCAAACTATAAAAGAAGTCACTAATAATCATAAATAATTTTGGAGTAGACTATGAAAAAAAATTTGATATTATTATTCTCTTTGAATTTCTTTAATCATGAACTTTTTGCAAGAGATTCTGATATTTATGAATTAGAGAAAAGAGTTGCTGCTCTTGAAAAGCAAGTTTCAGAATTAAAAAAGAAATCAAAAGATAAAGCAATTGAAGCTAGTTGGAGAAAGCTCAAAATAGGTCTTAGCAAGCTTAAGGTTAAAAAAGATATTGGCAACCCTGATAGAGTAGGTAAATTTTTAAATGGTGATGAAATATGGGGCTTTAAAAATTTTACATTAAAATTTGATAATAAAGGTCATCTCAAAGAATGGTCAAGACCATTCACAGAATAGTCCATTTTGTCTATTATAAAAAGCTACAAACTAATACCTATAATTAATCTATTTGTTTTTTTATTTAGCTCTTGCATTTCGATTAAAAAAAATTCAAACGATGATTATATAATTAAAAATAGCTGGTCTGGAGAAGCGTTTCTATTTTCTGATGTTAGTGACCAGTTATTAAAACAAAAATATATAAATAGAGGATGGACAAAGATTAATAAAAATAAAAGTGTTCCTTATTTTAAATTAAAAAAACGAGAAGGAATCATTTTAGGAAATTATTTTAGCAAACAAAAAGAATATTTAGTGATTCAATTAAATAACCATAAAATATATAAATGGGAGAAACCTTTTTGGCAGATAAAGAATAATTCTTTACCAGATCATTTGTGTCTGATTAAAGACTTGGAAGAAGCGAAAAAATTAAAAGGAAAATATATTTATCTTAATTCTATTGCTGACGACACTGCATTCATAAAAGTACCTGGGATGGTCTATAATAAATTTAAAAAGGTGAAAATTATTGGTACAAGAGTCTATCAGAATGGTGGGAGGGATTGGCCCATTTGGTTGATGATTGAATCGAAAAATGATTTTATTCCAATGGTGAGATATAATGGAAATAAAAAAACCGTGGGAAAACAAAATTATTACTTTATAAACCAACCCATTCCGAAGGTATGGGGAGAAGACAAAATATCAAAAATTATTCTAGGTGAGTTGTCGCTCGGGATGAGTAGCGAGCAGGTTCGTATTGCGATTGGTAATCCAGATGTGATTAATAATACCTCAAGTAGACACAGTGTAAGTGAACAATGGATTTATGGGAATGTAGTTGGTAAAAAAAAGTATTTATCATTTGAATATGACAAACTCATTTCAATGTAATTCAAATAATTATTGTATACTCAAAATATGTTAAAAATACTCATATTATTATTTTTATTAATTTCAAAAAATGCATTTGGCGAGGTTCAAGATAGTATCATTACATACAACGATCATTTTGAAATAGCATTGGGCCATTATGAAGCTGAGAGGTTTAAACTAGCAGAGTCAGAGTTTAAAAAAATACTTATTGATAGAAAATTATTCTCAGATCCAGTAACTCATCTATTAGTAGCTAAATCTCAATACTTTCAAAATAAATTAGTTGAATGTCAAAGGACCTGTAATTCTTTTTTAAATAAATATCCAAAAAGTAATTATGATGTAGATGTAAGAATGTTATTGGGTGATATTTTCATTAAACAGGAACAATATGCTAATGCAATTGAGCAGTTGTTATTAATCAGGCATGTAAGGATAGATTCAATTTTACAACAGAGTATTGATAGCAGAATACTATCATGTATAATGATTGGAATCTCCTCAGATAAAATTGAAAGGTTATTATTTTCCAGTGAAAAAAGAATTAATAGATCAATACTAAACTTAGCTAGATCTTATCGTTCTCTTTTAGATGGAGATATGAATGGAATGGAATTATCATTAAGTGTGATTGAAGAAGGTATAATTCCAGACCAATATAAAAATCTATATGTCGGGTTGAATCGTTTTGTTGGGGAAAAAAATAGTAGACATGGTACTGTAGCAATTATTTTACCTTTATCTGGCCAAGATAAAATAAAAGGACAAACATTTTTACTGGGTATGTCAGCTATGGTTTCTGATTATCAATATGATTTATCAACACATTTTAAGATTTATGACAATAAAAGTGATGACTTAATAACATTAAAAATTTTACAGAAAATTAATTTAGATAGAAAAATAGTAGCTGTTTTAGGGTATTTATCTGAAATTTCAAATATAGCAGCTACAAGTTTTTCTGGAAAAATCCCAATATTATTATCAAAAAGCAATTATAGTGAGCTACCAGAGTTATCAGATAATATTTATCTGTTATCAACAAGCAGTGAGATTCAGGCGAAATTATCCGCTCAGTATGCAATAAATATATTAGATTATAAAAATATAGCTGTCCTATCGCCAGCCGATGATAAAAATAAAAATTATGCAGATAATTTTATTAAAGAATTGAACCAGCTCGGAATAGAGCCAGTTTCAATAGAGTGGTATTATGGAAAACCGGAAAATATCAGTCGACAGTTTAGTGCCATCAGAAAGGTTGCCTGGTCTTTAATTCCTAAAGAGGATCCAAATTTAGAATATCTTGATTTGGAAATTGACAGCTTGGACGCATTGTTTGATGTAGATGTCGCTGATTTCATAGATGTAGATGAAGAAAATGATAGTATAAAAAAAATGTCTCAGAAAGACTCCCTAAAAGTGAATTTAAAAACTCTAGATGCTATTTATATGCCAATTAATAAAGGAGACCTTTCTTTCATAGGGACACAGTTGCCAATGTATAACTTAGATACTAAAATAATTGGCAATGAATCTTGGATGGATATAGATATATTAGCTCAAGATATAATCGGACCACATTTACAGGGTTTGACTGTTTTGAGTTCAGAATATCCTAAGTTCGGGATTACAGAATCTTCAGATTTAGATAGAATCTACTCAATGGGATATGACCACAGTTATTTTATAAACTCATTGGTAAAAATCAGCTCAACATCCAGAAGAAAATTTAAAAATTTGTTAAAAAAGGGTGACCTTTATATGGGGGCATCTTCACTAATTGAATTAGGTGGTCCTAGTAATAATGAAAATAAAATTGTTCGCGTATTAGAGTATTATAGAAATAAAATGGAAACAATCGGTTACTTTAATGGAACAGAATTAGTAAAAAATCAATCATCGATAAAATAAAAAATATATTTTGGGACGATTATAGTCCCATGCTACCGTTCAAAAGTATTAGAATAGCTTTTTCTAATAAAGAAACAGATATAAATAATGCAAAAAGTCTTATTGCCTTTTCTAATACGGTAAATCTTGATTCAAGTAAATTAGTTACGGTTAATCAAATACATTCATCAAAAATATTGATTGCTGATTCTCCAGGATTTTATGATCCAGCAGATGGAATTATCAATAAAAGTGGCAATCTTGTTTGTTCAATTAAAGTTGCAGATTGTCTACCTATTTTTTTCGTTAATAACACATCAAAAACAATTGGTCTAGTTCATGCAGGTTGGAAGGGTATTTCATCAGGTATCATAAAAAAATTTGTAAACAGTATAGAGATTTGCAATGAAAATGTTTCTGATTTTTATGTGCTGATTGGGCCTTCAATACATCCATGCTGTTTCGAAATCAGGGATGATGTTCTAGATTTTTTTGATCCAAAATTTTACACTTCAATAAAAAAAAATAAATATAATGTTGATCTCCAAGCTTGGGTAGTTCACCAATTAATAAAATTTGGTTTTTCTAAAGAAAAAATTAAAAATATAAATAAATGTACATTCTGCTTAGATGATTTATATCACTCTTACCGCAGAGATGGCTCAAAAGCAGGAAGAATGTACGCCATTGCTGGATGGCTAAATTAAAAAGAATGGAAATAATTGATGTTATAATATTAGGTGTTTTACAGGGTTTAACAGAATTCTTGCCAGTAAGCAGTTCTGGCCATCTAGTATTGGGACAATATTTGCTAAAAGTTAAATCCCCAGGGAACACATTAGAAATTTTATTTCATATTGGTACACTTGGTAGTATCATTTTTGTCTTCTTTTCAGATCTTTTGCATATTCTTATTACTATTAATAAAAAATCTACACATAAACTATTGTCATTTATTTTTGTAGCTACCATACCAGCTGTCATTATTGGTTTTACGCTAAGGAATGAAATAGAAATTTTATTTGAGAGTGTAAATAATGTTGGTTTTGCTTTATTATTTACTGGTTTAGTATTGATTCTATCTTCAATTTTTAAAAATAAAAATACTGAACATTCCTTATTGTCTTCTATGGTAATTGGTTTAGGGCAGGCATTGGCAATTATTCCAGGTATTTCCAGGTCAGGAATTACCATAACTCTTGCATTATTTTTTGGGTTTTCTCCAAAAGAATCAGCAAAATTCTCATTCTTATTATCTATTCCAGTAATTGCTGGTGCAGGCATATTGGGTTTACAAGATATCCAATCTTCTGAAATATTCTCCCTCGATATTATAATTATTGCTCTATTTAGCTCGTTTTTTACGGGTGTCATTGCATTAAGGGTACTTATAAAATTATTAGAACTTGGGAAATTCTATATTTTTGGTATCTATTGCATTTGCTTAGGATTGGTATTTACTTTTGTATAGAAATGCATTTTTATATATTAATATTTTAATAGTAAGATGATTGAAATAAAAAATGCAATAAGATCAGTGCAGAATGATAAAATAAATCCTGTATATCATTTAAAAGGGGATGACCACTTTTTACAAAATTTTTTTATAGAAAAAATATGTGATTCAATATTTAAATCAGATACAGCATACAAAAGTTTTCTTACACCAAATGAGATGACAGGAAAGGAAATAATTGATAGTATACTAATTTCAGATCTTTTTAGTACAAAAAAATTATTTATTATAAGAGATCCGCAGCAAATAAAAGGTAAACCAGTTAAAGACTTGCTTGATTATTGCTCTAATCCTATATCAAATCATATTTTGGTGCTTATCAATGATAATTTTTTAGATAAAAGTTCTTTTACAAGGTCTTTAACAAAATTTGTGGACCCAATTAATGTATCTACACCTTTACCTAGTGATCTTTATAAGTGGGCTAGATTCTTTTTTAAGGAAAATGATAAAACTGCTGAGCCTTCAGTTATCGGAGAAATAGTCGAAAGTTATGGGGACTCTGTTTATAATATAAAAAATGAAATTGATAAGCTATGCATATTGATAGATAGTAGTGAAATAAAGTCCGATCATTTGACTATATCAAATGCATGGGGTAGAAGTCGGCAAAGGTGGGAACTTTTTCACTCTATTGGAAAACGTGACTTAGAAAAATCAATTAAGCTTTCTAAAGAGATCATTGGGAACACTGAAACAATGATATCGCTTGTATATCCATTAACTTCTTTTTTCCAGGAATTATTATATGCTAAAATGAATAATGGAACTATTTCCCAATCAAATAGTTATATACCATTATCTAGTTCAATAAAAAATAATATACTACATTACTCTAAGGGTTATGCTAAATCACAAATTGAAAAGTCTATAAAAACATTAGAAAAAATTGAGAGAAAACAAAAAACTTCAGCCAGTAATGATGAATCAGACCTCATCCATTTCATCTATGATGCAATTAGATAAAAAGTTTATATATACTGATGAGGAGCTAATGAAGCGTTTCCAAAATGGTGATGAAAATGCCTATGTAGAGCTGGTAAATCGTTACAGAGATAAAATATTGAATTTTATTTTTAATTACATTGGGGATTTTGAGATTTCGGAGGATATAGTTCAAGATACAATGATTAAACTATATCAAAAGAAGCATTATTATAAGGAGATTGCTAAGTTTTCAACCTGGTTATACACGATTGCAAAAAATTTGGCAAATACCGAGCTTAGAAAAAAGAAGCAAAGGAAGACTACAATCCTTAGTCATATCAGTAAAGATGACAATCCATATGATATCCCATCTGATCAGCCGGGTACCCATCAAGAGATTGAATCAGAGATAACAAGTAAAATTGTAAGAAATGCTATTAACCAACTAACTGACAAGTTTAGGACAGTTATTTTATTACGTGATATTCAGGAACTTTCTTATGAGGACATAAGTTCTATAGTTGGAGTTCCAATAGGTACGATTAAATCGCGAATTAATAGGGCAAGACTGCAATTGCAAGTAGAATTAAAACACTTAAGAACATAGGAGTAATAATATCGATGAATCGTTATGAATTTGAAAATTTAATATCTGATTACTTAGATGGTTCGATACCATTTGATAAAAAGAAAGAATTTGAACAGTACATTGAACAGGATCCTGATGCAAAATATCTTTTCAAAAATATTAGAAATACTATTTATGATATGAAAGAACTGAAACAGGTAAAAGTTTCTGATGATTTCAATGATAAGTTGTTATCAAGAGTTAAAACAGAACGGATGGTAAATGACGGGGATAAGAATACTATCTTTGGTTTTACTCCATTTTATGCTTCAGTATTGTCTTGCTTATGTGTAGCGCTTTTTATTGTTGCTTCACAATTATTCAATGTTTCAGAAGATTCTAGTCTAGATATCAATGCATATCAATACACAACAAACAAAAAAGATACTCAGACTGTTAATATGCAAAATAATTTACAAGGAAGTAAAAACCTGATGGTAGATTCAAAAATTGATTCTGTAAAAAACAATGAAGAAAGAAAAAAGCTGGGAAATTCAAATAAAATTAAGTTTGTAAATTATTAATATAATTTTAAACCTGCTTTAAATACCCATATAAACTTGGTAATTTAACACGGGGGAAATAATCCCTGGCTTGCTAATGAATAAAATATCTATATCAACGTTTGTATTCCTCGGGTTTTGTTTAAATATTTTACTTATCATATTTCTTCCTGAAGGCAATAATACAGTTAATCTTGTAATTAGATTAACTGCAGTAGCAGGATTAATTTGGCTAATTTACTTTTATTTTCAATTTTTAGGTCTAAGAAGCCTCGATAATAATAGCATTGATAATATTCCAGATGAATTTATTGATGTGGACCAAAGTGCAAAAACTCAATTTTTAGATTTAATCGAATTAACCTTTTCAACGATAAAAGATATAAATATTGAATTTGAAATAGGTATATATTTTATTGATCCAAGTTCAAATGACTATATTTTAAAAGATTCAACATCAAAAGATTTCTCTGATAAATTAAAAAAAGATTCTTCAATTTTAGCTAAAATACTTATTTCAAATGAAATAATTATAATTTACCAGAAAGATAATTCAAGTGAGTGGAATGAATTGTTTGGAACTGGGCCTTGGAGAGGGAGTGAGTGTGTAATAGTGCAGCCGCTTTTATTCAATGGGAATAATACAGGTTCCATTATAGTTAAATCTGAACACTTTAGTGATTTAAATGCCAAAGACCAATTATTAATTAAACATTTATCTGAAATAATATCTTTATCAATAAAAGATTTGGATATTTTAGAAAAAACCATAAGCCAAGCAAAAGACCAATCTCAAATATTTGACTTGCTAACAAATATAAATCTTAGTCATTCAGAATCAGAGATTTTGAACAAATTTAGGAATGTCATCCATTATTTTTTTAATTATGATTGCCTTACAATATCTATGATTGATAATTCTGGGAAAATAGCTAATGTTAAATTAGTCGATGGAATTAAAAAGAATTTACCTGAATCAAATGAGTTCAATATAAATGGGACCATAAATGGATTACCCTATGCGAAAAAAATGTTAATTAATGAGTCTAGCAGCAAGTACAATTTGTTTCGATTTTCCTCCTTGGAGAAGGTTACATCTTCTGATATTACTTTTATTGGAGCTCCTTTAAATATTGATGAAAAATTATGGGGTGCAATAATGATTGAAAATTTTAGTGGACATATTTTCAGTAAAAATGATGAAAAATTACTTTCATTGATAGTTCGAGCATTAGAAGCGAGTATGCACTGGCATATGGAATATCAGAATATGTATGAAAATGCCATTAAAGATGGTTTAACTGGATTGCTTAACCATAAAACATTTGTTGATAGAGCTAGAGAAGAGATAGAGCGTGCAAGGCGATTCCAGCATCATCTTGTATTTCTTATGTATGATTTAGATAAATTTAAGAGGATTAATGATACACTTGGGCATCCTTATGGCGATTATGTAATTAAGAATACTGCTAAAATAATTAAAGATAATGTTCGTAGTATAGACCTTGTTGCAAGATATGGTGGAGAAGAGTTTGCTGTTGTATTAGTTAATACTACTACAGAAGCTGCTTTGACTGTTGCACAAAGAATTGTAGATAATATAGCAGATTATAATTTCAATATGGAGAATAAGGAGGTTAATATGACAATTAGCTCTGGATTATCAGAATATCCTAATGACTCAGACAGATTAAAAGATCTCATCCAGTATGCTGATCAAGGTCTCTATAAAACGAAAGAGAATGGTGGAAATGGTGTTACAATTTATCAGTCTCTCATCAGTTAGTTTATGAATATATTTTTTCTAAATCGCTTTATAATTTATATTTTGTTAATCCTAAGCAATTATATCCTGTGGGCTAATGACAAGGCCAATAATAAAAAAGAATTAGCGATTCATCATTTCATGCAAGGTGAGTTTTTACTCAACCAAGGTAATTATGCGTTAGCGGTATTAGAGTTTCAGGATGCTTTAAATATTGATCCCAATGCATCTACTATACATATCTCTATTGCAGATGCCTACCGTCGTTTAGGTAGATCAAAGCATGCAGAGGATCATCTGCAAATTGCGATCGATCTTGATCCAAAAGAGTTAAGTGGTAGAGAAATGTTAGGTCATCTATACTTGATAAACAGAAGATATCTAGAAGCCGAAAAAGAATTTTTAATTCTAAGTAATCTGGATGTCTATAATGATAATTACATAGTTACTTTGGCAGATTTAGCAAAATTGCAAGAAAAATGGAATCTTTCAGTAGATTATTATTTAAAAGCCTTTGATTTAAATCCGCAAAATCATACAACTTTAGAAAATGCACTCCAAGTTTGTTTGGGTGCAGAGCTTTTCAAAAGGGCAGAGAAAATATGTCTTAAGCTTGCGCAGAACGATTCGTCAAATATAAGTTATTGGAAAACGTACAAACAAATTACAGCATATAACAAAAACTATAATCGTACATTTGCTGCGATCAATGAAATTGAACGAATCGAAGGTACATCTGTTAAACTATTAATGGAAAAAAGTGCGATTAAACAAGAACAGGATAATAATGAAGAGGCAATTAAATATCTTTTAGAGGCTTTTGACGATAATAATCCGAATAAAGAAGTAGCTAAAAGATTGGTATCAATATACTTAGAGAATGAAAATCTCAAAGATGCCGAATATTTTAATGAGATTTTATTGAGATTATTCCCCGATGATCCAAGTGGTTTTATAAATGCTTCTATCATCTCCTTAAATAATTCATCTCCTCAAAAGGCTATTGAGTATTTGAGACCAAATATAGAGAAATTTGAAAAAAATTATTCTGCAAATTATTTATTAGGAACCTCATACTATCAAATTGATGATCTCGTTAATTCAGAAAAATATTTATTAATCGCCTTATCGATTTTTCCTGGTTCAAGAGCGAGCAATCATACTCTTGCTATG
>MDSZ01130387.1_pt1 | contig 19325 bp, 18 predicted proteins | sample 811201 | NCBI WGS metagenome assembly MDSZ01 (sample SAMN05326647, study PRJNA326480) | marine metagenome | isolation source: seawater | place: Indian Ocean: North | collected 2010 | reverse complement strand
ACATGAGCGAGGATAGTAAATTTTTTTTAAAAGACAGTGATGTGCCGAAACAATGGTACAACCTGGTAGCGGATTTAAAGGAACCTATGAGTCCCCCTTTACATCCAGGAACAAAACAACCCATAGGACCAGATGATTTAGCTCCATTATTTCCTATGGATTTGATAATGCAAGAGGTTTCGCAGGAAAGACATATAGATATACCTAAACCCGTTTTAGATGCCTATAGCCGTTGGAGGTGCACACCTCTTGTCAGAGCTAGAGCTTTAGAAAAGGCACTAGATACCCCTGCTAGAATTTATTACAAATATGAAGGAGCCAGTCCCTCAGGAAGCCACAAACCTAATACAGCTTTAGCACAAGCTTTTTATAATAAAGAAGCCGGGGTAAAGAAAATTGCTACTGAAACAGGTGCAGGACAATGGGGAACAGCTCTATCTTATGCGGGAGCTAGATTTGGTATTGAAATTCAAGTTTTTATGGTCAAGGTGAGTTTCGATCAAAAACCATACAGAAAAGCTATTATTGAAAGTTATGGTGGTAAAGTTGTAGCTAGTCCATCAGATTTAACTAATTCAGGTAGAGCTATATTAGAAAAAGACATTAATAATTCTGGATCATTAGGCATAGCTATATCTGAAGCTGTTGAGGTAGCAGCAACTAATGACGATACTAAGTATGCTCTAGGTAGTGTTTTAAATCATGTTCTTATGCATCAATCTATAATTGGTCAGGAAGCTTTACTCCAAATGGAAATGGCAAATGACTATCCTGATATAGTTGTTGGTTGCACAGGAGGAGGTAGTAACTTCTCAGGTCTTTGTAATCCTTTCTTAGGTAAAAAATTTAGAGGAGAACAAGATGTTCATGCTATTGCAGTAGAGCCATCTTCTTGCCCCTCTCTAACTAAAGGTAAATACTCTTATGATTTTGGTGATACTCTAAAGTCTACTCCTTTGATGAAAATGCATACACTTGGGTCTGACTTTATGCCCTCTCCTACACATGTTGGTGGCTTACGCTATCACGGTATGGCTCCAATGCTTAGTCATTTAGTTCATCACGGTCATGTCGAGCCTCGAGCATACAATCAGAAAGAGTGTTTAGAGGTTGGTATTCAATTTGCAAGAACAGAAGGTATTGTTCCTGCTCCTGAAGCTACTCATGCTATCAAAGGTGCAGTAGATGAAGCTCTTAAGTGTAAAGCTGAGGGTAAGTCAAAAGCTATTTTATTTAACCTTTGTGGTCATGGTCATTTTGACATGCAAGCTTATATGGATTATTTTTCTGGTAAACTTGCTGATGACTCTTTTGATACTAAAGCTTTTGAAGAGTCGATGGCTGCTATTCCAGCTGTTAACTAATTGACATATGGTATCTCGTTAAAACTTGAAGTGTAAGCGGGACTTAAATTTTTTCGTCTGGTAATATAAAATTTTTCATAATTTTCTTTTGCCACGCAAATAGTCCCGCTACCATACCTTTGATTTAAATGATCAAAAACTTTATTAACACTTATTTTTTTTGAAATATCTTGCTCCGTTCTTTGAAAAAATAAATCATGGTTAAAGATTCCCTCCGGACTTAGATCTGATAACAATACCCCTGCTTTTTTGTATTTAATTCCTCGTCGATAAATATCCTTTAATGCTTTGATAGTTACTTTAATTATTTCAAATAAATCATTAGTTGGAGATATCAAATTATAAGTTTTAGATCCAAAGTAAGGTTTATTTTTTATATCAAATTTATTAGATCTTATAAAAACTGTAACCTGTCTTGCCTGTAACTGATCTGATCTAATCTTCTCAGAAGCCCTAGTTGCATAAGAGACTATTCTTTTTTCTAAATCTTTAAATTCATAAACATTGCTTTCAAAAGAACGAGATACCCTACTTTGTTTTTTTGCTCCTGCTTTTTCAGTAATTGGAAAGCAGGTCTCACCATGTAGCTCTCTATAAGTCCTTTCTCCTATTACTCCTAAATGTTGTCTCACCCATCTAGGATCTGCTTTATATAGTTCATAAGCTGATTTTATCCCTTGAGACTTAAGGAAAAATGATATTCTACTTCCTATGCCCCAAATATCTCCTACATCTAGAACCTTCAATGATAGTTCTACTTGTGTCTTATTTAATAATTCTACTATTTGCAAACCTAGTTCATCTTTTTTAGCTAGATGATTAGCTACTTTTGATAAAGTTTTATTTTTAGCTATACCTATACTAACAGAGACTCCTAACCATTTTTTGATAACTTTTTGAATTTCTCCTGCCCTAGATATGAAACATCTTTGTGAATGTTTATTTAGGACTAAAAAAGCTTCATCGACAGAGTATATTTCTAAGCTGTCACAGTAGATTTTTAAAACCCCCATTACTCTTGACGAGATGTTCCCATATAAGCTGTAATTAGAAGAAAAAACCTCTACCTTATGTAACTCCACTAATTGTTTAATCTCAAAAAATGGGACTCCCATTTTAATCCCTATCTTTTTTGCCAATGAGCTTCTGGCTATAACACAACCATCGTTGTTAGATAAAACAACTACCGGTTTTTTCCTTAAATGAGGTTTAAAAATTGCCTCACAAGAGGCATAAAAAGAATTACAATCTACTAAAGCTACAACCTGCATTTATTTTATAAATTGATGAATAACACTGGTTACTACCCCCCATATTTCCAGCTCGGCCATCTCAGATATTTTTATATTTGCATATTTAGGATTTTCTGATTTTAGTAATACAGAGCCATCAGTTTTTAATAATAGTCTTTTGACTGTTAGGTTTCCCTCATATATTGCAATAACAATATCCCTATTTTTTACTTCTAGACTACGATCAACCACTAAAATATCGTTATGATTAATGCCTATATCTAACATAGAGTCTCCGCTGGCTTTCATTAAGAATGTAGATAGATGATTGCGGACAAGTAGCTCCGTTAAACTAAGATTATTTTCTATATAGTCGTCAGCGGGTGAAGGGAAACCAGCAGAAATAGTAGATAAAACATACGGTATTAAGTCCCTTTCTTTAGTTTGGTGAATTACTTTTTTGTTCATATTTTGTTCTTTTATAACTTAAAATTGAATAAAGGTGAAATAAAAATATAAGAAATTTTAATATTTTTTATGATTGATTATGATCAGTTATTTTTTGATTAACGATCGCTAATTGCTCGCACAAGTTTTTAGTATGGGAAATAAAGACATAAAGAACCAAATAAAGAGATATAAATATTAAAATACTATCAAGATTGATTAAATTAGTAGATTTTAAAAATATTTTATTGATTAATATGGAACCTATGAGACTAGTGACCAATGGAGCTAAACGAGAGAAAATTAAAAAATTTCTAATTAAAATATTTCTTTGAGTGTATAAGTTGGTATCGTTATCCATGTATATTGAATATATAAAAATAAAAAATAAATATATATAAAAAATGTCAAAAATAGAGTTGATAAATATAACTAATATGAGTGAAGAAAGTACTTTTTACGTTAATCAGGCTTATTTAGAAAAAAATAAAGGCATAATTAATGATAGATATTATAATAATTTTAAAAACAAAGAAGAGCAAGTAACACTAATAAACTTAGAAGAGATAGAAATTTTTAATAAAAAAATTAATAGAGAGATTAATCCTAAAGATTTTAGGAGAAATATTATTGTTTCTGGTATTAAATTAAATAAATTAATTGGAAAAAAAATTAAAATTAATAATGTCATTCTATATATCCATGAAATATGTCAACCATGTAATTATCTACAAAAAAAGCTTTCAGCTTCAAATCTAGTAAAATTATTAGTGAATAAAAGTGGAGTGAGAGCAGAAATTTTATCTTCGGGGTTTATAGAAGTTGGAAATAAAATAGTAATTATTAAATAATTACTCCCATATATCAAAAATATTTCTTGTTTTGCCAGGTGTTAATATAGATAGAGGATTAAAAATAAATTCAGTTTCTTTACCTTTTTTTAAAACTTTAAAGTCAGCTGCGATTAAACTTTCCTCAACATTTTTTCCAAATAGTTCACTTAAAAAGGGTATGTCTTTAAAATTTTGTTCAAAAAGATATAGAGGACCATAAGTACCGTTAACATTTGCTATTTTTTTACTAGGATTAGCTTCTCCTTTAAATGAAAAAGCAACAGTACCGCCTAACATTATTGCATGATCAAAAGTAAATATTTTTCCTCTTTTAGATATAGGAACCTCTAAATAATTAAATTCATCTTGGCTGTTTTGAAGTAATGAAAAAATATCTAATAATCTAGATGTGAAAATTAAATCATAGAACTTAGCTTCTTTATTAATACTAAAATCTTTGACTTTTATAGTTAGATCATAATCATCAAATTTTCTAAAAGAACCATTACCTATTAAAGCTCCACCAATAACATTTTTTGATATTTTTTGAGCATAAAAAAATTGGCCAGCATCTTTAGCAGACATATACATTTGTTTTTCTCCATCAATTGGAAGAATAGAGAATTCAAATTCCTTTTTAGAATCATAAAATATCATTGACTCAAAACCTTTATCATAAACAAAACTAAGTGTATTAGATTTTAAAGAATAGTTATTTGAAATAATTAGCTCACCTATTTCCCATTTAAAATTTATTTTTTTATTCAATTTCGTATTTTTTTGAGGTTTAGGAAAGAATTTTTTAAATTGAGAGAAAGGAATTTTATTAGTAGAGAGAGAAATATTTATTTCTTGATCTTGATATTCAATTATTCCATAATTTTTTTGATCGTTTTCAAAAAAAGTAAATTTAATTTCATTAATTTTGCCTTGATCAAAATCTAAATATATTTCTTGATTTTTAAATTTATAAGAAAAATCATAAGCGTAAATTTTAATAGGCACAGTTAATACAAAAATTGATAAAATTAATTTAATTTTCAACATCAATTAAACTCGACTCTAAAAATTCAAATATATTTCCATCAAGCACTGAATCTGCATTTGATGATTGGAAATTTGTCCTTAAGTCTTTGATCATTTTATATGGATGTAATACATATGAACGTATTTGATTCCCCCAACCTATATCTTTTTTTCCACTCTCATTTTTTTTCTTTTCTTCATTTTGTTTATCAATCTCTATTTCATAAATTCTTGACTTTAACATTTTCATAGCAGTGTCTTTATTGCGATGTTGAGATCTCTCACTTTGGCTTTGTACAACAACATTATATTTAAGATGTGTTATTCTAACAGCACTATCTGTAGTATTAATATGCTGACCTCCTGCTCCTGATGCTCGGTATGTATCTATTCTTATATCTTTAGGGTTTATATCTACTTCAATATTTTCATCTATTTCAGGATATACCCAGACACTAGAAAAACTAGTGTGTCTTCTTTTGTTTGAGTCAAATGGAGAAATTCTAACAAGTCTGTGAATTCCAGATTCTTTTTTAAGATAACCATAACATTTGTATCCTGAAAGAAGTAATGTAGCATTCTTAATTCCTGCCTCTTCGCCTTTTTGATAATCTAAAAGTATAGACTTGTAATCATATTTTTCAGCAAATCGTTGATACATTCTTAATAACATTTCTGCCCAATCTTGACTCTCTGTTCCGCCAGCACCAGCATGAATTTCCAAAAAACAATTATTGTCATCGTTCTTATTATTTAATAAGGATTGGATTTTTAATTTATTTAATTTCTTTTTTAAATTTTGTAAATTTTCTATTAATTCAGTTTTTTCTAGATCATTAAAAGAGTCATATATTTCAACAAAATCTTGAAGATCTAAATAAAGTTGATTTAAAACATCAAATTCTTCTATATTTGATTTGAGAGATTTTAGTTTTGTTTGTGATTTATTAATTAATTTTAGATTATTCCAATTATCTGGATTTGAAATCAAAGTATTTAATTCATCAATATCGATTTTAGATTTATCGTAGTCAAAGACCCCTCCTTGTAATATTTAAGAGAATCTTTATTTCTTTTAAAAGATTTATTAGTTGATATTTATCCATTAATTTATTCCACCAATATCATTTACTTTATTTAGATTATCAATAGTTTCAAGTTGTTCTTTAGTAAAAAACTCAAAAATCGAGTCATTATTATTTACAAAATCTCCAGTTTTATAATCTATTTTCTTAAGAATTAGATTATTTGGTATAAAAAAATCATCTTGATCTATAACTAAATTATTATCTAAGTAATCTTCAACAAAAGATTTAAATATAGGTAGTGCTATTGAGGAGCCGGTTTCTTTATAACCTATTTTTTTTGGAGTATCATATCCTACATAAACTCCTACAACAAATTTTGGAGTTAAACCAAAAAACCAAAGATCTTTACTATCATTAGTGGTCCCTGTTTTACCTGCTAATGGATATTTAATGGAGTTTAATGCTTTGCCTGTTCCTCTTATGATTGCACCTTCTAGTATATTCAATATTTGATATGAGGTTTGTGGAGAAATTACGTTAACTTGATTTTTAGATATTTGGGGTTTTCGATAAGATCTATCATCGGTTGAAAAATTACAGTAATCACATTTAAAATATTGCTGTTCTGCTATTAATTCACCACTATCAGAAACAACTTTCTTTATAATGTTAGGTTCAACTAGATAACCTCCATTTAGAAAAATAGAGTAAGATTTAGTAAGATTTAGTAAATTATTTTCAATAGCTCCAAGTAGAACTGAATAGACATCATTATCTTTTTTAATTTTATATAAATCGATATGTTCAAAAAAATTGTTTACAGAGTTTAGACCCAATTCTAATCCTATTTTTAAAGTTACTAAATTATTAGAAGTTTCTAGAGCTCTTCTAAAAGTCATTTCACCGTAAGATTTATCTGAATAATTTTTTGGCACCCAAGTTGGAAGATTAGGTCCTTGTTCTAAGATTATATTGGAATCTAAAATATTTGAATTAGGTAAAAAAATATCATTTTCTATCGCATGGGCATATAGAAATGGTTTGATAGATGATCCTGGCTGTCTGAAAGCTTGGTATGATCTATTAAATTTGCTTTCATCATAACTAGTACCACCTACCATGGCTAAAATATTACCATTATATGGGTCCATCACTAACACTGATCCATTTATTTCTAATTTTTGACCAAGAATATAATTATTATTTATTTTTGTAATATAAACATATTCACTTATAGCTAAAAAATCCGTAGGTAATTGTTTTTTTAAACCAAATTTATTAAATTCATTTTTTAAAATAATTTTTTGACCATTTTCGATTAATTCAACTTCAACACTATCATTATTTAATTTAAGTACTTTTCCAATACCCCAATTATTTCCATAATCAGATTTTTTAATATCATTAAGATTTTTGTAACTTCCATTCCATTCTTTATATTTCTTTTCATATAAAAGAAGATTATCAAGTAAAGATTTCTCAGCAATCTTTTGAATATTTTGATTAATAGTTGATTGAATATAATAGGCATTATTAGAAAAAGATGATGTTTTTTTTAAGCTTTCTAGAATAAAATCAGTTTTATAATCTAACTGATATTTTTTATTATTTCTTTCTGAAACAACTATTTTTTCATCAATCGATTTTTCATAAATTTTTGATGAAATAAATTTATTTTCAAACATTTGTCTTAATACATAATTTCTTCTTTCAAAAGCTCTTTCATAATTTTTATAAGGATCATAATTATTAGGGCCTTTAGGTAAGGCAGCAAGATAAGCAAACTCATGTATATTTAAATCAAAAATTGATTTATTAAAATAGTTATTTGCTGCGGAAGCTACGCCATAAGATCTTCTTCCGAAATAAATTTCATTTAAATAAAGTTCTAAAATAAATTCTTTTGAATAAGAATTTTCTATTCTTATAGATAAAATTAATTCCTTTATTTTTCTAGTTATAGTTTGATCATTATTTAATAATATATTTTTTACAAGTTGTTGTGTTATGGTAGAAGCTCCAACGTAATTGTTATTTGATTTTGAATATATATTTTTAACATTAACAAAAAATGCATTTATTATTCCTTTTATATCAAAGCCCTGATGTTCAAAAAAAGTTTTATCTTCCGCAGAAAGGATCGCATTAATCATATTTTTAGGAATATCTTCATATTCTAAATAAAAACGATCTCTTGTTCCTACATGGTATAATAAATCATAATTTTCATCATATATTTTAGTTATTTCATTAGGAAAATATTCAGATATATTACTATCAGGCAATTCTTCTTGGATATTCCATAAGAAAATAATCATTATAGATATGCCTAATACTAAAATTAAGAAAATGTATTTAAATAGTTTTAAAAGTTTCATAACAGGCAATCTTATAGATACCTGTAATTTATCATATCAAAGGAATATAAAAAAATGTCAAAAAGAATTTTTATTGATGGAAACATCAGCTCAGAACTCTGCATTATTGCTACAGATGGTCAAGAAATCAACTACTTTGACTATTCTGATGAACTAATTTCTAATAAAAAAAATAATATATATCTTGGTACAGTCTCAAGAGTAGAACCTTCTTTACAAGCAGCTTTTATAGATTTCGGATCAGAAAAAAAAGCTTTTCTTCCTTTTGATGAAATTCATCCTAGTTATTTTAAAATACCGCATAATGAAAAAACTGTAAATACTACAAACTCTAAAAATGATGACTTAGATGATCATAGAAATAATAAAAAAAATTTTTTATCTTTTTATAGAAAATATAAAATTCAAGATGTAATAAAAAAAGATCAAGTTCTTCTGATACAAATAGTAAAAGAAGAGAGAGGCAATAAAGGAGCAGCTATTACAACTTTCATATCTTTACCTGGTCGTTATAGCGTTTTGTTACCAAATAATTCTTCAAGTGGAGGTGTTTCAAAAAAAATATCAAATCCCTTAGATAGAAAAAGATTAAAAAAATTACATGATAATTTTCAATTACCTGAGGGTATGTCTATTATCATTAGAACTAATTCTGTATCAGCTGAGGATGAAGATATTATAGCAGACTTCAAATATTTAAGAAAATTATGGACGAATATTAGAAATGAAACACTAAAGTCAAAAGCTCCTAAACTAATATCAGAACTAGATACTCCAATAATTAAAGTGGCTAGAGATTTAAACCAAAGGTCAATAGAAGAAATAATATTTTCAGATATTAAAACTATGAAAGAATATAAAAAACTAGAAAACGAATTTAGCGTTAATAAAAATAAAAAGATTACTCACTATAAAGAAAAATTACCTTTGTTTGAAAGTTATGGAATCAAAAATCCAATTAATTCCCTAAGTGAAGAAAATATTTATTTAAAGTCAGGTGGTTACCTCGTTATTAATCCTACTGAAGCATTAACAAGCATAGATATAAACTCAGGGAGATCGACCTCCGAAAAAAATATAGAAATAACCGCATTTAATACAAATTTAGAAGCTTGTGATGAAATCTTTAAACAAGTTCAATTGAGAAATATTGCTGGTCTAATTGTTATTGATTTTATAGATATGACTATTAATGCAAACAATAATAAAATTGAAAGAAGAATTAAGGAATTATTTTTCAAAGATAGAGCTAGAGTGCAATTAACTAAAATATCACAATTTGGACTTATGGAAATATCAAGACAAAGAATTGGTCAAAGCATATATGAAACTTTTTATCAAAAATGCAATTGTTGCAATGGTAATGGATTAAAAAAAACAAAATCAATAATATTTCACAATATTATTTCACTAATAAAGAATTATAATTCTTTAGATTTAAAAGAAAATTTTGAAATAAAGATTGATGAGAATTTTTTTAAAGAAAATAAAGATGAACTTTCTAAGAGAATAAAAATATTAAAATTAAAATTTGAAATAAATTTTATTGAAATAGAAACTGAATTAGAATTCAAAATATTTGAAATAGACTCAAAAATAATAGAATTGATAAGAAATAAATCAAAAGAATATATACAAAAGAATATAATACCTGAAAAAAATACAGAAAAATCATATAGAAGGAAAATCAAAAAAAAGATCAGTGAAAATAATATTTAGTTTTTGTATTAATTTTTTTTTTTGTTATTCATTATATTCATTTGAAATTTTAAGAGATCCTATATTTGAAGACTATATAAAAAACTTCGATAAACAGAGTGATGTTGTTAATAACATATATTTAGTTAAAGATAACAACCCTAATGCATTTGTTATTGATAAATCAATTTACTTTACTACTGGCCTAATTGAAAAAATTGAAGATGAAGACTCATTAAAATCAATATTTTATCATGAATTAGGACATGTAATAAATAACCATTTTAGTTCAAAAAAATTAAAAATTAAAAATTTAAAAAAAAATAAGATCATAAATAATATATTTTCAATTGGCGTAGTCGTTATATCTGGTAATCCTGATCTAGGAATAGCCTCAAATTTGGCTATAGATCAATCATTATTAGGTAATCTTTCAAAAAGTTCGGTTAAATATGAAATAGAAGCAGATGGTTATATGATTGATATGATTGAAAAGAAAAATCTCAATACTAAAGGTTTGATTAACTTTTTAGTAAGTATGCCAGAAAATAAGAATAACTATTTTCAAAGTCATCCAAAATCAATAGATAGAATTAATAATCTTAAAAAATATTCTAAAGATCATAATTTAAATAATTCTAATTTATTTGAATGGATAAAATCTAAATATTCTCAAGAATCAAATATAAAAGAATTCAATTCATTTTTTAGAAACTTAAATAAAGGAATTTCAGATAAAAAAGAGTTGAATAACTTAATAAATCCAATTTTAATTGATTATGAATTATACAAAAAAGGATTATATACAGATTTATCAAGAAATTTTTTTTTAGATTTGATTGAATTATATGATAACTCATACATAAAAATTGAATTTTTCAACTTAATAATTGATACAAATCAAAATCAATATTTTCAAATGATTGAAAAAGAAAAACATAATACTAATTTTCAAAATGAGTATTTCTATTATTTCTTAATAGGTAAATACTACAATAAAGTTAATAATATTAATTTATCAAATTATTATTTCTGCCAATTCTATCAATTGATTAAAATTAAAGAAAAATATAATTATTTTTGTAATAATTATGATATTAATGAAATTTCAGAAATAGATAAGTCATATGCCCTATTTAAATAGAACCGAAATTCATAATCTAATTAAAAACGATTCAATTATTAGTAAAATATCAATAAAAAATAAACAAGTACAGCCAGCTTCATTAGATCTTACTATTTCAAGTAAATGTTATAGAATTAAAGCCTCATTCATACCTAATAAGGTTTCAATAAAATCTATTATAAGTGATCTTTCTATTGCTTTTATAGATTTAAATAATGAATTTCTTCTTGAAAAAAATTGCATATATTTATGTGAATTAAATGAAAGTTTAAATTTACCAAATAAAATTAGAGGAAAAGCAAACCCAAAAAGTACAACAGGTAGACTTGATATATTTACTAGAATAATAACTGAATATGGTTCTGAATATGATTTTATTGATTACGGTTATAAAGGTAAACTTTTTTTAGAAATTATTCCTCAATCATTTAGTATAAAATTAATTAAGAATATAGCTTTGAATCAAATTAGATTCTTTCAAGGAGCTTATGAAGAAAAAATTTATAAAAAACAAAAAATATCTGTGCACATAAAAAAAGGTACAGTATCCGCATATAAAGCTAAAAAAATTACATCATCAATTAATTTAAATAAATTTAATTACTATAAAAAAGATTTTTATTGGGAAAAAATAATACCAAAAGAAAATTTTTTCATAATTGAAAAAGATGAGTTTTATATTTTGAGGTCTAAAGAAAAAATATCCATAACTAACAATAATGCGGCAGAGTTAGAACCATTTAAAGATAATTTTGGAAATTTTAGAGTACATTATGCTGGTTTTTTTGATCCTGGTTTTGGAAACAAAAAAGGTATCCCGGCTGTCTTAGAGCTTAGAGCTTACGACACCCCATTTATAATTAGAGATGGACAATTAGTGGGTCAATTAAACTATTTTGAAATAAATGAAGTGAAAAATCATTATTACGGTAAAAATATAAAATCAAATTACCATAACCAGTCATTAAAATTAGCTAAACAGTTTAAATAAAAAATTATATTAATGTTTAAATTTTGACATCTTGAGGTATATTTCTACAAATGATTGATAAAAAAACACTTACTGACTTAGATATAATTATTAAAAAGATTAAAGATAATGATCTATGCTCAATAAAGATTTCTAACAAAACTAATACTATTGAAATTACCAATTCTTATAAAACTTTAAATAATAACCAAACTCAATTAAATTTAACTGAGCCAAAAATAGATAAATTAGAAAATACTACAACACTAATAAGTATTGATAGTCCTATGGTTGGAATAATATATATGACACCTAAACCTAGTTCACCCCCTTTTGTAAAAACTGGTCAAAAAATTAAAAAAGGCGACACTATTTGTTTAATCGAAGCTATGAAAACATTTAATGAAATTAAATCTGATAAAGATTGTGTCATCAAATCTGTTTTAGTAAAAAATGGCGAAGCCGTGGAATTTGGTCAACCTCTATTTGAAATTTCGTAATTGTTTAAAAAAATACTCATAGCTAATAGAGGAGAGATAGCTGTTAGGATTATAAGAGCTTGTAAAGAATTAAATATAAATACTGTTGCTATTCACTCAGATGTTGATACTGACTCTATGCATGTAAAACTTGCAGATGAAAGTATCTGTGTGGGAGGTGCTTCACCTAACATAAGTTATTTAAATATTCCAAACATAATAAGTGCAATCAATATAACTGGTGCTGATGCTGTGCATCCAGGATATGGGTTCTTAAGTGAAAATGATAAATTTGCAGAAATTCTTAGAAAACACGATGTAAAATTCATTGGACCTTCATCTGACTCAATTTTGGCTCTAGGCAATAAAAGTAATGCTTTAAAATTAGCATATGATTATGATTTACCTATTCTTGGAGATAAAAATGCCAAAAATATAAATTCCATTAATGATGCTTTAAAGATAGCAAAAGAAATAGGATTTCCAATTGTAATAAAAGCTTCTTATGGTGGTGGCGGCAAAGGAATGAGAGTATTTAACAATGAAGATGAAATTAAAAAATATTTTTTACAATTAAAAACAGAAGCTAAAAATTATTTTGGAGACGACACTATGTATGCAGAAAGATTTTTAACAAATGCTAAACACATAGAATTTCAAATTATTTCTGATCCAAAAAAAAATTATGCAAAAATAATTGGCCAAAGAGATTGCTCAATACAAAGAAAAAACCAAAAGATTATTGAAGAAATACCATCTAATTATGTTAAAATTAATGATATAGAAAAAATTGAAAAAAATATTCAAAAATTACTTTTGTCAAATGGATATGAAGGATTAGGCACTTTAGAATTTTTATATCAAGATAATGAAGTTTACTTTATTGAAATGAATACAAGACTTCAAGTTGAACATCCAGTGACAGAGGAAGCTTTCGACATAGATTTAGTTAAAAATCAAATTTTAGTTGCATCTGGTCAGGACGTAAATTTTAATAATTTAGAATTAAATAATCATACAATTGAATGCAGAATAAATGCAGAAAATGCAAAAGATTTTTCTCCAAGTCCGGGAAATGTTAAATTTATAAATCTGCCAGGTGGTAGAGGTGTAAGAATTGATACAGCGCTCTATACAAACTATAAAGTAAATCCTCATTATGATAGTTTAATTTTAAAAATGATATCAAAAGGAAAAGACAGGATAGAGTCTATTTCAATAATGCAAAGAGCTCTTAATGAAATTATTATTGAAGGCATAAATACAAATATAGATTTACATAAATGGATACTTGATCAATCATCTTTTAAAAAAGGAGATTACAATACTAATTGGCTTGAAAAGAATATATCTAAATTCAAGTAGAGCAATTTTGAAGAGAAATTTCATAAATTTTATTTGAATATAAATTCATTTCATCAGTATATTTAAAAAACCAACCGATAAAGTTTTTATTTTTTTGGTCTATTCGAATTAAAGCTATTTGATCAATATATTTATCAAATTCAATTGTTTCACATGCGATTATTTCAAATGTTAAATCTCTAAAATTGATAGTGTTAGAAAAATTAATTTCGTACTTAGTAGATGAAGATTTATCTAACAATAATAAAGAAACATTATTATTCTCTGCAAACGAAACATTTATAGTTAGAAAACTACTTAAAAATAAAATTATTAATAACTTCTTCAAGGGAAATAGCATCTATATTATTTTCTGTATTATCACCATTGTTATAATAGTCATTAATTGAGCCAATACTTATTTCTATATAAGGTGATCCAATAAAGCCATTATTTGATATTTTGAAAGTTGAGTCAGTAGGAATTTTCAGTTGATTATGATAGGTCGTTTCAACAACTGCCATATATGTTTCAGCATTCAATGATATTTTAGTAACTTCACCAACATTGACTCCATTAATTTTTACAGTGCTTCCCTCATCTAAAGAGCCTAAATCAAAAAAATTTGAAGTAAGTATAAAATGATTTTCTTTTTTTTGATAATTAAGTTTAGAGACAATGAAAAGAAAAGAAAAAATAGTAATAATTAAAATAATTATGCCTAATAAAAATTCAAAATTAATTTTCTTATTCATTTAAATTATTAAGATATCTCAGAAACATATCTATTGAATAAGAGTCTTTTGAATTAATAAACACATAATTATTTTTTAACATGATATCTCCAAATCCAGGTTCTATTAATAATGTTTTTTTACCAAAAATACCATTTGATCTTATAATAGCTATACTATCTTCAGGAATATCATAAGTCTTATCAATAAAACCAGATACTAATACTTGATTATTTAATAAATTTATATTCGTTACTTCCCCTACTTTAATACCAGATATCTCAACATCAGAACCATTGGTTAAGCCCTCAACATAATTAAAATAGACATTAAATGGAATATTTTTATCAAAATTAAATTTATTAAAAGAAAAAAAGAATATAATTAAAAAGAATATTGAAAATAATCCTATTTTTAAATGATAAAAATTAGTAAATGAGTCTACCTCAGGTATTATTTTGGTTGCCAACTTTGATAACCTTTATTGATTGAGGTCTTATGAGTCGAAACATGTTTTTGAGTTCTGCTTTTAATATTATTAAGTAAATCTAATTTTGAGTCATCAATATCATTAATTTTATTAGAGGTATGATGTAGCCAATTATGATAGTTAGTTGGTATTGACTCTGGGCCTAAATTAGAGGCATATACAACCCATCTCTTTTTAGAATTTGATTTATCTTGATAAAACTTATTACCTAGCGAATCTTTGTGAACAAGTTTACCATTGAAAAATGAATAGATTTTAAAACCAAGTGACATACAAATTTAATTATAAAAAAACATTTACAAAAATAATACTTATTTCTCTAATTTATATTGTCAATTTATCACATCCTTTAAATGCAAAAATAGCTAGTGTTATAGGGGATCCAATATCCCAAGAAATCTACTTTAAGATTAATGAACATACAAAAAATTACCCAGCTTCACTGACTAAATTAATGACATTATATATAATATTTGAAGAAATAAAATTTGGTAGATTAAAACTAGATGACAAACTATCATTTTCAAAGAAGGCTTTATCTCAACAGCCCTCAAAATTAAATATTTCAAAAAATACTAGTATAACAATAGATGAGGCTATAGATGCAATAATAATAAAATCTGCTAATGATGTAGCTCTAGCTGTAGCAGAAAAAATTAGTGGCAATGAAAAGACATTTATCAAAAAAATGAATCTTTATGCTAAAAATTTTAAGCTAAAAAATACTAATTTTGCAAATCCTCATGGACTACCTAATAAGGCTAACTTATCAAGCGCGTATGATATGTTTATTTTAAGTTCGAAAATTATAAAAGACTATCCTCACTTTTTAGACAGATTTAATAAAACAAGTGTGAAAATTGAAGGAAAAACTTACAACACTCATAACAAGTTAGTCAAAAAATACAAAAAATATATAGGTATGAAAACAGGCTATATAAGAAAATCAGGTTTTCAAATTTCTCTTTTATCTGTAAATAATGGAAACTATCTGTTAGGTATTTATTTTGGTGGGAATTCTGCGAAAGAAAGGGATAACAAAATTAATTTTTTAATGAATAAATTTTCAGATGTGAATAAATCTTCTAAAAAATTAATTTCTCAAAATGAAAATACCAGTAAAAAATTATTTATGATTCAAACATCTTCCTTTAAAAAAATAAGTTTATCAAAAAAACATATTCTATTTCTTAAGAATAAATTAGATTTTCTAAATAACTATAAACATAATATAAAGAAAAGTGGAAGTTACTTTACTAGCTATATAATATTAAATGAAGAGAGTCTTGCAAATTCATTGTGTAATAAAATTAAAAGTAAAGACTTAGATTGTTTTGTCAAAACTATGTAATTCAGATAAATCAATTTCAAAATCTTTAAAAATATCAATTAATTTATTTAACTCTAATTTAAATTCCTTTTCATTAAAATGTTCTAGACGAAAAACTAGACAATTTTGTGTATTAGAAGCCCTTATAAGAAACCAAAATTCCTTGGATTCTACTCTAATTCCATCAATATTTATGATTTCTGAGTAATGTTTATAAGTATTTGTTAAAGAAAAAATTATATCATTTAATAAATCAAATTTTTTACTTTCTTCACAATATAATTTAATCTCAGGTGTAGAAGATGAATTCAAATATGGCTCAATAATTTGACTAAGTTTTTTTTCTTTTTTATTAATAATATTAATTAATTTTAATGAAGCATATATTGCATCATCGTAACCATAATATTTATAATTATAAAAAATATGCCCACTCATCTCACCAGCAATATCTGCATTTTCTTTTATAATCATCTCTTTAATTAAAGAATGACCAGTTTTTGACATCAAAATTTTAATTCCATTATTCTTTAAAGTATCAAACATTATTTTACTACATTTAACATCAGCTACAGCTGTTAAATTTTTTTTATCTTTTTGTAAATCCAAAGCTAAAAGTAAAAAAACTATATCTGAGTATATTAACTTACCATTGTTATCTATAATACCAACTCTATCGCCATCTCCATCAAATGCTATACCTAAATCAAAAGAATTTTTTTTAATAAAATCTGAAATTTGTAAAATATTTGATTTCACTGTTGGGTCTGGGTGGTGATTTGGAAAGTTTCCGTCAATAGTTCTATTTAAAATTATATTAGTACCTCCTATATTTTTTATTAAATTATGTATTATTGATCCAATAGCTCCATTACCTGGGTCCCAAACTATTTTTAATTTATTGATATTTATAAATTGTTTTAAAATTTCCTCCTCATATTTTCTAAAAGGATTTTTAATATTTAGAATACCTTTTTCAATTTTCAAACTAGAAGAGTCTATTTTATTTAGATTTTTGATTTTTTCGCCAAAAAAGGGTTTGTTATTGATGATTATTTTTAAGCCATTATATTCTTTTGGATTATGTGAACCAGTAATCATTATTAAATTAGGAATATTTAAGTATTTATTTGAAAAATAACTTATAGGGGTAGGAGTCAATGAAATATCAGTAACATTTATCCCATAATTTAAAAAAATATTGATAAGAGTATTTTTAATCTCTAATGAAGAAAACCTCCCATCATGACCAATTATTATTTCATTTGATTCTTTTTTAATAATTTTAGAAAGTTTTTTTGCTATTTCAGATATGTCATCAATAGTTAGAGATTTTTTATATATTCCCCTTATGTCGTACTCTCTAAGTATTTCAGGATTGATCATTTATAATTTTAAAATATATGTCGCTATTGATAAAAATGAAAGGAAACCAAAAACATCAGTAAATGTTGTTAATACTATTCCGGAAGCTAATGCAGGGTCAATTTTTAATCTGTTTATTGTAAGAGGAATTATAATTCCGACTAAACAGGCAAAACCTAAATTTATTAGAATTGCAAAGGATATTGCAAAAGCAAGTGTAATACTATCAAACCAATAAAAAGTTATAACTCCCATTACTAAACAAAGAACAAAACCATTTAGACTTCCTATGATGAATTCTTTTACAACTAAACTTATATAATTTGAATTATTTATATCTTTTGTAGCTATAGCTCTGACATAGATAGTCATGGCCTGCGTACCAGCATTACCTCCCATTGAAGCTACTATTGGCATTAATACTGCTATTGCTATCATTTGTTGTAATTGATCTGCATAAATATCAATTACAAAAGAAGCTAAAATAGCTGTCAATAAATTCAACCCTAACCAAACAAATCTTGAAGTAGCTGATGTTATAGCACCTTTGTAAAAATCATTTACAAACAATCCACCGAGCTTTCTCAAATCATCCTCTGACTCTTGGTGATCTATTTCTACAACATCATCAACTGTCATTATTCCAAGTATTTTATTATCTTTATTAACCACGGGAGCAGAAACTAAACCATATTGCCTAAAGGTATAAGAAATATCATCAATGTTCTCCTCAGATTTAATCAAATGAATATTACTAATGGATATATCTTTTAGTTTTTTTGATCTTTTAGATCTTAGAACTCTTCCAGAGGGGACATACCCTATAGGAACGTTATTATCATCAATAATAAATACATTATAGAAATCTTTAGGGCCTCTTCTTGAAGATCTTAATGTATCAATCAAGTTTCCAACAGTCATTTCAGATTTTACAGATAAGAAATCCCTATTCATTAATCTTCCAGCTGTATTTTCTTCATACTTAAGACTTTCTTCAATTCTTTCTCTTTTTTGAGTGCCTAATTTAGATAAAATTTTTACTAATTCTTTAGTCTCAAAATCACCAAGTATTTCAACTGCATCATCTATATCTAAGTATTTAATTAATATGACAAGTTGTTTGTTTGGAACCATTTGTAATATCTCTTCTCTAGTTTCTTCACGCAAGTATGCAATAAAGTCGGGATGAAAGTATTTCGTATGAGTTTTTAATATTGAAGATTGATCTTTTGAAGATAAACTCTCTAATCTATCAGCTTGGTCAGCTGAATGAAGAGACCTAATAGATTCAATGAATTCTTTTTTATTTAATTTTATCATAATATTATGGTGCGGACGAGAAGACTCGAACTTCCACAGGATATTATCCCACAGCGACCTCAACGCTGCGCGTCTACCAATTCCGCCACGTCCGCAATTATAAAATGTAATTAATAAACAATGTTAAAAATAAAACAACTAAAAGGAAGAATAAATTATGT
>MDSZ01211503.1_pt1 | contig 19326 bp, 18 predicted proteins | sample 811201 | NCBI WGS metagenome assembly MDSZ01 (sample SAMN05326647, study PRJNA326480) | marine metagenome | isolation source: seawater | place: Indian Ocean: North | collected 2010 | reverse complement strand
TGGGATGAAGGCTGCGAAGAAGGCAGGCCGAATTGCCGCCGATGGTATTCTTGGCAGTAAGGTGAGTGGCGGCAAGGGTGTGATAGTTGAGGTTAACTGTGAAACCGATTTTGCCGCTAAAGACGAGAGTTTTCGGGCATTTGTGGAAACTGTAACGGGTAATGTTTTCGATACTGGCAACTCGGATATAGATGCTTTAGGGCTGGAAGCTGAACGAGAGGCGTTGGTCCAGAAGATTGGTGAAAACATATCAATCCGTCGAGCAGAAGTATTTGATGAGGATGGTCGTGTTGTCGAATATATCCACACCAATGGCAAGATCGGAGTTTTGATCGCTTTGACCGGGGGCAGTGAGGAGTTAGGCCGAGACATTGCCATGCATATAGCTGCAATGAGTCCTACAGTTGTCAGGTCAGAAGATGCGCCAGCTGAGCTCGTCGCCAAAGAACGAGAAATCTACGCAGCTCAGGCTGAGGAATCCGGAAAGCCGCCTGAGATAGTGGAAAAAATGATCGACGGAAGAATAAAAAAATATCTAGCGGAAATCAGTCTCCTCGAACAAACTTTCGTCAAGGATGGCGACACCAAGGTCGGAGCTTTGTTGGAAAAAGAAGGCGCTTCTGTGATCCGGTTTGCCCGCCTAGAGGTTGGCGAGGGTATTGAAAAAGAAGAAGAGGACTTCGCTGCTGAGGTGCAAAAGCAACTGGGTAGCTAAAATCAGTAAATCGGAGTTTTATCGAATGCCGTATTCCAAGGCCATGTCCAAGTACAGTAGGGTTCTGCTGAAGCTATCTGGCGAGGCTCTTGGAATAGATGGCGTCGGCATTGACCCAAAAATACTCGATCGCACGGCATTGGAAGTTGGTCAACTTATCGGTATTGGTGTTCAAGTTGGGCTCGTTATCGGCGGAGGTAATTTGTTTCGTGGCGCCGAACTTAATGAAGCAGGATTAGACCGAGTAACTGGAGACCACATGGGCATGCTTGCCACTGTTATGAACGCGCTAGCCATGCGTGACGCACTTGAGCGAGCTAACATACATACTGTTGTTATGTCAGCTATTCCTATGAGTGGCGTCGTTGAACATTATGACCGTCGACTGGCGATCAGGAATCTTGAATTGGGTAATGTGGTTATTTTCTCAGCAGGGACTGGCAATCCTTTTTTTACGACGGATTCAGCAGCATGTTTGCGGGGTATTGAAATCAACGCGGACATCGTACTCAAGGCGACGAAGGTTGATGGCGTATATTCTGATGATCCCGTGACACATAAGGATGCGACAAAATATTCCCAGTTGACCTATGATGAAGTCCTTGATCGTCAACTTGGTGTAATGGATCTTACAGCCATATGTTTGGCGCGTGATCACGATATGCCGTTATGCGTTTTTGCGATGAACCAGACCGGAGCGCTGCGCAATGCCGTAGTTGGGGAAAATGAGGGCACTCTGATCTTTGATCAAGATAAAGCCCACGGTAACAAAGAGTGATCAAGAAAATCGTGATGGTGCTCCGAAAAGTATAGCTGGCATGGTTTTCAATAGATAATTAAGGTCTTATGCAGAGGTTGAATACAATAGTTTGCGAAGCTGAAAGAATATCTATTGCCTAAAAAATCTAGAGAATAAACTGGGAATTAGTCAGGGCAGCGACAGGGTGATAAAAGAATGATCGAAGAAATCAAAGAAGATGCCGCAGAACGAATGGATAAAACGCTGGTATCTTTGGATGCAGCGTTTGCGAAAATAAGAACAGGCCGAGCGCATCCGAGCCTTTTGGACAATATCTCTGTGGATTACTATGGGACTGCCACACCGATTAATCAGGTGGCAAATATTACTGTTGAGGACGGTCGTACATTACTGGTGGCACCATGGGAGAAACCGATGATTCCCGAAATTGAGAAAGCGATTCTCAAGTCTGATTTGGGCCTGAATCCGAGTACGTCGTCTGACAATATTAGGCTTCCGATGCCACCGCTTACCGAAGAAAATCGCCGAGATCTGACGAAGATAGCTAGATCCGAAGCTGAAAATGCTCGTGTAGCGATCAGGAACATTCGACGTGACGCGAACAGCGATCTAAAGGAATACCTTAAGGAAAAAGAGATTACTGAAGACGATGAGCGTCGAGGTCAGGATCTCGTCCAGCAGCTTACCGATAACAAAGTCAAACAGATTGATGCGGCACTTGAGGCTAAAGAAGCTGATCTGATGGAAATCTGATGCTGCGGACGCGGATCATAACCGCGCTGATTGTTGCCCCGATAGCTCTGGTAGGGGTTTTTGTGTTACCTCCTTTTGAATTTTCTATTTTTGTCGGAGCAATAATTGTCGTGGCCGGTTGGGAGTGGGGTAATCTGGCTGGGCTGAAGTCAGAATGGCAAATAATATACGCCGCTTGCGTGGCTTTTGCGATTGGGTTATCGAATTTTCTGCCTTCAGAATATGTCATCACAGTGGGCATTCTCTGGTGGTTGGTAGCGCTGATTTTCGTTTTGAGATATCCGAGTCTCAGCGACATCTGGGCTTCCCAGAAAATTGTCCTGTTAGTTGGGTTCCTAGCCTTGGTTCCAGGCTGGGTCGCGCTTAAACAGCTTAAGCTTTTTGCGGATAGTAGTTACATTATCTGTCTTCTTTTCTTTCTAATTTGGGGTGCGGACATCGGTGCTTACTTTGTAGGCCGTGCATTCGGGCGACGAAAATTAGCTTCGAAAGTCAGTCCCGGCAAAACCTGGGAGGGTTTTTTTGGCGGGTTGCTTGTTGTACTTGCAATCGCAATTAGCATGACTCTCTGGTCAGGCGAACGCGATCTTTATTCCGCTGAGGGAATTGTATTCTTGGGAGTCTGTCTTTTAGTCGGTATGATCTCTGTGCTCGGTGATTTGGTGGTCAGCATGTTTAAACGCCGGCGATCTATTAAGGATTCCAGTAATCTATTACCAGGTCATGGCGGGTTCCTAGACCGTATAGATAGTCTACTTTCCGCCGCGCCGGTGTTTACCTTTTACTTGTTATTTGCCAACTGACTCCCATAGAGGCGCGTTTTTTGGTCAGTAGTTAAGGGACATTGCCCGATGGAACTAATACAATACGCGCCTATGATCGAATTCATTCAGACGGTCCTTGCGCTAATAGTGACCATATCAATTTTAGTGACCATCCACGAGTTTGGTCACTATTGGGTGGCGCGTCTCTTTAATGTTCATGTCATCAGATTTAGCGTTGGATTTGGTAAGATTATTTTTTCTAGAAGAGGTCCCTCGCCGAATATTAGCGACCATTCACGAGAAGGAGTTGCCGTATCCCGTCAGCCGTCTACCCGCGCCAATGAAAAACTTGAGGGTACCGAATTTGCGGTTGCTGCGATTCCACTTGGTGGTTATGTCAAGTTCCTGGATGAACGTGAAACTTATGTCCCTGACGACCAGTTGCACATGGCTTTCAATCGAAAGCCTGTTTGGCAGCGCATCGCGATCGTCGCAGCAGGCCCGATCGCAAACTTTCTTTTAGCTATCGCTGCCTATTGGATGCTTTTCGTCACGGGTGTCTCTGGTGTTGTACCTATGCTCGGCGACATTGATGAAAATTCTCCAGCCGGACAAGCAGGCCTCCGCGGAGGTGAGGAGATCGTTGCCATTGATGGAGCCGTCACCCCTACTTGGTCACAAGTTAATATGCGGCTCTTTGAGCGCCTGGGCGATACTGGAGAAATTGTCATAAGGGCAAAGGTCAGGGACAGCTTTGACGCTGAGATGGAATACGTGATCGGTATATCTGGTTGGTTATCTGATGCAGATGAGCCATCACCAACCAGAGATCTTGGTTTGAGTCTCAAGGTTCCGGAGATGCCTGCTGTAATCGGTGGTGTTACTGAAGATGGACGAGCGAAGTTGGCGGGCCTTCTAGGAGGAGATCGCGTACTTTACGCGGATGCTGTAAAGATTCGGGATTGGGCTCATTTGGTAGAGATTATCCGGGAACATCCGGAACGATCCTTGGACTTAGTAGTTGAGAGACAGGGTGCGACGGTGGATTTAATTGTTACTCCTGCGGCAATCCTTCGAGGTAATGATCGGATTGGTTTTATTGGTGCCTCGGTTCAGGGCGTTGATTTCCCACCTGAGATGCGAACAGAAGTTAATTATCCTGTCTACGCTGCCTGGATCCCGGCAGTAGAGAAGACCTGGGAGGTCACTCTCTTCACATTATCGTCGATCAAAAAAATGATTGTGGGCGCAATATCTACCAAGAACTTGAGTGGTCCTATAACAATAGCAAAGGTTGCCAACGCAACAGCAGAGAGTGGATTGGAGAGTTTCATTGGTTTCATCGCCCTGCTTAGCATATCGTTGGGTGTGATTAATTTATTACCGATACCAGTGTTAGATGGTGGACATCTACTTTACTATTTCGTTGAAATATTGGTAGGCCGGCCAGTACCAGAAAGAATACAGGTATGGGGTCTGCAGATCGGCGTATTTTTTATAGTAAGTATAATGTTTCTAGCAATCTATAATGATCTCACTCGACTCTAAAAATTCTGGTTTGGATTAGGCATTCGACTTTGGTTAAAAGTATAAAAATGAAAATATTTAGATCTATCAGGTATGCATTGATCCCGCTGATAGTTTTCTGCAGTTCTTCTGCCCAAGCCTTTGTCATTGCTGATATTCGGGTCGAAGGGCTGCAGCGGATTTCTGCTGGTTCGGTGTTTGGTTCGATTCCGTACAATGTTGGTGATGATATTGGTATTGCTGAAATAAGAAGTATCGCGCGGTCTCTCTTTGAGACTGAAAATTTCGATGACGTCCAGATTGGCAGAGACGGTAATGTTCTTGTTGTCGTTATTAAGGAAAGACCAACCATTGATTCGATTGAGTTCGAGGGTAACAAAGCTATTAAGACAGAGGCGTTGCTTGAAGGACTCGAAAAGTCAGGGTTGGCAGAAGGCCAGATTTTCAAGAAAGTGACGCTAGAGCATATCGCCTCTGACCTAGAGAGCCAGTACGTGTCGCAAGGTCGATACGACGCAGGAATCGAGACCACGGTCGTTAACTTGCCTCGAAATCGAGTAGCTATCAAAGTCGATGTTTTTGAAGGCAATGTCTCCGGTATCCGTCACATTAATATTGTAGGTAACAGTGTTTTTGATGATGAGATGCTCATCGATAAGCTCGAGCTTAAGCTGCCTAGTTTATTCTCGTTTTACACGAAGGATGATCAGTATTCTCGTGAGAAGCTTCAGGGCGATATTGAATCTCTCGAATCCTATTACTTAGATCGCGGCTACCTTAATTTTCGGGTCGACTCAACCCAGGTCGCAATCGCACCTAATATGGAAGACGTATATATCACCTTCAATGTGACTGAAGGAGATCAGTTTACGGTATCGGCGGTTGATGTGGCTGGTGAGCTGCGAGATATACCTGAAGAATCGATCCGTGGTCTATTGATTACGCGCCCTGGTCAAATCTTCTCGCGTGAGTACATGACCGCGTCCGAAGAGCGGATCGAGGCGGTGCTCGGGAATGCAGGATATACATTTGCTAGCGCCACCGGCGAGCCAGTAGTCGACGAAGGCGGTAATACTGTAACTATTCGATATTTTGTTGATGCTGGACAGCGTGCATACGTTCGCCGGGTTAGTTTCCAGGGTAATACAGTGACTCAGGATGAGGTGCTGAGGCGTGAGATGAGGCAAATGGAGGGCGGCTGGGCATCAACTGCCATGATCGAGGCATCGAAAATTCGTCTTCAGCGTCTTGGTTTTTTCAAAGAGGTTAACGTTGAAACTCCATCTGTTCCCGGGACAGAGGATCAGATCGATGTCAATTTCAGTGTTGAAGAACAGCCATCAGGGTCAATTTCCGCTACGGTTGGGTTTGCAGAAGATACTGGTCTCATTTTGGGGTTGCAGTATCAGGAGTCAAATGTGTTCGGTACTGGTAACAGTATCAATATCGGCGTAAACAGAAGTGATTATCAGGAGGCGTTGAATTTTTCTTTTTTTGACCCCTATTTCACTGTTGATGGTGTCAGCCGTGGCTATTCGGTTTTTTTTCGGCGTAGTGATTTTGGCGATTTCAACATAGCCAGCTTCTCTACTGACTCATATGGAGTCAGCATGAATTTTGGGTATCCGATATCGGAGATATCTAGAATAAGTTTCAGTCTTGGTTATGAAAACACCAATATTAAAGAAGGCATCATCCCCGCTCAGGAAATTTCGGAATTTGTAAATAAAGAAGGCAATAAATTTGACTTGTTGAGCGTAAGCGCTAGTTATTCGATGTCGGCGCTAAACAGAGGTCTCTTACCTACCGCTGGCAGATCTCAGTCAATTTCGTTTGAGATGACGATACCGGGTAGTGAGTTAGAATTTTATAGGATTAATTATAGCGGTCAGATTTTCTTCCCTCTTTGGGGACCTACAGTACTTCGTTTAAGATCTGACCTTGGATACGGTGACGCCTTTGGTGGCACGGATACTTTCCCATTCTATAAGCATTTCTTCGCGGGTGGTATGGGTTCGGTAAGAGGCTTTGAAAGTAACACGTTGGGTCCGAGGGCGACACCTTCCCCGCAAGATCAGTTTAATGATCCTGATCCGATTGGCGGTAACGCACTGGTAGAATTAAGCGCTGAAATACTATTCCCTTTACCTTTTATCGAAGATCAGAGTCAGATGCGGTCAGTTCTGTTCTTTGACGCAGGCAATGTTTTCAATACAAATTGTCCCGATGTGAGTGTTTATTGCCTTGATCTTGAAGATGGAGAGTTGCGTTACAGTGCCGGTCTGGCAGTAACCTGGATTACAGGATTCGCTCCAATCAGTTTTGCGCTCTCGTTTCCTATCAATGAGAAGGATGGGGATGAGAGCGAAGCATTCCAATTTGAACTAGGGAAAACATTCTAGTTATACATTCAGCAACTTTTCCTTTTGCCATTGGTCTAATAGCCGTTGAATAGCGGAAAAGGATGTGTAAATATCCGCTTCCGCCACAAAGCGGGCGTGCTTTTTTGAGATCAGAGTCATAGAGGCAGATGAAACTCAAAACCGACGAATAATAAAAAACAATAAGAAACCAAGATATAAACCAAGCAACAAATAAGGCATTTTGAGGAGATAATCGTGCAATATAAACGAGCCGTTTTGGCTATCCTGGCTAGTTTCATTTTGGCCGTTTCGTCGTCAACAGCCTTTGCAGAAGCAAAGATCGGTGTGTCTGATGCTCAGCGAGCAATCTTACAATCTGAAATTGGTAAACAGGGCATGGAGCAGATTAATGCAGCCTTTGTTGAGCAGGAAGAGCAGCTCAAAGAAATGCAGAAAGACATCACCAGCCTGCTTGAAAAGTTAAAGAAAGACACTGAGTTGATGAGTGATCAGGAGTTCCAGAATCTGTTACAGGAGATTTCTGTCAAGCGAGCTCAGATGGGTCAGCTGGTGGAGCAGGTTCAACAGGTAAAGTTGCAGCAGACAGATCGACTTATACAGTCTTTGACTGCACGGTATCAGGAGGCTGTCGAGGCCTTGGTCTTGAGCGACAAATATGATCTTATTTTACCTCGTCAGAGCATACATTATCGTCATGAGCTATATGACGTGACTGCAAAGATCACTGAAAAGATGAATGCCCTCGAAAAGTAATTTCGGTTGAAGCTTAGAGAGATAGCTGATCAGTTCCAACTCGAATGCGTCGGTGATGCAGAGCTTGATATAAATGGCATCGCCGGGCTTCGAGAAGCTCAAAGTAATCAGTTAACGTTCCTTTTTAATAGTAATTACTCCCGGCTGCTAAAAGAGAGTCAAGCAGGCGCGATCGTCGTTCGAGCAACCGATGGTATCGACGATAGCAAATCGTATCTTATCGCTGATAATCCTAGGTTGGCTTGGGCGAAAATCGCTACTTTATTCGACACTGCACCTTTGGTTATGCCATTTGTTGATCCCACGGCCTGTCTGAGCGATATGGCTAGTTTGGGCGATGGAGTAGCAATTGGTGCCGGAGCGGTCCTGCGGGCTGGGGTAGAGATTGGTGAAGGTTCCCAGATTGGCGCGGGATGTTATTTGGGCGAAGGAGTTCTTGTCGGTGCTGGCACCAGGATTATGCCAAACACTGTGATCTACCATGATGTAACGATCGGCTCTAATTGCTTGATTCACGCCAACACGGTTATTGGCGCTGATGGCTTTGGGTTTGAATTTGATGCGGAGGCGGGTGATTATGTCAAAATCCCGCAGATCAAAGGGGTAAAGATAGGTAACAACGTTGAAATAGGAGCGGGTACTACGATTGATCGGGGAGCTCTCAATGACACTATTATTGGTGATGGGTGTAAACTCGATAATCAGGTACAGGTCGGCCATGGCACGACTATTGGTCATCACACTGTCATCTCAGGTAGCACGGCAATAGCGGGCAGTACTCGGATAGGGAGTTATTGTCTGATAGGTGGTGCGGTAGGAATCGTAGATAATATAGAGATTGTAGATCAGGTTGAGATCACCGCCATGACGCTTGTCAGTCAATCAATTAAAGAGAAGGGGCGCTACTCCTCAGGTACGGGCCTGATGCCTGGTGAGACTTGGAAAAGAAATATAGTGGGCTTTCGCAAACTCGATCAGATAATTAAACGGTTGAGACGTCTGGAGTCAGATCGCTAGCCTGGAAGTGCTATGGAAGTTACAGAAATTCAAAATTTGCTGCCTCATCGCTATCCGTTTCTTATGTTGGACAGGGTGGTCGAATATGAGGCTAATGAAAGAATCGTCTGTATTAAAAATGTGACGATCAATGAACCTGTCTTCAATGGACATTTCCCTGGGACCCCTGTCTTTCCAGGGGTTTTGATTGTTGAGGCTCTGGCACAGGCAGCGGGGGTCCTTGCATTTCGCAGTCGGAATCGATCTCTTAATGACGGGTACATTTACTACCTGGCTGGTACCGATAAAACAAAGTTCAAACGCTCCGTTATTCCTGGAGATCAGTTAAGACTTGAGGTCGAAATCATAAATCTGCGAAAACACTGGATGAAGGCATCAGGTAAAGCCTATGTGGGTGAAAAACTTGTATGTTCTTCGCTCCTTACTTGTGCAGAACAGCAAAATTCGGGGTAGTACTTGCTAGTCAAAGGCCGCAACATGAAAATCGCCATGGTTGCGGGGGAAGCGTCGGGTGACAACCTTGGCGGGTCGCTGATGCATCAATTGAAATTACAAATACCAGAAGTCGAATTTGTTGGCGTTGGTGGTAGTGCAATGCTTTCAGAAGGTCTCGAATCCCTGGTAGATATGGACCGGCTATCTGTTAATGGTTTTATCGATCCGATCCTTCGCTTACCAGAACTTATAGGTATTCTGCTTAAAATTAGGAATCAAATTCTCGAATCCGGAGCTACTTGCTTTGTCGGTATTGATGCGAATTTCTTCAATATTCTTCTGGCGGGGATGTTGAAGCGTCGTGGTATCAAGACAGTGCAATACGTTTCCCCGACTGTTTGGGCTTGGCGTAGCAGTCGTATTCGACGCATAAAACGAAATATTGACCTGATGTTGACGTTGTTTCCATTCGAAGAAAAGATCTACCAGAAGCATGGTGTACCCGTCGCATTTGTTGGTCATCCGAAAGCTTCGGAAATTGACCCTGGACGACAGGATGACGCGAAGCCCAAAGCTAGAGCTGAACTTGGTGTGCCGCTTGATGCTTGCGTCATCGCGGTTTTGCCCGGGAGTAGGGGTAGTGAGATCGATACATCGGGAAGAGATTTTTTTACCGCTCTTACTCAATTAAACCACTCAGTGGATGTGATTCTGGTGCCTGCAGCGACGCCGCAGCGGCAAGTACAGATTATTGAATTGCTAAAGCAATATCCTCGACTCGCTGCTTTAGTTAGAGTTCTCCCAGGTGAGTCGGAAAAGGCGATGATCGCTGCTGACCTGGTCCTGGCTAATGGAGGTACAGCAGTGCTTGAGGCCATGTTGCTGAAGCGTCCAGTGGTTATGTCCTATCGAATCGGTCCCCTTGGTTATCTTATTGTCTCAAGTTTGGTTAAGGTTAGATGGTTTGCTTTGCCCAATATTCTTGCAGATAGAATGCTTGTTCCGGAGTTAATACAGAAAGACGCGACGCCAGAGCGAGTGGCTAAAGCCATGGATGAGCTTTTGGCGTGCTCTGATAAAGAGGAACTACTTCAGTCTTTTGACGAGATTCATCGACAATTGATAAAGCCAGAAAGCACAGCAGCTGATGAGATCATTAGATTGTGTAGTTTTAATGTATGAGTTCGAACTCATAGCTGGCATTGATGAAGTAGGCCGCGGACCATTGGCGGGAGCAGTTGTAGCTGCTGCAGTTGTTCTTGATCCGATATGCAGTATCGAGGGGCTACAGGATTCAAAACGACTTTCGGATAAACGCCGTCGGCTGTTGGATGTCGAAATACGAAATAGGGCCTTGGACTTTAGCATTGGTCGGGCGGAAGTGAGTGAGATAGACGATTTGAACATTTTCCAAGCTACTATGCTTGCTATGCAAAGAGCATTTCTAGGCTTGACGAGCTCTGTGGAGTTTGCGCTTGTCGATGGCAATCGTTTGCCTGAGTTGCCCTGCCGGGCTGAGTATCTGGTTAAAGGTGATAGCAAGAGTGACGCGATCAAGGCGGCCTCAATTATTGCCAAAGTAGCAAGAGATGACGAAATGGTAGCACTTGACGCAAAATATCCTGGATATGGTTTCGCTAAACATAAGGGATACCCCACAGCAGACCATCTTGCCGCACTGAACCGTTTAGGGCCATCTTCTGTTCATCGACTGTCGTTCGCACCGTGTCGGCAGGCTGAATTAATCTTTGACTAAAATTTACGTTTAAGTCCTTGGGATCTCTCGCAAAAGCACTCGTTATCATGCTGTGTCTCTGCTCGCTTATCGTGTCTGGCTGCAGCGAGTCAAAGTCCTTATCAGCGCTAAACTATGCTGATAGTCTGGCACGAGTCCTTCAGGAAACTGCTACCGATCCTGATCAGCGTATAGGCCTAAATTTCCCAAGGCCGCGAGATCTCCAACAGAACTTTCAGTCTCATTCGATTGATTTGCTGGAATTTCTAGCTTTGGATGATTGTGAATTACAGTTGGTTATCGCGGAAAGAAACTCCTCATTAGGCCGCATGGCTACAGCGTCACAGCAATTGGTCCAGGAGTTGAGATTTCTTGAGACGGGCGAGGCATGTTTGGCGGGTTTAAAAGACGAGCAACTGCTTGAAGAACTACGTCAGGTTCTGGCGATTAAACGATCCGAATTGGCGGCTCGAATTTGGCAGGCAACCTTGGGAGGTATGGAGTTTAGCGCGTCCTGGCGCGCTGACTTGTCCGGCAACCAGGTGCAGCCTTTAGCAACTCAGGCGGTTCGACTTCTGCGTAGGGACATCGAGCGGTGGTTGTCGGGAGATTACACGATTGACTCGACTATCTTTGAACAGCGATTAAAGGAAATCTCCCTCGGTAATTGGGGGCAGTTATTAGAAGATTGGCAGGAACTTCGTGTAACTTTGCCAGTCGCTAGTCGAGTCCTGGAAGCGAGGATGGAGCGTCGACCCTTGTGCTTCAGGGGTATGAAAAACCCCGACGCGCAAACGTTTTTTCAGGTTGTTCAAACCGGATTTCTCGCGGGGCTTCAGAAAGATACGGCCAGAGTTAATCGTATGACCTATGATTTGTTTATCGAGATCCATGCGATCGAAGAGCTGCTTCAGCAAGAGTCTACTCAGGCCTACGATGCGTGGCGAGAGCAACGCAATGATTTGGTCGCCGAAGCACGTTCAGTGATAAGAACGCATGTCGCGCTGCTTGAACCACTGATGCAACAGTGTGGTTTCTTGTAACCGCTGTTATCCTAGGCAACTTTGGAAATAGTAGAAACAGTCATGAGTATTAAGCGATACAAAACGAACAAAAGAATGAGCCAAGCCGTGGTGCACGGTGGTGTTGTCTATACTGCAGGGCAAGTAGCGATGAGCGCGGGGGGAGAAAGTGTCAAGCGACAAACGGAGGTCATACTAGAAGAAATCGATGCTCTTTTGTCGGATGCCGGTTCTGATAAATCTCGGCTTCTCTCTGCGACCATTTGGCTGGCTAATATGGCTGACTTTAGCGAGATGAACGAAGTCTGGGATGCTTGGGTAATTGAAGGGGAAACCCCTGCAAGGGCTTGCGTTGAAGCAAAACTGGCAGCACCACAATTCACGGTAGAAATTGCTGTTATCGCAGCAATCGATTAAGCGGAGAATAAAGTGTCATTGCATGATGAACTAATCTTAGAACAGATCCAGATAGGTCCGATGGAAAATTTTGCGTATCTTATCGGTTCGAAAACAACCAGAGAAGTAGCGGTGATTGACCCTGCGTGGGACATTGACGCATTGCTTAACCTCATAGACGAGAGAGACTACAAGTTAACCGCTGCGTTGGTGACTCATTATCATCCGGATCACTGCGGCGGAACGTTTGGTCAGAATACGGTCGCAGGGGTCGCTGAACTACTGGAAAAACGGCCAGTAAAAGTATTCACTCATAAACTTGAAGCCGACGGCTTAAAAAAGGTGACAGGTATCTCCGATACCGATATGACGAAGGTTGAATCAGGGGATAAACTGAACGTAGGTGATGTTGAAGTTGAATTTTTGCACACCCCTGGCCACACCCCCGGGTCCCAGTGTTTTAGGGTAAAGCGGACGCTAGTTTCTGGAGATACACTCTTTATTGATGGCTGTGGTCGAGTTGACCTGCCTGGCTCCAATACCGAGGATATGTTCCACAGTTTGCAGAAACTGGCGGCATTACCTGACGACACCCTGCTTCTGCCTGGACACAATTACTCGTCTGTTCCTCACGCAACTATGGGTGAAACTAAACAGTCAAATACCTATATGCGTATCGGCGACCTTGAAACTTGGAAGATGTTGATGGGAGGATAATGGCTCGCGTGATCCTAGCTTGATCGCAGAGAAGTACCCTCAAAAAACGCAGTTCCTTGAGTTCTCTGCTTACTGAGTAATGTATTAGTCAGAGAATATTGAAAAGTCGTTGGAGATCTCGTCTCGTTATACTGGTCGGTGTCGTGATTAATTTTTATCAAAATGGTGCGCTGCCAGGTGTTCGGGGAAAGGGAATACTATCCCTAATATTCTCCATTCCAGTGATGTAGGTCAGCAATCTTTCAAAGCCCAGTCCGAAGCCTGAATGGGGCACCGTTCCGTATTTCCGCAGGTCACGATACCACCATAACGTATCGAGCATCACTGGGTCTTGAATCCTTGCATCGAGCACATCGAGTCGTTCTTCCCGCTGACTTCCTCCGATAATCTCGCCGATGCCTGGGGCCAGAACGTCCATGGCCGCGACTGTCTTTTCGTCGTCGTTCAGACGCATATAGAAAGCTTTGATCTCAGCGGGGTAATTCATTACCACGACGGGACGACCAACATGTTTCTCTGTTAGATAGCGCTCATGTTCAGACTGCAAGTCCAAACCCCATTTTACTGGGAAATCAAAAGTCTCGCCGCTTCGCTCGAGGATGTTGATAGCATCCTGATAGTCCATTCGTTCGAAGTTGTTATCGATGATGGAGCGCATTCTGCTTATAACACTGTCGTCGATTCGTTGCTGAAAGAAGGCTATATCGTCCTCTCTTTCGTCGAGTACCCTTGTCATAACATGAGTTAACAAGTCTTCAGCAAGATCGGCATTGTCATCAAGATCAGCGAAAGCGACCTCCGGCTCAACCATCCAGAATTCCGCGAGATGTCTTGAGGTATTTGAATTCTCTGCTCTGAAGGTCGGCCCGAAGGTATAGACCCGCGACATTGCTAGACAGTAGGCTTCCACATTCAGCTGACCTGATACGGTAAGAAAAGACTCCTCGCCGAAAAAATCCTCGCTAAAATCTATCGAGTCGTTCTCGACAGACAAGTTCATCAGATCCAGAGTGCTGACGCGGAAGAGTTCACCGGCTCCTTCGCAATCACTCGCAGTAATCAATGGCGTATTGATCCAATGGAAGCCGCGTTCAAAAAAGTAGCTGTGGATGGCATTCGCCAGCGTTGTACGAACTCGAGTGATGGCCCCGAACGTGTTGGTGCGTGGTCTGAGATGTGCGACTGTCCTCAGATACTCGAAACTATGACGCTTTTTTGCGATTGGGTAGGATTCCGGGTCAGTCACCCAGCCAATTACCTCAATAGACGTTGACTGAATTTCGACCTGCTGACCTTTACCTTGGGATTCCGTCAATTCGCCGCTCACTCTAACGGCGCATCCAGTAGAGATGGCGAGAACGTCGGACTCGTAATTTTGAAGAGTATCAGGTACGACAGTTTGGATCGGGTCGAAGTGGCTGCCATCGTGTACCGAGATGAAACTGATACCTGCTTTCGAGTCGCGTTTACTTCTGACCCAGCCTTCGACAATAACGTTGGTACCAGTAGCAACTCTTCCCGAGAGGAGGTCAGCGACGGGATTTGCATTCATTAGAGCCACCAGAAACAAATAAGTCCTAATGATACCAACGTCAGTCCTGATGAGCACTGATTCGTAGTCTGGAGCTTGGTTAATGCTAATATTAGGCTAGTTCAGCCAATGCTCGATTTATTGTTGCCCGCGTTCAGAAATTAAAATGGGGATAATTAGAAACTATCGTTGCAGGCTAGAACAGAAGTCCAGATTATTAGGATTGAGGATAGTCAGGAAGATCAACCGTTTGTTTGATCGATTGATAAGAACTTTAAGTATCGAATTACTAGAGATTAGGGATTTGGAGGAGGGCTCCAATTGACTGAATGGATAGCACCTTACGCGGGGTTCGAGTTCTCTGGCAGTGAGGTAGCTGTTAGTCGAGCATATCAGGCTGAAAAACTGGAGCTCTTGGGTATTGAGCCCGACCTTTTCGGCGACTGTGTTGATCCATCTTTTTTCATTGGCATGGGAATAAGGGCGGGTATTGATGCAGGCGTATCAGCAGAAGGTAATGTCAACATGCTAAGTACGGTGCATATGCATCGACCTATTCAACTTGATGAATCCTTGATCGCCTGTGGTCGCATTGATGCTGTAGAGCCGGTGCCTCGCGGCGAGCAGGTCTTCACTGATGTTTGGTTCGAGGGTCTTGACGGGTTGCGGGCTGTGTCAGTGCCGCGACGGTCTCTTCGACCAGATCCTTTAAAATCAAAGCAAGGGGCAGGTGAACGACCCCCGCCCGTTATTGATGAACCGTTACAACTCGCTCGACTGTCGGAGCATCGGCTAACACCAGATGCTGTCTGCCAATATTCCAGCGAGGGCAATTCGATTCATTATGATATGGATGCGGCGAATCAAGCCGGTTTCAGGGCGCCAATTATAGGTGGAGGTATGGGTGTTCATTTTCTCGTGGCTCATTTGTGGCCAGAAGCAGGGAGCGAACTCTCGCTTGATATCTTTTTCCGTCGACCCATTTTCTGGGACGATGAATTTTTCGTTGGAAGATCACTTGATGGCATTGCATTGGTTCGAGAAGGCAAGGTGCTAACAGAGGCTCGCATTAATGGATAGTCCTCTCGCGATACCATTTGCCTTTGAGCAATTGGATCATGTGGTCTTACGGACTGAGCATATTGAAACGCTACGCGATTTTTACATGCTGCTAGGCTGTCAAATTGTAGAGGACAGAACTAGGACGATCGGTTTATTGCAGCTTAGCTTAGGGAATTCGATGCTGGACTTAGTTGACGTTAATGGTGAGTTGGGACGCGCCGGCGGTTCCGGGCCTGGGCCTGTCGGTAGAAATCTTGATCATTTTGCGGTGCGGGTTGCGCCATTCGATGCTAAAGAGATCATGGAATTTTGTAAGCAAAATGGGATTAAAGCGACTCAGGCCAGTCAACTTTTGTTGGGGGCTGACGGTTACGGGCCCGCGATCTTCATCGAGGACCCAGATGGTAATCGCATTGAGCTAAAGGGGCCGACAGAACAGGCGTAATAAAGATGCTAATTTTAGGTTGCCCGGTTCAAAGAATTCGTACATAAGTCACGGTTGACTGACAGCGTGCGTTGATGTCGAGCAAGTTTAAGCAGAACAAACCAATCAAACCAGTTTAGAAGAATCCAAATCGGAAAGGAGGAGAGGGGTATGGGTCCATTATCAGGGGTTAAGGTAGTTGAGTTGCAGGGCATTGGTCCGGGACCGTTTTGTGGAATGATGCTGGCGGATATGGGAGCGGAAATTATTCGGGTAGATCGTTCTTCAGCCGCTGGCCGACCGGCATCGCCAGCCGATATTCTTGCTCGAGGAAGGAAAAGTATAGCTGTTGATCTAAAAAATCCAGAAGGTGTTGAGACCACTCTTAAATTGATTGAAGAGGCAGATATCCTTATTGAAGGCTTTCGGCCAGGCGTTACCGAACGATTGGGTCTTGGTCCTGATGTTTGTATGGCAAGAAATTCTGGCTTGATTTACGGTCGAATGACAGGTTGGGGGCAAACGGGCATCATGTCCTCAGTCGCGGGACATGACATCAATTACATTGCCTTGTCTGGTGCCCTCCACGCTATAGGACCCGTTGGTGAAAATCCTAGTCCACCCTTGAACCTGGTCGGCGATTTCGGCGGCGGTGGGATGTTGCTGGCCTTCGGTATTGTCGCTGCACTGCACGAGCGCAATAGCAGCGGTAAAGGGCAGGTAATCGATGCGGCGATGACTGACGGTTCTGCTATTTTGATGAACGCGGTCTTTGGCATCATGAACCGGGGTGGCTGGTCGGATAAAAGGGGTACTAATCTCTTGGATGGCGGTTCGCACTTTTACAATACCTATGAAACTGCTGATGGGAAGTGGGTATCTGTTGGCTCGATTGAGCCGCAATTCTATGCGCTGCTGCTAGAAAAATCAGGTCTTGGTGACAGTGGTGGTCTGCCGGAACAGATGTCTCGTGAAGACTGGCCGGCACTGCAGGAAAATCTCCAGTCGATATTCCTGACGAAAACCAGGGATGAATGGGATGAGATAATGTTGGGTACGGACATCTGTTACGCGCCCGTACTAAACTTCGAAGAAGCCAGAGCTCATCCTCACAACACCGAACGACAGACTTTTGTCGAGCAGGATGGTATTCATCAGGCTGCGCCCGCGCCTAGATTCAGTCGAACAGAGACTGAATTGCCAGCGAGTTGCGGAGCCCCAGGAGCAGAATCTAAATCAATTTTGGCTGAAGCGGGATTTGCTGCAGAGGAAATAGAAGCCCTCATCAGTTCTGGCGCTGTTGCCCAAGCATGATAGGCCGTAGTCGGTTTTATGAGGTAATTAAGATGCGATCTAACTCTTCGATAACCTGAGATACAGGATCTTCGATGCCCGCATAGTCGTTCCAGATCTGCGGAAATAGTAGGCCATGTCCTTGTCTGTTGGTGAAGGGAGCGATGTTGAAAGGCATGTCGTCGACCAGAAAAGCATTATCGTGAGCCAGTCGTTCTTTGTGGCGGGTGAAGATGAACTCGTCGAAGTCGCTGCCGAATTGATTGATGAGCCATTGATGCTTGCCCTGGACGCAGCCTGGAGAGCTTATCGGGGCTGTGAGAAAAATGACATTCCCCAGACGCCCAAGTTCGGCGTAGAGTCTCTCGAACCACTCATAGGCGATAAGATTCGTCCAGAAATCTGCTGTTTGCATGTGAGGGTTAGTAAAGAATTCGACCGGTGTTTTACCTATGAGCGCTTCTGGAAATAACTCTCCACGGTGTTCAGATAGCCATCGTCCGAAGTATTCTTGGGGATCGTAACCTTGGCATTTCAGGGCTGCACCCAAAAAATCGACGCACACACCATCCATATCGAGGTAAATTTCTGCGGTTTTCATAATTGGTATTCCAAGCAATCAGAAAAAGAATATCTGTTTCGAAGTTTTTGTCGCTAAAGGTTTTTTGTTTAAGTTTCTATTTTGAATTTATCCCAAAACGTAATGTTTGGGCACTGTAGGACGCTGACCTGGTTTCTCTGCGTCAATTAGAGAATCAAGCTACGCCTCCACCAGTTCCTAAATCACCGAATCTTTGTGCGGTCATCCGGTGTCAGAAGGTTCTTGTCAGTGAGCAATGTCCGGTAGAACCTCAATTGTTGTGGCAATGCTAGCTCAAGCTATCGCCTTTGTCGCTTGCTTAAGCCAACTCACGTCTTGACCATCTAATTCGCCGCAGAGTTTCTCATTTACCTTGGCGTGATAGTTATTTACCCATGCCACTTCATCAGCATTCATCAGATTGAGATCGATAAGTTTGTAGTCGAAAGGCGCGAAGGTAATTGTTTCGAATGCTAGCATGCCATCACTCCGCTCGATTACGACAACAAGATTTTCGCAGCGAATACCGTAACAGCCTTCTTTGTAGTAGCCGGGTTCATTTGATATGACCATGCCTGGTAGCAATTCCTGCTGGGGCCCGCCTTTGCCGATTCTTTGTGGCCCCTCGTGTACGCTTAGAAATGTGCCGACACCATGACCTGTGCCGTGGTCATAGTCGAGGCCATCGGACCAGAGAAACTGCCTTGCAAGGATGTCGAGTTGAGTGCCTGTGGTGCCGCGCGGGAAAACGGCCCGCGCAAGTGCAATGTGACCTTTGAGCACAAGCGTAAACATTCGTCGGTGTTCTTCAGATGGCTCACCGACAACGACCGTCCTAGTAATGTCGGTCGTGCCATCTAGATATTGGCCACCAGAGTCTACTAGGTAAAGATTATCCATCTCCAATGGCGCAGGCGTCCCGTTCATGTGATTGTAATGGCAGAGCGCACCGTTGGCTCCAGCGGCGGAGATGGTGTCGAAAGACAAGTCCTGAATGTCATTTAATTCACGTCGGAAGCTTTCAAGTTTGTCTGATAGTTCGCCCTCGTTATGTAGATTACCCGCGACAACTTCCGCTTCAATCCAGGCCAGGTAGCGAGTCACCGCGGAACCGTCTCTTACATGACAATTTCGCATACCGGCTAGTTCTGTCGAATTTTTTTGAGCCTTTGGTATCAGCACTGGGTCGATCCCGTTGATAAGCGTCGCGCCAGCTTCTTTACAGCGTAGTTGGCACCAAGCATTGGCGGTAGCTGGGTCGGCAAGGACTTTGGCTCCTGAATTACCCAAATCTTTGAGTGACTGCTGGAGATCATCTAGGCTTTTTACGGTGACGCCATCGCCAACGTGTTGATTGAATTCATTGGGTAGTTTGCGTGGATCAGTAAACAGCACCATGTTGCCGTCCGCGCTCAGAGTGGCGAAAGATAGCAGAACAGGCAGTCGTGGTACGTCTGA
>MDSZ01266924.1_pt1 | contig 19330 bp, 15 predicted proteins | sample 811201 | NCBI WGS metagenome assembly MDSZ01 (sample SAMN05326647, study PRJNA326480) | marine metagenome | isolation source: seawater | place: Indian Ocean: North | collected 2010 | reverse complement strand
ATTGTAAAAATATCTCTTAATATTCCTCCTACGCCTGTTGCCGCTCCTTGAAAAGGTTCAATAGCAGAAGGGTGATTATGACTTTCTATCTTAAAAACAAGTTTTTGACCATTTCCAACATCAATTACACCAGCATTTTCGCCTGGTCCTACTAAAATATTTTCCCCTTTTGTGGGGAAATTTGCTAGTAGAGGTTTTGAATTTCTGTAGCAACAATGTTCTGACCACATAACACCAAACATTCCTAGTTCTGTTCTGTTTGGGCTTCTACCTAATCTTTTACATATCTCTTTATAGTCAGACTCTGTTAAATTTTCGACTGAAAGTGCCTCATTGAGATCATAAAGTTTAGAATTTTTAGGGTTTATCATCATTCAGATCCAAGGGTCATCTTCTTTGTTATTACTGAAAGATCTCATTTCATTTCTATCATTATAAAAACTTTTTTGTTTAAAATCTAAATTTTGGTTTATATCTTCATCTTCTTCGAGCCAATCTTCCAACCTATTTGAAGCAACATTTTTCATATCATCTAATCTATCGACAATTTTTTTCCCTTTTTTAAATATTTCATGTTTTATACTTGACTTCACCAAAGTTAAATCGTCGAGAGAAAAAATAGGACTAAAAACTAATCCAGGTTGCTGATCAGTAATATCATCTAGATTTAATTTCCACCTACTTGAACCAGGAATCTTAGGATTAGATCGAGAAACTAAATAATATTTAATCATACCTGTTTGCATATCGAACAAAAAATCTGCTAATAAACCAATCTTTGATCCCTTTGCATTAATTAGATTAGCTTCTATTAAAGTGGGAAATCTATTTAAAGTTGCTAAATCCGAAATAGCAGGATCACCTTTCACGTAAATTTCATTATCTATAATTTGACTTATTTGATTTAATCTCCAAACATTTCGTTTTAAATCAAAATTAGAAGGGCGAGAGTACCAACCTAAAATTCTATGGACTGGAGGATGCATCCATACATTTTCTCCAGTTCCATAATTAAAGTTCATATTGCCTTTAACAATATGATTTAATAGCTCACTTAACAAAAGTTCTTTAGGTAATTTCAAATCAAGAACGCACCTGGACAGGCATAACTAAGTAAGTAAAAGAATTGAGATTATCTTCTGGAACAAAAACAGCTGGTGTAGTTGAAAGATTACACTTTAAAAAAACATTCTCTCCCGAAATAACTTTTAAGCCTTCAAGAAGATATCTAACGTTAAAAGCAATATCAAATTTTTCTCCAGAATAAGCAACGGGTATTGATTCATTAGCACTTCCTATATCTTGAGCATCAGCACTGATAATCGCAGAATCATTTTGACCTAATTGCATCTTAACTACACTACTTTGTTGATCTGCTAAAACAGCAATTCTCTCTAATGCCTCTATTAACTGTTTAGTGTTGAACTTAAACAATTTTGAAAAATTATCTGGAATCAGTTGAGAGTAATTTGGATAAGAACCCTCGAGAGTTCTTGTGGTAATTATTTGATCAGAAGAAATAAAAACAACTTGTCCTTTGTCGTAAAATAATTTAATTGCATTTTCATTACCTTTCACACTTACAAGTTTTTCAATCTCCCGTAAGGACCTTGTTGGAATAGTAACTGATAAATCATCTTCAGTTTGTGATAAAAGTTGGGAATCTTCATTCGTTCCTTCGTTACCAATAAGAACTACTGCTAATCTATGACCATCTGTTGATGCAGATTCTAGATAATTTTGTTTAAACGTGAAATTTACACCTGTAAGTAATTGCTTAGTATCATCATTACTACTAGCAAAAATTGTTAACTTTAAAGCCTTTAGAAAAGAACTAGGATCAATAGTTAAAGAAGTTCCACTTTCTACAAAAGGTAAATTAGGGTAATCATCTGATGGAATACCTTTTAAATTAAATGAACCTCTATCGCTTTTTATTAAAATATTTTCTGAATCTTCTTCAACTTCAAGGGTGACAGGAGTTTCAATAGGTAATTTGTTTACTATTTCAGATAAAAGTTTTGAAGGAATTGTAATCGCACCACTTTTTTTAACAGTTGCACCAAATGATGTTTGTATTCCTAGATTTAAATCAAACCCAGTCAAACTTATTTTATTAGTTCCTTGATCAGCTGTTAAAAGTATATTGGCAAGAATAGGATGGGTTGGTCTTGATGCCACAGCTTTACTTACCAACTGAATAGAATTATTTAATTCATTTTGATTGCAAACAATCTCCATCTTTAATTAGGACTATTTTTATATTCTTAATATACTTTTTTAATAAATGAAATTCAATAATTTTTTTTTGATTTTTCTTTAATAAATAATTATAAATATATTAAAAAATATAGTAGTAGTAGTTTCTGTGGATATTGTGGAAATCTATTTGAAACTTAATTAATAACACAATTTTTTTTAATTTTATAAGTGGAAAATTTTTTATTTTTGTGGAAGATTTTCGATTATTTTCCTATTAGATAAATTTAATTAACATTTTATTTAAATTTTTTAATTTTTTTTAAACAAATAAAGGCTAGTTTTATACGATTTCCACAGACACTAATATATCCGGCCTTTAATAACCTAAGATTTTTGTAATATCTTTAAGTGAAGGTTCAATATTTTTCCTAAAAGTGGCATCGTTATTTTTAATTGCACAATCTGGGTCTTTCAATCCATTTCCAGTTAATACACAAACTATTGTTGATTCTTTTTTAATTCTATTCTTATTTTTTATTAAACCAGCGACAGATGCTGCACTAGCAGGTTCACAAAAAATACCCTCCCTAGCAAGTATTTTGTAAGCATTGATTATTTCCTCATCAGTTACTGATTGGAAGTCTCCTTTACTTTCTTTTTTAACCGTTTTTGCTTTCTCCCTATTAACAGGATTCCCAATCCTAATAGCTGTTGCTATTGTATCTGGATCTTTAACTATAATATTTTTTACTAATGGTGCCGATCCTTCAGATTGAAAACCCATCATTATTGGAAGTTTAATGTTACTTTTGATTTTCGAATATTCATTAAAACCTAACCAATATGCTGTTATGTTTCCTGCATTTCCCATTGGTATACATAGCCAATCAGGAGCAAAACCTAAGTCGTCGATTATTTCAAAGGCTGCTGTTTTTTGACCTTGTATTCGATAAGGATTAACAGAGTTTACAAGTTCTATGGGATGTTCTGAAGATAATTGTCTTACAATTTCTAAAGCTTTATCAAAGTTTCCTTTAATGGAAATTATTTCAGCACCATACATTAATGCTTGAGCTAATTTTCCTTGCGCTACAAAACCATCAGGTATTAAGACGTATGATTTTAAGCCGCCTCTGGAAGCATAGGCAGCAGCAGCAGCAGATGTGTTTCCTGTACTTGCACAAATTACAGCTTTGCAACCCTCTTCTTTAGCCTTGCTTATAGCCATAGTCATTCCGCGATCTTTAAAGGATCCTGTAGGATTTAACCCGTCATATTTTAAAAAAACTTTAGTTTCATTTCCAATTATTTTACTAATTGATTCACTCAGAATTAGAGGAGTATTTCCTTCATTAAGCGTAATAATAGGAGTCTTTTCTGTAATCGGAAGAAATTGTTTATATGCCTTAATGAGACCAGGCCAACTTTTTTTTCTATAGTTTAAACGAAGTTTATTTTTTATTTTATTCAATAAAGACATAATTCTTTAATTTGTTTTAAGCTTTTCTAAAGGTGAATTGGTAAAAAAGTTTAATAGTTCTGAAATTGATTCTACTTTATTCATAACTTTGCTCAAAGCATTTACATTTAAAATAACCGTATTTGTTGGATAACTTTCAAAGAAATTAAGTAGATTTATTTTGCCGTCACCTAAATTAATTCCCTGAATTACACTTGCTCTGAGAGCCAATACACCAGTTTCATTGTCTCTTGCATTGGGAGCGTGCACTATACTTGAAAGTCTTGTTAAAAAAACATTACCTATCTCTGAATAAGCAAGCTTGCTTGCAATAGTAATAGGAATTTCAAAATCTTTATTTAAGATAGTTTGAATTTTATCATCCGGCGTATTTGTTGCCCTCAATATTCTTCTTAATTTACTGGTTGATTTTCCATTAATGGCAAATTCTTTTAAAGAATCTACTTTTATAGTCCTAGAAAATACGCTGTAAATTATTTTTATGTTTTCAGCGGAATTTACTTTTGGAATATAAAAAAAGATTTGATTAATAAACAAAATAAAAAAAAATTTAGAAATAATAGAGATATAATTTTGCATCTTAAATAACTTCTCCAGCAGCAATTCTTACAAGCCTTACTACACTTTTTTCTGTTACCTTTTTTGCAATTGTAAAGCCCATTTCTTGTGTATATGGTTCTTTAAGAAGTCTTGGAATTCTTTTTAAAAAAATGTCCACAGAATAACCCGGGACTTTTTGTAGAATTTCAAAAAAATTTTTAAATGGTTCTATGTATTGTATAAATTCATTGAAATTATTATCATTTTTTATGTTTTTTAATTTAATGGATTTAGGAAGAAAACTATTAAAGTTCTTAAAAAAATTTAATCCTAGGGAATCTATTTGATTTGTTAAGCTTTCAATTATTTCTCTTCTGAGAAAACCTCCTTTTGGAGAAAAAAGGAGATTTATTACTTCATCAATAAGTTTTTCTAAGTCTAGATTTGTTTGTTTTGCTGCATTTGATAATAGGTCTTCTAAACGGTCCCACTTAAATTTTTTATCGTCAAAAAGCATTTCTTTTAGACTTTCTCTTAATTCTGGATCAGGATCTTCCATTAGTCTTCTTGCAAAATAAGGGTAAGCCGCACCAAGTATTTTAAAGTTTGGATCTACACTAAGGGCAATTCCTTCTAAAGTTAGTAATGATCTTATAATAAGAGCATAATAAGGTGGTAACTTAAATGGAAATTTATACATTACACCTGACATATCATCTGTTACACTTTTGAAATCCATTTTTGAAACTCCTTGTTCAACTACGTTTACGAAGACATCTTGAAAGGCAGGAACAATAGGCTCTAGATTTACTTCCTTAGATAAGAATCCTAGTTTAACGAAATCTTTGGATAACTTATCAAAATTTTTGTTTACCAGATGAACTACTGCTTGTATTAAACCAGATCTAGATTCTCTTGAGACTTCACTCATCATTCCAAAATCTAGATAACACAACCTCCCGTCTTCTAAAGCTAGTAAATTTCCTGGATGCGGGTCAGCATGAAAAAAACCATGTTCTAAAAGTTGCTCTAAACTACATTGAACTCCAATCTCAATCATTTTGTCAGGGTCAATACCTAAATTTTTAACATCTTCTAAATTGGTTAATTTTGTACCTTCAATCCATTCCATAGTTAGAACTCTTCTTGAAGTAAATTCTTCATAAATTTTTGGAACAGCAATTTTATTATTATGTTTGTGAAAATTTCTAAACTTATTAGCATTGGCAGCTTCATTCAAATAATCCATTTCTTCGAAGACTCTTTTTCCTAATTCATCTATTAGTGCTACAAGATCACTTCTTATTAAACCAATATTATTCTTTAGCCAATAGGCAATATTTCTTACTATGTAAAGGTCTAGGGTGATTTGCTCCCTTAAGCCTGGACGTTGCACTTTTACAGCAATAGTTTCTCCGTTTTTAAGAGTGGCTTTGTGAACTTGCCCTAAAGATGCTGCAGAAATAGGTTCTTTATCAATTGCTAAAAAAATATCGTTAATTTTCAAATTAAGATCTTCTTCTATAAGTTCCATAGCCTTATCACCATCAAAGCCTGGTAGTTGGTCTTGTAATTCAGATAATTCTTCTAGAAGAACGACAGGAACAATATCAGGTCTGGTTGATAGTGCTTGGCCAGCTTTAACGAATGCTGGGCCAAGTTCAACTAATAAATTTGTTAATTGCTTAGCTCTAAATCTTGCTTGATTTTTCTTCTTCAACCTTCCTGTTATTTTATCCCATGCAACAGAAAAAATATAAGCAAAAATGGGAATTAGTGTTTGCCAAAGTCTTTTAAAAAGTCTTTTTGGATTTTTCTTGTAAATTTTAGAAATTGTTTCTGGATCATAATTAAGTAATCCAGAAGTTTCAATAAAATCAGTAAATTCTTCATTCATAAATTTATATAATTAGACCCTTTATTTTTTCCAGAAAGAAGCTAATTTCTTTATAGGAAAACTTTTTCATGTTAATACAATTAAATTTAAAAAATGTAGCTCTTATAGAGATTATAGAAATTAATTTCGAAAAAGGGTTGAATATATTTACGGGAGATTCAGGTTCTGGAAAATCATTGATCTTAGATTCATTAAATGTTTTATTTGGTGGAAATAATATACCCTTAAACCACTTAATTCGTCCAGGTAAAGACGATTGTCTAATTGAAGCAAAGTTTTCTATATCTTCTGAAGTTAATTATTGGTTAATCGATAATAATCTTAAAAGTACTAAAACTGAACTAACAATTGCAAGGGTATCTTACAAAAAAAATAATAAAGTTTTATCTAAGTTTACTCTTAATGGTGTTTCGATCAGTAGAAAACTTTTGAAAGAATTAGGATTGTTTTTAATTGATTTTGCAGGACAATCAGATACTGTTTTATTTGATTCTCAAGAATATAGAAGACTAATTATTGACGATTTAGGCTCAAACGAACTAAAAAAAACTAATTTAAACATCAAAAACATATGGCAAAAATATGAGGGAAATAAAAAGATTCTCAGAGAAAAAATAGAATTATCCAAGAATCAAGAAGCAAATAATAAGGCAATACAAGAAATGTTAAGCATATTACAGCAAGCAGGCTTAAATTCTAAAGATGAAATCTCAGAACTAGAACTAAAAGAGAAAAGGTTATCAAATAACTTTGAAATTAATAAAACGCTTCAATTAATTTTAAATAACTTAAATAACCAAAGCCAAGAAGAGGCATCAGCAGCATTTTTAATAACCCATTCAATAAAAAATATTAATAAAATTTTTGAATTTGATAAAAAATTTTATGAATTTAGGGAAAAGTTACTGGTAATTCAGAATGATTTAGATAATTTAATTTTTGAACTCAATTCTTACGTTCAACAATTTGATAGTAGTGATTTATGTCTTGAAGATACTCAAAAAAGATTGTTCTTTTTAAAAAATCTAGAAAGAACCTTTTCTATGGATTTACCCCAACTTATTAATAAGCGTGATCAATTACAAAAAGATTTTTCTTTGAAAAATAATTTTAAAGAGATTGAAACTTTAGAACATGAAATAGATTGTTTAAAAAATGATTTAGATTCTCTTTTTGTTTTTCAATCTTCAGAGAGAAAACAAACAGCAAAGAAGTTAAGAGATTCGGTAATGTCCATTTTAAAAAATTTAGGTTTGGAAAATGCTAATTTTATCGTTTCTTTTGAAAAAAATAGTCCCTCGCCTCAAGGTATTGAGGATATTAAGTTTCTTTTTTCAGCAAATCCTGATCAAAAGCTTGCTCCTCTCTCAAAAGTTATTTCTGGAGGAGAAATGTCAAGATTTTTGCTTGCTTTTAAATCCAGTATTTCAAAGCAACCAAATACTTTTTTCTTAGATGAAATTGATAATGGCCTAAGTGGTAAATCATTATTTTCTCTAGTAAAGTTAATTAAATTAATATCCCAAAAAAGGCAAGTTTTGTGTATTACTCATCAACCTTTTTTGGCCGCTGCTGGGCAAGTTCATTTTAAAGTTCAGAAGAATGTAATAAATGGCTTAACATTCACTTCAATATTAAAGTTAACTAAAAAACAAGAAAGGCAAAATGAACTTATAGAGTTAATTGGTGGAGGCTTTGACGAGGCCAATGATTACGCTTCTACACTTTTAAATAGAGCTGCTGCATAAAATAAAAAAAATTCCACTATAATAAGTTTTCTTAAATCAAATTTTAAGATTTAAATATGGTAAAAAAATATAATAATTTTGCTGAAAATAATGCAATTAACATTAGGGGTGCTCGTCAACATAATCTCAAAAACGTTGATCTTTCACTTCCTCGCAACAAATTTATTGTTTTTACTGGTGTAAGTGGAAGTGGAAAAAGTTCTTTAGCGTTTGATACTATTTTTGCGGAGGGTCAAAGAAGATATGTTGAGAGTCTATCTGCTTACGCTAGACAATTCTTAGGTCAAGTTGATAAGCCTGATGTTGATAATATTGAAGGTTTATCACCTGCAATATCAATAGATCAAAAATCCACCAGTCATAATCCTCGTTCAACCGTCGGAACAGTTACTGAAATACAAGATTATTTGAGATTGTTATTTGGGCGTGCTGGAGAACCTCACTGTCATCACTGTGGAGTGCCAATCGCACCTCAAACTATTGACGAAATGGTTGATCAAATTCTTTTGTTGCCCGATGGAACAAGATATCAATTATTAGCCCCTGTTGTAAGAGGGAAAAAAGGAACACATGCTAAGTTGCTAAGTGGTCTTGCCGCTGAGGGGTTTGCAAGAGTAAGAATTAATGGAGAAGTTCGGGAGTTGGCAGATAGTATTGAGCTTGATAAAAATCATAAACATAATATTGAAGTTGTTGTCGATAGGCTGATTGCAAGAGATGGAATACAAGAAAGGCTAAATGACTCTTTGCAAACATGTCTAAAGAGAGGTGACGGATTATCGATAGTTGAAGTTGTTCCAAAAAAAGGCGAAAAATTACCTCCTAATTTGGAAAGAGAAAAATTATATTCAGAAAATTATGCTTGTCCTGTTCATGGCTCTATTGTAGAGGAACTCTCTCCTAGGTTATTTTCTTTTAATAGTCCTTATGGAGCATGTCCAGATTGTCATGGGATAGGATACTTAAAAAAATTTACTGCAGATAGAGTAATACCTGATAAGTCTTTACCAGTTTATGCAGCAATAGCTCCCTGGAGTGAAAAAGATAATACTTATTATTTTTCTTTACTATATTCTGTAGGTCAAGCATATGGTTTTGAATTGAAAACTCCTTGGAAGGATTTAACAGATGAGCAAAAAAATATATTACTTTTAGGATCAGATAAGCCGATATTAATACAGGCTGATAGCCGTTTCAAAACTTCAAATGGTTTTGAAAGACCTTTTGAAGGTATCTTGCCAATATTAGAAAGGCAATTAGCAGAAGCTAATGCAGAATCAGTTAAACAAAAATTAGAAAAGTATCTGGAATTGGTTCCTTGTAAGACTTGTGATGGCAAAAGATTAAGACCTGAAGCACTTGCAGTAAAAATTGGCCCATACAACATTACTGATTTAACTTCTATTAGTGTTTCGGAAACTTTAAATCATGTAGAGAGAATTATGGGATTGAGTAAAGATAAGCTTGCAAATATATCTTTGTCAGAAAAGCAAAAACAGATTGGTGAATTGGTATTAAAAGAGATTCAATTAAGGTTAAAGTTTCTAATAAATGTTGGTTTAGACTATTTAACATTAGATAGGCCGGCAATGACTTTGTCTGGCGGTGAAGCTCAACGTATTAGATTAGCTACTCAAATCGGAGCAGGACTTACTGGAGTCTTATATGTTTTAGATGAGCCAAGTATCGGTTTGCATCAAAGAGATAATGACAGATTATTAGAGACTTTAAAAAAGTTAAGGGATTTAGGAAATACTTTAGTTGTTGTAGAACATGATGAAGATACTATGAGATCTGCAGATTATTTAGTTGATATTGGACCTGGTGCAGGAATTTATGGTGGTGAGATTATCGCTAAGGGTTCATTTGAGGATGTTCTGAATTCAGAAAATTCTCTAACTGGAGCATACCTTAGTGGGAGGAAGTCAATTCCTACACCTAAAGAAAGGAGATCGTCAGTTAAAAAAAGCTTAATCTTAAGTAATTGTGTAAAAAATAATTTGAAAGATATTTCCGTAGAATTTCCTTTGGGCCGATTAGTTTCTGTCACAGGTGTCAGCGGAAGTGGGAAAAGCACCCTAGTTAATGAACTGTTACACCCTGCATTGTGTCATTCTCTAGGATTAAAAGTTCCTTTTCCAAAAGGTGTTAAAGATTTGAAAGGTATTAAAGCTATCGATAAAGTTATTGTTATAGATCAATCTCCTATAGGAAGAACACCGAGATCAAACCCTGCCACATATACAGGAGCCTTTGATCCTATTAGGCAGATTTTTACTGCAACAGTTGAAGCAAAAGCAAGAGGTTATCAAGCTGGCCAATTCAGTTTTAATGTTAAAGGAGGTAGGTGTGAAGCATGCAGAGGACAGGGCGTAAATATAATTGAAATGAATTTTTTACCTGATGTATATGTTCAATGTGAGGTATGTAAAGGAGCTCGTTTTAATAGAGAAACACTTCAAGTTAAATACAAGGGATACAATATTTCAGATGTTTTAGAAATGACAGTTGAGCAAGCGGCTGAAACTTTTTCAGCAATACCTCAAGCTGCAGATAGATTATCTACCTTGGTAGATGTTGGACTTGGTTATGTCAAATTAGGACAGCCTGCTCCTACATTATCTGGCGGTGAAGCTCAGAGAGTTAAGTTAGCGACTGAATTATCAAAAAGAGCCACTGGAAAAACATTGTATTTGATAGACGAGCCGACTACAGGTTTAAGTTTTTATGATGTTCACAAGTTAATGGACGTAATACAACGTTTGGTTGATAAAGGTAATTCGGTAGTTGTTATTGAACATAATCTAGATGTAATTAGGTGTTCAGATTGGATAATTGATTTAGGTCCTGATGGTGGAGATAAAGGTGGAGAAATCATTGTAGAGGGCACACCTGAAGATGTCGCTAAACATCCCAGTAGTTACACAGCAAAATATTTAAAAAAGGCTCTCAAATAGCAGAATATTTGTTGTATTTCTTCGTATAGTTAATAAATTAATTAATAAAATTAAAAATTTAAAATAGCTAGATCTTTGTCATAAAAAGTCTTTTCAAGGTTTTTTGATTTAGAAAAATTTCAAATCATAATCCTTTCTTAAGATTTAATCTTGAAATTCAGTTTATTTCTATTAGTGGAGTTTGAAGTAAGTATTGTTAAATGGGATTAAATTTTTTACATTTGCACTTACATGGCTTAATACGTTCTAAAAATCTTGAATTAGGGAGAGATTCTGATACTGGGGGGCAAACAAAATATGTATTAGAGTTAGTTAAGAGTTTAGCTAATACTTCTGAAGTTAATCAAGTTGATTTAGTTACTCGACTTATTTATGACGATAGTGTAGATGACGATTACTCCAGAAAAGAAGAGTTTGTAGAACCTGGAGCAAAAATTTTAAGATTTGAATTTGGACCCACTAAATATTTAAGAAAAGAATTGCTTTGGCCTTATTTAGATGAATTAATAGAGAGGCTCTCATTTTATTACAAAAATAATAGTAAAAAACTAGATTGGATTCATGCGCATTATGCAGATGCTGGATACGTAGGAGTAAAATTAAGCAAAAAACTTAATATTCCATTTGTTTTTACTGGTCATTCTTTAGGAAGAGAGAAAAAAAGAAAACTGCTTGATACTGGTTTAAAAATGACTCAAATTGAAAAACTTTACTTTATAAATAAGAGGATTCAAGCAGAAGAAGAGGCATTACAATCTGCAGATATTGTGGTTACAAGTACAAGGCAAGAGTCTGTATATCAATATTCTCAATATCAGGCTTTTTCTCCTCAAAAAGCTAGGGTGATTCCTCCAGGAGTTGATCATAAGGAATTTCACCATGTTCACTCTACTTCTGAAACTTCTGAAATTGATAATATGATGTATCCCTTTTTAAAGGATTTATCAAAGCCGCCTTTGTTGACAATTTCAAGAGCTGTAAGACGAAAAAATATTCCATCTCTTGTTGAAGCATATGGAAGGTCTGAGAAGTTAAAAAGAAAGACTAACCTAATTCTTGTTTTGGGCTGTCGAGATAATACTTCAAAATTAGAAACTCAGCAAAAGGATGTTTTTCATAATATTTTTGAAATGATTGATAAATACAATCTGTACGGGAAAGTGGCTTACCCTAAAAAACATTCTGCAGATCAGATACCTGCTTTGTACAGGTGGGCTGCTAGTAGAGGAGGGCTTTTCGTTAATCCAGCTTTAACAGAACCATTTGGTTTGACTTTGCTTGAAGCTTCTTCATGCGGTTTGCCAATTATTTCGACTAATGATGGTGGCCCAAAAGAAATACGTTCAAAATGTGAAAATGGGTTACTTGTTGATGTGAATGATATTAATAAATTAAAAGTTAGTCTCGAAAAAGGTATTGCTAATGGTTCTCAATGGAAAATATGGAGTAGAAATGGAATAGAAGGTGTACATAGACATTTCAGCTGGAGTACTCATGTTCGTAATTATTTATCAATGCTCTCAGATTTAAGTCAACCATCTAATAAACTTTCATCATCTGGCATTAAACATAATTGCTTAAATGGCAATTCTTCACTTATGAAGCCCCACTGATCGAATATCTTAGGGTCAGAATGAATAATTAATTGGTTCTCTTGTATTTTTTTAAGTTTAAAACCCTTTTTAGACAAAGTTTTCATTAATTTCGCAGTTTCTTCAAATCTTGAAGCCATTGCGTCAAGAGTCGAGCAATCACTTGTCAAGCCTTTATCTTTCCATGTAAAAAAACTCATAATAAATTTTTCTATAGAATTATTTTTAAAACTATACCGAAAATTACAAGTAAAATGTTTATTTTCCAAAAATTTTCTACTATTTTTTCTTCCTTAACTCCCATTAGTTCAAAATGATGATGTAGAGGAGTCATTAAAAATATTCTTTTTCCATCCCGTAAAAACTTTTTTGTAAATTTAAAAAAAGTTACTTGAATTATTACTGAAATGGATTCAACTAAGAATATCCCAGACATGATAAATATAATTAAAAAACTATTAGTTAAAATTGATATAGACCCAATAGTCGCACCTATGCTCAATGAGCCTGTGTCCCCCATAAAAATTTTTGCAGGGTATCTATTAAACTTAAGAAACCCTACACATAATCCGGACATTGCGTAACATAAAACAGAAAAAATAATAAATTCCTCTCGCTCTTTTAGCAGAATTTCAGTTCCAAGCCCAAAAAACACTATGGAACTACACCCTGTTGCTAGTCCGTCAAGGCCATCAGTTAAATTAACCGAATTACTTAATCCAACTAAAGTAAAAAATGATATGGGGATAATCATTAAATTACTATTTATCTCCCAGGTATTTGTTATAGATATTGATGGATATATCAATTCCGTAGCGTAAGCTAAACCGATGAAGACTGTAGCAACAATTGATTGGAAGATGAATTTTTCGTTTACTTTTAACCCAGTATTGTTCTGGTTCTTAATACTTAAAAAATCGTCTAAAAGACCTATAATAAAAAATCCAAAAATACTGAATAGTAAAAGTAAGATTTTTATAGAATAAGAATTAATAAATATTATTAAAAGTAAGATTAAAAAGGGTGTTACTAAGAAAACCCCACCAGCAGTTGGTGTATTTTTTTTGCTGAAGTGGAGTGCAGGCCCATCTTCTCTTATGTTTTGTAATAACTTTAAACTTTTAATTACTTTTAACCCATTTTTTGTGGAGTAAAAAGAAATTAAAAAAAATAATATATAGATTCCAATAAAAGTGTAGTTATTGAAATAATAAGATGTAATTAATAACGAAAAAGTAATTAATGAGAATAAAGCCTTAAAGTTTAGTCTTTTAATCTTCCCAATCATCATCTGAAGATTCATCTTCAGTTTTATAGTCTTCTTTTTCTCCCATTAATGCTGAAAGTTCTTCTTCTTCAATGGTACTAATTTCTTGAGAGTCTCCCTCATTCTCAGCTATAAGACGACCTGTATTTTCTAGCCAAGATAGCAAATCTGGTTCTTCTCTTAATGGTAATACAGGAGCTGGGTCGTCTCTGTGATAACAAGTTAAAGCAGGATTAACTTGCGATATATCATCTAATTTAAGTTTTAGTTTATCTGAGTGCATTGGTAATTTCTCTCTCTATATAAGATAATACAAAACTAGGCACTTGAAAAATTTTGTTTAATAAAGAATATTATAAATATTTTATTATATGGATAATTTCGATTTTCATAACAATATTTTTTAAACTGTTTGGATACCTAAATCCTGATGTTTTATTAATTAATAACTATCTTGTTTTATTACTAGTTTTTGGACCAGCTCTTATAGTTACAATAATATTAGTTTTTAATAAAATTTTGAATACTTAATAAATAGGTTTTTCAAGTTTTAATGGAGGAAATTAAAATGCAGCAAGTAAAAAAAGTTGTTCTTGCATATTCTGGAGGGGTTGATACAAGTGTTTGTATACCTTACTTAAAGAATGAATACGGGATTTCAGATGTTATTACTTTTGTTGCAGATCTTGGTCAAGGAGAGGATTTGGAATTTATAAGGCAAAAAGCTTTAAATTCTGGCGCATCTGAATCAATTGTTGGAAATTTAGTTGATAATTTTGTATCAAAATATGCTTTTCCTGCTATCTGCGCTAATTCATTGTATTTAGAAAAATACCCTTTATCTACTGCTTTAGCGAGGCCTTTGATTGCAGAAAATCTTGTCAATATTGCCAGAGAATTAAATGCAGATGCTGTTGCACATGGTTGTACAGGTAAAGGGAATGATCAAGTAAGATTTGATTTAGCTATTAATGCTCTTGGACCTGATTTAAGAATAATTACTCCTGCAAGAGAATGGAATATGAGTAGAGAAGAAGCCATATTATATGGTGAAAAATTTGGGATTCCTGCTCCAGTATCAAAAAAATCACCATATTCTATTGATGTAAATCTTCTTGGCAGAAGTATTGAAGCTGGTTTGTTAGAAGATCCAATGCAGGAGCCGCCAGAAGATGTTTTTGCTATGACTTCATCAATTGATGATTCGCCTAACACTTCAAAAGAGATAGAAATTGATTTTAAAAATGGTTTACCAATAAGAATTGATAATGAATTATTAACTCCAGTCGAGATTATTAAGAAGGCCAATCATATTGCAGGAAAACATGGTTTTGGAAGAATAGATATGATTGAGGATAGAGTTGTTGGTATAAAAAGTAGAGAGATATATGAATCGCCAGGTTTATTATTATTAATTAAAGCTCATAAAGAATTAGAAAGCATTACTTTAAACCCAGATGTTATTGATTTTAAGGAAATAATTGATAAAAAATGGGCACAATTAGTCTATCAGGGTTTTTGGTTTGGGCCTTTAAAGCAAAGTCTTGATGCTTTTATTTCATCTACCCAAAATTCTGTTAATGGAAAAGTAAAGATTAGATTGCATAAAGGTAATGCGATAATTATTGGAAGACAGTCTGAAGACAATTCTCTCTACAGAGAAGATTTAGCCACCTATAGCAAAGACGATTTGTTTAATCATAAAAAAGCTGAGGGATTTATTTATATGTGGGGTTTGTCTAACAAAATTTGGGCAGAATTAAATTCAAAAAATAAAAAATAAACCTTTTTTAATCACTTTCTTTAGTTGAAGACTTATCGTTTTCTGAGGATGATGCTTCTGGATTAGGTTTTGAATCTTCATTAGTTGAGGAGTCCCCAGTTGCATTCTTTACATCAATTTCATTTATTTCGGCCTTTTCTGTTGTATCGCTATTCTTGTTTGAATTTCTTGGGGTAGGAATCGGACCATCTTGTTTGACGGTGAGATATCGAATAACATCTTCACTTAACCTCATTGCTTTTTCAAGTTTAAATATGTGTTGCCCATCACCTTGATGACTGAGTTGCACGTAAATACCCTCTCTATGTTTCGCTATCTGGTATGCTAATCTTCTTTTTCCCCTCATTTGGCTATCAAGAACCTTCGCATCAAAATCCTCTAGAAGTTTGTTGTATTTATCTATATGATTGCTAACTTCATCTTCCGCAATATCAGGACGGAGGATGTACATGGTTTCGTAATAAGTTTGATGATTGGTCATAATTTCAGACAAGGTCTTTGGCTCAATGTGATTGAGCGTCTGTTCATTATTAACCATACATTATGATGGTCAATTTTTTAAGAATTCATTTTAGTTATTGTCTTGAACATATTTTTTTATTGCATCTTGCATTATTTCAAAAGGAACTTTTAAGCCATTCGTCCAAAATGAAAGTGATTCGGCACCTTGTGCTATAAGCATCTGGGTGCCATCTATTACATTACATCCTTTTTTTTCAGCGAATTTTAATAAAGGAGTTGGGGCAGGATTGTAAATCAAGTCATAAACAATTGTATTTGAATTGAGTGATTTCCAAAAATTATCTCCAAAAGGCAGTAAGTTTTCTTTGTCTTTTGATGTTTTCATTCCTACTGGTGTCGTATTTGTTATTAAATCTGCTTTTTCAATCAAATTAGTTATCTTAGCGTCTGTATTAAGTAATCCTTGAATTCGTTTTTCTTTTTTAAAATTGTTTTTTAGTTCATCTAAGGTTTTTGTATTACGCGAAATAATTGTAATTTTTGAAAAGTTTAAATCTAAGAGACCTTGTATTACAGATCTTGATGCACCTCCTGACCCAAGAACTATTGATTCTTTGCCTTGCAAATCTAAAGCATTTAGAGGGTAAATAAATCCTGCAACGTCCGTATTTGTTGCACTCCATTCCCCATTTTTATTTATTTTAAGAGTATTAATTGCTTTTAATTTTTTTGCAATAGGCGAGACTTCACTACAAAGATCAAATACTTTTTGTTTATAAGGAATTGTTATATTAAGGCCTTTGCAATTAATTTTTTGCAAAGATTCTATAACTAGTTTCAAGTCATTTTCTTTGCACGGTATTGCTAAGTAGATTAAATCTATCCCTAAGTACTTAATCGCTGCATTTTGAATTATTGGCGATAAAGAATGTGAAACAGGATTTCCAATTAACGCAAGAAATGATGTTTTACTAGTGATCATTTTAAAAAATTTTTGAAAAAAATGTAATCTGTTCGGGAACCACACCCCGTTATTGAGTAACAATAATGACTTCGATGACCGATTATGGAGAATATTAAATTAAAGAATTTACCCATGGGGAAGGTTGTCGGAATCGATTTAGGAACAACAAACAGTTGTGTCGCTGTTATGGAGGGTGGTAAACCTACTGTAATAGCAAACGCGGAGGGTTTCAGGACAACTCCCTCAGTTGTTGCATACACAAAAAATCAAGATCAGCTTGTTGGACAGATTGCAAAAAGACAAGCTGTCATGAATCCTGAAAATACTTTTTACTCCGCTAAGCGTTTTGTAGGTAGAAGAGTTGATGAAGTCAATGAAGAATCAAAGGAAGTAAGTTACTCAGTTGAAAAGTCTGGATCTAGTGTGAAATTAAAATGTCCTATTTTAGATAAACAATTTTCCCCTGAAGAAGTAAGTTCTCAAGTGCTGAGAAAATTAGCAGATGATGCAGGCAAGTATCTTGGAGAAAAAGTAACACAGGCAGTAATTACTGTTCCTGCTTATTTTAATGACTCTCAAAGGCAGGCTACTAAAGATGCTGGTAAAATCGCTGGCTTAGAAGTTCTCAGAATTGTTAACGAACCAACAGCTGCTGCTTTAGCTTATGGTTTAGATAAAGAGAATGAAAAAATATTAGTTTTTGATCTTGGTGGAGGAACCTTTGATGTTTCTGTAATTGAAGCGGGGGATGGTGTAACTGAGGTTCTCTCAACTTCTGGAGATACTCATCTGGGTGGAGATGATTTTGATAGATGTATTGTTGACCATTTAGCAAGTACATTTAAATCAAATGAAGGTATTGACCTTAGGCAAGATAAACAGGCGTTGCAACGCTTAACTGAAGCAGCAGAAAAAGCTAAAATCGAACTGTCTAATGCCACTCAAAGTGAGATAAATTTACCTTTCATCACAGCTACGCCTGAAGGACCAAAACACTTAGATTTAAATCTGACAAGAGCAAAATTTGAGGAATTGGCAGCCTCTCTTATTGATAGATGTAAGACACCAGTTGAACAAGCAATCAAGGATGCAAAAATTTCAACTAGCGAAATAGACGAGGTTGTAATGGTTGGAGGATCTTCGCGGATACCAGCTGTATTGGATTTAGTTAAAACAATAATTGGTAAAGATCCTAATCAAACTGTAAATCCAGATGAGGTTGTTGCCGTTGGAGCAGCTATACAAGGTGGTGTATTGGCAGGTGAAGTTAAAGATATATTATTGCTGGATGTTACCCCTCTATCTTTAGGTGTTGAGACTTTGGGGGGTGTCATGACGAAAATGATAAATCGAAACACAACAGTGCCTACAAAGAAGTCTGAGACTTATTCAACCGCTGTTGATGGACAAACAAATGTTGAAATTCATGTTCTGCAAGGTGAGAGAGAAATGGCTTCAGATAATAAAAGCTTAGGAACCTTTAGATTAGATGGTATTCCCTCTGCACCAAGAGGTGTGCCTCAAATCGAAGTCACTTTTGACATTGATGCGAATGGAATTCTTAGTGTTACTGCTAAAGATAAGGGTAGTGGTAAGGAACAGAGTATTTCAATAACTGGTGCTTCTACTTTATCTGACAATGAAGTTGAAAAGATGGTAAAGGATGCGGAGTCAAATGCTTCTGTTGACAAAGAAAAAAGGGAAAAAATTGATCTTAAAAATCAAGCTGAAACCCTTGTTTATCAAACCGAAAAGCAACTGGGAGAGCTAGGTGATAAAGTTGATGCTTCAGTTAAGTCTAAAGTTGAAGAAAAGAGCAAAGCATTAAAAGAAGCAACATCAAAAGAAGATTATGAGTCTATGAAAAAACTTCTAGAGGAGCTTCAACAAGAACTTTATGCAGTTGGCTCATCTGTTTATCAGCAACCTGGGAATCAACCTCCATCTCCAGGCTCATCCAGCGGTTCTGACCAGAATGATTCAGACGGAAAAGGAGGGGATGATGTAATTGATGCAGACTTTACTGAAACAAAAGATTAGGAGAGATAATTTTTAATCTCATTTGCTACCCATTTAGCACAAGCCGGAGCAAGTAAAATCCCATTTTTATAAAAACCTGTACATATAATTAGTCCTTCTTCTAGATTTTTCATTATAGGAGATGGCTCACCATCAGGTCTTGACCTTATCCCGTACCATTTTCTAGAAATATTGCCTTTCACCAGCCAGCTTGGTTTTTCATCAAGAAACTTTGTGAGTTTTTCGAATATATTGTTATCTGGCTTAGTACTATATTCGTCAGTTGAACCAATAATAAGTTTATTTTTTGATTTTGGAATTATATTTGTACCATTGATATTGAATTGTTTCGGCAGAGATAATAAATCAACTTCTGTATCATTTATATTAATTTCCATAGCTTGACCCAAGACAGGTTT
>MDSZ01180026.1_pt1 | contig 19332 bp, 18 predicted proteins | sample 811201 | NCBI WGS metagenome assembly MDSZ01 (sample SAMN05326647, study PRJNA326480) | marine metagenome | isolation source: seawater | place: Indian Ocean: North | collected 2010 | reverse complement strand
TCCATGTCTTAAGACAAAGTACCATCGGCGCAGAAAGGCTTGACTTCCGAGTTCGGAATGGGATCGGGTATTACCCTTTCGCAATAATCACCAGGCAAATTTGTATACATTCAAAATATCTTTATGTAAAGTGCTCAAAAATAAGTATAATTTAACAATATTTTATAGTACTTGATATTCTAAGTTAAAATTTATGAAAAAAACTGCCTTAATAACAGGAATTTCAGGACAAGATGGAGCTTATTTAGCAAATTTTTTAATCAAAAAAAATTATAAAGTAATCGGAACCGACAGAAGATCTGCTAGATCGGATAATTGGAGATTAAAAAGATTAAAAATAGATAAGAAAATTATTTATGAAGAAATGGAACTTGGTGAGATATATGAAATTGAGAGAATTATAAAAAAATATTCATTTTCAGAAATTTACAATCTAGCAGCACAATCATTTGTAGCAACTTCATTTAAAAGTCCTTTAAATACATCTAATATAACTGGATTAGGCACATTACGAATTCTAGAAACAATAAGAAATATAAATCCAAAAATTAAATTTTATCAAGCATCATCATCAGAAATGTTCGGAGATGTTTTAAATAAATTCCAAAATGAAAAAACACCCTTAAATCCACAAAGTCCTTATGCTGTTTCAAAAGTTTTTAGTCATTACATAACCAAAAACTATAGAAAATCTTACAATATGTTTGCTGTTTCAGGAATACTATTCAACCACGAGTCTCCATTAAGAGGTGAGGAATTTGTAACAAGAAAAATAGTCAGGGGATTAGTAAAGATAATTAAAAACGATTTAAAAGTTTTAGAAGTTGGCAATATAAATGCAAAAAGAGACTGGGGCTATGCAAAAGAGTATGTGGAAGCAATGTGGAAAATGCTACAGCAGAAGAAACCAGATGACTATGTTATTTCAACTGGAAACTCTTATACAATTAAAGAATTTATAAATCTTACAACAAAATATCTAAATTTAGAAACCAAGTGGGTAGGCAAAGGTATTAAGGAAAAACTTATAAATAAAAAAAATAATAAAATACTAATTAAGATAAATCCTAAATACTTTAGACCCGCTGAAGTTAATTTTTTAAATGGAGATTGCAGTAAAGCAAAAAAGAAATTGAAGTGGATACCCAAAACTGATTTAAAAACATTAGTAAAAATTATGGTCGATGATGAAATTAATTATTACAAATATTAATTTTATAAACCAATAAATTTGAGAGTATTTTCCCTGTGATGCTTATCGCTAAACTTCCATAGATGTGAATCGATGTAAAAATGCAACATTTGACCGATTATTGGTATTAATATTAGATTTTGAAGAATAGAGACATCTAATCTTCCAAAATATGAAAATAAAGTCATAGCTAAAGAATAAAATAATAAAATTTTAAAAAAATTACCAAAAAAGTTTTGTTTTGAAAAAGATTGAAAGTTTCTGTTCTCTTCACTTCTTCTTTTTTCAATTAAATATGTAAGAACCAAATACTGAGAGTAATGCATGGTAACACCCATTAAAATAACATGTACAGGATTACTTACAAAGCAGACTGGGTAAAAAATCATTATCCCAGTAATTAAAGTAAATATATTTTTTATATTTTTAAAAATAAGACAATAAATTATAATTAGTAAACCAATAGATGATAAAATGACCAAACTTAATGTAACAAGATCCGTATTAGTCATTAAATTGAAATAAAATCTAAATATTCCAATTAAAAAAAATAAAGAACTAAATAAATAGATTGAGTTTGTTTGAAAATTTTTTTCTTTTTCATCTTTTAAAAACAATTTAGATATACCTGTACTTTGACGAGTAACATGAAACACGTTAGCGGCAAAAAAAATTAATAAAAAAAAATTCTTTATTGTAAAAAACATTGTTGCGGAGGTTATGACAATTAATGCAGGTAAAATAATTAATGGGATACGATTTTTTTTTATATAAGTTTTATTTCTGTCATTTAAAAAAAAAGGCCAAGTCGCTGCAAAATGAGGCTCACCTAAAAGCAAGATTGTTAAAATTATTAGATGGTTCTCAAATTCAGGAAAGTAATAAAGAATAAAGCAATAAAAAATAGGAAATACGAAAGGGAATTTCACAAACAAGAAATCAATTTTTTTATTAACTATTGTCATTTTTTTCCAATAAAACTAAATAGCCCACCTTCAGCTGAATGTTTTAAAAACAAATTTAATTGATCGAAGATAGTCTGAAAAGGTGTTAAATCGTCTACTTTTTCAAAAAAATTGTGATCATCATTAAGATCAAAAATACTTTTAGGATAAACATTAATAAAATCTACTTTATTTTTTTTAAACCAATTTAAAATTTCAATATAACTATGTGCTGTTTCTAGTGGATGTAAGTATTGGTCTCTGAACCATGCTACTAGTTTATCATTATTTTCAACAGGATCCTTATTTAGTTCTCTAAGAATAGGATCTATTTTCAGTAAAGTTTTTTTACCAAGAATTTTGAATATTAGTTTGTTTAAGTAAGTTCTCTGTCTGCCAATTTTATTGTATAGTCCAATTATTATATATCCATTTGGCTTGAGATATTTTAGTATTTTTTTAAACCCAAGATAAGCATTCTCAGTATGATGCAAAACTCCACTACACCAGACTAAATCAAAAGTTTCTTCTTCAAAAATATCATCAAAAATATTTGCATTAATAAAATCAATATTTTTAATGTTAAATTTAGTAGAAAAATTCTCACCTAATTCAAGTGATTTTTTAGTTGCATCAAGTGCAAATATTTTGCTCCTAGTTTTTAAAGCCAAATAAATAGATAATTGACAGGTGCCTGCCCCAACCTCTAATATATTTTTTCCAAACTTCATTTTTTCAGCTATTTGCTTTAAAATAAAATTCTTATCCCCCTTTTGTATAATGTTGGCAGGGTTCTCATTTTTTTTGTAATTTGGAAATGGATTTTGATTATAAAAATTCTTAACTTTTTTTGTAGTTTCATTTTCATCAAAAAAGATTTTGATATTATTTTCCTCTTTAAAGGACTTTTTAATTATCATTTAAAATATAGAATATATAAACGGAGAAACAGCACTTCCTTGGGTAAGTACTATCAAGGCTCCAAATAAAACCAATATTAAAATAAGTGGAATTAGCCAATATTTTTTGTTTTGTATTAAATATTCTAATAACTCTTTTATTACATCCATCTAAAACTGCTTTTTCATTGAATTTATATTATTTAATCTTTTTTTCCAATATGTTTGGGTATTGTTCAATTTTGTGTCCAATATATCTTTTAGAAATATTTTAATAAATAATGAGAATGGAACAAAAATAAAGCTATAAAATAAATATAATATTATTGGAGAAATAAATTTTGCAATAAAATAACCAAATTTTCTCCATATCATTGCTATCGAAAATAAGTGGTTTACATTTTTAATCAACAAATAAACTATAGTTAAAAATAATAAAAAAAATAAAATACTGTAAATAAAAAAACTATTATATAAACAAATCATCAACAAAATAAAGAATATAGTTCCAAATACTATTGCAAAATCTTTTGATATTTTAGTTTTGTTCATCATGTAGATTGTCTATCTTATAAAATATCTTATCTTTATTCAATTTAGAAATACTATTATCAAAAAGATTAGATTCTTTTAAGTTATTAATTTCATCAGATTCAAAAATTAAAAAATTTTTATTTTGTTCACCTGGTCCACAGGGTGCAAATTTATGAATTTTGTTACTTTTATATCTATCTATAAATTCAAAAACAATGCAAACTCTTTTAGCATCACTATCTTCGTTATATATACCTCTATGAATTAAATCTGTATCAAATAATATAAAATTACCTTTTTTGTAATTTAAAACTACTTCCTCTTTTTTTTGGTTTGAATTTAATTTTCCAATAATCTGAAAATATCTTTTAGCCAAAAGTATGAAATTATTAAGTTTAAATGATTTTGAATTAGATATTATAGATGTTTTTGAAGAATTTTTGTCTGAATCTAAACAAATATACATTTTTATTCTCTTACCAACTATGTCTCTGTGCCATCCTGAGGAAAAGTTGAAGTTTTGGTTATTTTTTTGAACATCTAAATATACATTGTCTAATCTAACATCTTTATTGATATATAATTTTAATAATAATTGTAACTTTTCTGAGTTTATTATTTTACTAATAAATTTTGTTGGAACATTGAAAGATTTATGATGACCTGTGTGATCAAAGACTATATTTTCAGTTAAATCTTTTTTCGAAATTAATTGATCCAATTTATCACCAAAAAAAACTTCAAAATCTAGAGATAAATAACCATTTCTTTTAAGTTCTAAGTAATATGAAAATTTATTATCATTAGATTTATAATTTTTTTGTTCATATTTACTTATTAAAATTTTTATTTTTAAAATGTTTAAATAAGATTTGATCAAAAAATATGATCTGGTAATTATTTGTTTAATGTTCATTCTAAGAATTCTTCCTTTTTCTATCTCATTATTTTTTCTAACAATGTTAATATATTTAGATAAATATATTTATGCAGGCTATAGATTTATATATTACGAAAAGTATTATTTCATATTTCTTTTTTTCACATTATTTTTTTTAATATATTTTTTTATTATAAAAAGCAAAGACACACTTATTAAATCATACATAATATTTTTTTCATTATTTTTAGGTATTTTTCTTGTAGAAATATCATTAAATTATATCAAATTGGAAAAAAATGTTTATGAACCAATTGTTAAAATACCAAAAGATGAGAAATTTGATACAAGAGACAAATATTCCTATTACTTAGATAGAAAAAAAATTGTTGATAACATAATAGTAGCTGTTCCAACAGATCATTATATTGGTTTGAACCATAAATTTTTACCACTTGCAGGAAAATCGTTGTCTCAATCAATATTATGTAATGAAACTGGAACTTATAGCGAATATTTTTCTGATAGATATGGTTTTAACAATTTAGATAAAAATTGGGATAGAACTAATAAAGTTTTATTAATAGGCGACTCTTTCACCCATGGGGCTTGTGTAGAAAATAAATTTTCTATTGCGGGAAGGATTAATAACAAATTTAATGTTTTAAATTTAGGATATATTAGTAGTGGGCCAATGATCGAGTACGCTAGATTTAAAGAGTATTATAAAAAAATAAAATCACCTTATGTTATATGGATATTCTCTGAACAAAATGATTTGGATGATATAAGGTTTGAGAGCACAAATTATATTTTACAAAAATATTATTTTGATAAAAACTTCGTTCAAAACATTTCGCAAAAACAAGATAGTGTTGACAAATATATTACAAACGTATTTTTAAAAAAACTAGATGAAAAAAAAGGTATCAAAAATAACGAATTAAAAAAAATAGATATTTATAAGGATATTAACAGATCTAATAATAAAATAAAAAAAACAGATTCAAATATTAAATTAAAAAAAAACTTTAAGTTAAATAATATAAGAAATAAAATAATTGATAAGTACCCGAATCATGAAAAATATTTTTTCAAAATAATCGAAAAAGTCGAAAAGAAGTTAATTAATAATAATTCAAAACTAATTTTTGTATATATGCCAAGCTATGAAAAGTATGCATACGATGACCCTTTTTTTAAAAGGCGCGAATATGTTATAGATGAAATAAAAAAAAGAAATATCAATATGATAAATATGACTGAAATTTTTGATAAACACCAAGATGTTTTATCTTTATATCCATACAGATCGTACGGGCATCCTAATGCAAAAGGATATGAAATTGTTGCAAATGAGATAATAAATAAAATTGAGAAACTTGAAAAATATTAGATTTAATGAATTATTTTTTTTCAGTAAATAATGACGATTATATTTCAGAGTTAACCATTCCAAAATTTAAAAATAAGTCTCTACCTTCTTCAAAAATAAACTTGTATTCTTTGGAAACTAACGAGGGTGAGTGGATTTTAAATGAAGTTATAACAGATCAAGATAAAGATTTTTTTTATCTTACATCTGATCTATCTAATAATAAAATTTACTTTATATCTGAAAATAAAAATTTTAAATTTAATAAATCAAATCTTGAATTAATAGATAACTTTACTGACACAGAGCCTGCCTTTAGATCAAATTTGCTCATAAAAAATCAAGAAGGTGGCTTTTCTTCATACCAATCGGAATATCCTTATGAAATGACACTTAGGAAAGGAAATATACTTTCTTCCTTGGAAACTTTATTAAATAAAAAAAGCGATAAAAATTATATAATTTTCAAAAATATTTTTTTTAAACCCATAAATGAAAAATTTTTTGGGTATTTAATAGATTATGAAAGTGATAAAATTTTAGATAAATTCGAGTTAAAAACAAACTTAACTAATATTGTAAAAATTAATAAAAAATATATTAATAAAAATACCTTTTTTTTTTCTTATGGATATTTAGGAATACCTATATTTTTAAATGAAATAGAAAGCAATATATCTCTAGAACATACCCATCCTTTACAGTTATATATAAAAGGGAAAGAAGGTTTTGCAAAAGCTAGCGAGTTAAAAAATCATTTTGTAGAAATAATAAAAAAAAATGAAAATTTATAAATTTATAAAGAGAAATAATTTATCTATTTATTTAAGAAATAAGCTTAATATTAAACCGACAGTAAAATGGGACCTTTTAAATAATTATTCGTTTTCATCTGTATCTGATAGTTTTTTATGGCGAACAGATAAAAATTATAAAACAATTTTTAAGTTTACAGATATACTTAGATTTTTTTATCAAAAAGACAAAACAAAAATTAATATAATATTTTTCGATAAAAAAAATAATTACCTAAAAAAAACAATACTTAATAAATTAGAAAATTCTAATGAAATATTAATTGATAAAGACTTTTTTGAAGGGTTAGAAGATTATGGAACATTTAATATTTTTCATGAAAATACAGAAAAAGACATTAATGTAATTTTAAATAACAGATGTTACTTAGGTTTCACAAAAGATTCTAAATTCTTTTCATATGTCCACGGAAATTCACTAACTACTTCAAGGAGTGATGGCAAAATTATTAAAGATTTTTATAAAACTTCTTTATTTCCTAATATATCGTATAAAGTTCAAAATAACATTTCAAAGTTTGATAAAACTGAGGTAATTATATGCAATCCAACAAACGGAAAAATGGTAGTTTATCTGGAAAATGAAAGATACGATTTTTCTGCTAATGAATTAAAAATTATAGAGATAAAAAAAGCTAAATTTATTGAATTAAAGTCAAATTGTCATGTTTTAAGACCTTTGGTATTCAATTATAAATCTAATTTTTTTGACGTTTATCACGGGTAATCGTTAACTACTTAAGTTTTTTATTTAATGAAAATTAAAATATTAATAATACTATTTTTTGTAATATTCAGTTACTTCTTTATAAATAAAATCATTTCTGCAGACCAAAATAGTGAAAACAAACTAGTAATCTTTTTAAGAGATAATATAGATCCTAAACTTAGATATAAAATTAAACAAAATCTTTTTCCTATTGCAAGATACAAGACTCTCCTTGAGCGTGAAAGAGAGTCAAATAATTTCCTAAAAAGAGAACTACATTCAAATAGAAGTGAAATAGAGGAACTTAGATCACAAATATCTATAGATACAATAAACAAATACAGAAGCGGAGAAATAAAAACTATACCTTTTAAAAAAGAAGAAACATTAAATTTCGATTTAAAAAAGTTTAAATATAATTTGGAATTATTTGATACTAATTTGTTATTTAATGGCAAACATGATGGTGCTTTGCTTGGAACATCTGCTTATGTGGATCAATATAATAAAAAAACTATCTTAGTTACTGGTGATGGTATTATATCTAGTATCGATAATACAAAATTTAAGACAGATAAATTTAATGCGAAAATTATCAGATCTAACATTACAGATCTTATAACTGACAAAAGAGTTTATAAGAAAAGTGATGTTGGAATTAAAGATCTTTTAATAATTGGTAATAAAATTTATCTCTCTTATTCTAATAATGTAAATGAATGTTATAATACATCAATTATTGAAGCCGAAATAAACTTTGAATATTTATTATTTAATAAACTGTTTGAGCCAAACAACTGTGCAAACAAAGAAAGTGGAGTTTATTTTTTTAATCCTCATAGCTCTGGGGGGAAAATGGTTAAATATGACAATGAGCATATTCTATTTACTCATGGGGACTACTACTACTGGCCGGCACCTCAAGATGAGAAAAATCATCTTGGAAAAATACTATTAATAAATTTAGAAAGTAAACAAGCTAAGATCGTTTCTAAAGGACACAGAAACCCTCAAGGACTTTACTATGATAAAAATAGAAATATTTTAGTTTCAGCAGAACATGGTCCTGTGGGAGGAGATGAAATTAATATCAATAATTTGGATGACAACAAAATTAAGAATTTTGGTTGGCCAATCTCATCATATGGAGAGCATCATTGTAAAGAAAAATTTGAGATGGAAGGCAAAAATGGTTTAGATTGCCCAGATTATAAATTAGCGCCATTAAATAAGTCTCACTCGGAGTATGGATTCCTAGAGCCCTTTAAATATTGGGTACCGTCTATTGGTGTAACAGAAATACAAAGGACTCCAGATAGTTTTCTAGATACAAAAAACTTAGAATTTTTTGTTGGTGCATTAGGAAATAATATTAATGAAGGAGATATGTCACTTCATCATTTAACATTTGACGATGAGTACAAAGAGATAAAAAACGAAAACATTTTAAGACTTCATCAAAGAATCAGGGATATGAAATATTCAGAAGATCTGAAAAAATTGATCATTTTTTTGGAGACAAAAGCTACAATTGGCCTACTAAGTGTTGAACCAAAAAAATCATAAAATTAAATAGTTAGTCTTGATTGTTGTTTAAAATTACATCAGAAATTACCTCTGCAATTATTAAATTTCCTCGAGCTCCGTGGTGCCTTGGATCAGTGTATATGTCTCCGTCTGGAGGGGCAATATGAGTAATATCAATACAAAAATCCAATATTTTACAGTATTTTTTAAAGCCTTTGTGTGATTTATTTAGATTTTTCAAATATTCTTCGTCAAGTTCTTCAAACATTTTATAATCGCTGGATTTTTTATCCAGAATTTTTGATTGTGGACCTTTAATTCCCATAGTTGGCTGAAGAAAAACAAAATATTTAGCTCCAATAGATTTTGAAACTGAGTTCATCATTTCAATATTATTCTTCCATCTTAAAATATTATTATTTTTTTTATTATTTTTACTTAACAAATAATTATATTGTTTTTGTTCACTAAAATCCTTTTTGATATGAAATCTTGAAATAGCATATTTAATATTTGGAAAAATACTTTTAATTAAGTTTGGTTTGCTTTGGTTAATCCAATATTCACCTAGATACATATTAAATAAATAATTTGATAAAAAAGGTTCTGATTGATAATTTAAATCTGAAGTTTCACCATAATTATCTATATCATTATTTCCATTTAGAGAAATAATATATTTAATATTATGGTTTAATAATGAAATATTCGTTATTAATTTTAATAATTCTTGAGTTGATCCGTAAGCTCCATTACCAGCATTAATTACTTTAAGATTGGTTTTTTTTTCTTTTAGAATTTTACTAAGATAGAGTGGATAAGTATAGCCATTTGAAAAATGTTGATAAAACCCATCAGTTGTAGAACCACCTAGGGTTACTACAATTTCATCACCAGAATTTGTTTGTTCATCATAATAAACATTTATACCATTAGCAAATCCTTCTCTTATTTTACATTTATTTTCATGTTTATGAACGTGACTTAAGATAGGATGAGTTTTCATCTGCTTACAATTATCAATTAATTCTTTATGATAGTAATTTCTGTCTAATAAAAATCCAAAATCATCATTTGATTTATCTCTTACCAAAAAGATTATGGTCTCGATTAATACTAGAAAAATTAAAAGTACTGCAAAGTTTACTAGAATTATTTTTTTCATCTAATCTAACTCAAATTTATCTTGATGGTTATTAAAATATTTTTGACTTTGTTTATTTTTTTGCAACAAATAATTTCCAATTACTAAGAAATCCATATCTGTTCCAAGAAAGCAATTATAAGCATCTTCAGGTGAATTAACTATGGGTTCTCCTCTGACATTAAAAGATGTATTTACTAAAATTGGACAACCAGTTTTTTCATAGAATACTGACAATAAATTATGGAATCTTTTATTTGAGGCTTCAGAAACTGTCTGTAATCTTGCTGAGAAATCCACATGTGTTACAGCTTGAATTTCTGATCTATCAAAATAAAGCTTGTCTAATCCATGAAGATTTTTAATATTATCACTTCCAATAGATTTCTTTTTTTCATTTATTTGAGAAACATAAAGCATATAGGGACTTTCTTTACAAAATAAAAACCATTCTTTTAAATTCTCTATTCTTACAGAGGGCGCAAAAGGTCTAAAACTTTCTCTAAATTTTATCTTAAGATTTAATTTTTTTTGCATATCTTTTGACCTTGGGTCTCCAATAATTGATCTATTTCCAAGTGACCTTGGTCCAAATTCCATTTTTCCTTGAAACCAACCGCCTACATTACCCTTTATTAAAAGATTGGAGACTTTTTCATATAATATATTCTCACTTAATTTTTCAAATTCAGCTTTATAATCAATTAATGTTCTCTCTATTTCATCATCAGTGAATTCATTTCCTAGGTAAGAAAAAGACATATAATCTTTGTTTTTTTCTATTTTTCTTCTAACTTTTTTCTCTAAAAATAAGTAATTTTGAGCTGCACCTATAGCTCCCCCTGCATCACCAGCTGCAGGTTGAATATAAATTTCATCAAATAAATTTGCATTTAAAATTTTTGAATTTGCGACACAGTTTAATGCAACTCCGCCAGCTAAACACAAGTTATCTGAGATTTTCATTTTTTTTATTTTTTTACAAATTAATAATAAAATTTCTTCCAGAACAACTTGCACTGATGCGGCTACATCAAAATGAAAATTTTCTAAGTTTTCATTTGGATCTCTTCTTTTTTTACCAAATAAATCATCAAATTTCTTATTAGTCATTTTAAGATCAGTCACAAAACTAAAGTATTTCATATTTAATTTAAAGGAACCATCTTCGTTTATAGAGATAAGATTTTTTTTTATTAACTTAGAATATTTAGGAATACCATAAGGAGCTAATCCCATAACTTTGTATTCCCCACTATTTACTTTAAAACCAAGATAATAAGTGAAAGCTGAATAGAATAAACCAAGTGAATGAGGGAAATTTAATTCTTCTAAAATTTCAATTTTATCATTTTTACCATGAGCTATTGTAGTAGTTACCCATTCGCCAACTCCATCTGCAACCAAAATTGCTGCATTTTCTAAATTACTTGAGTAGAATGCACTTGCTGCGTGACTCAAATGATGTTCAGAAAAGTGAATTTTATTTTTATCATTAAATTTACTATCTATTTTTTTTAATTCATCGCAGATAATTTTTTTTTGATATAGCTTCTCTTTTAACCAAATTGGCATGGACTTAAGAAAAGACTTAATACCTCTAGGGGCATAATGTACATAAGATTCAATTAATCTATCAAATTTAACAAGAGGTTTTTCATAAAAAACAATTGCTTCTATTTGGTTTAATTTTAAATTATATTTTTCAAGTGCTAATTTTATAGAATTTTTAGGAAAACGATTATCATGCTTTTTTCTTGACAATCTTTCCTCTTGAATTGCAAAGATAAGATTTTCATTTTTAAAAAGAGCAACTGCACTATCATGATAAAAAGCAGAAATTCCCAATATAAAACTCATGTATTTTATTTGAACAATGAATACCTAAAAATACAATATATTGCTATAAATGCATCTTTTAAACCGATTTTTTTTCCTTTTTCATAAGATCTACCATTGTAAGATATTGCGACTTCAAAAAATTTTAATTTTTCTTTCGCTAGTTTAATTGTGAGCTCAGGTTCTATGCCAAAACTTTTTTCTTTAAGATCCAAATTTACCACATGTTTTGTTTTAAACATTTTGTATCCAGTTTCCATATCTGTCATATTCAAATTTACCATCATATTACATAAAAAAGTGAGTATTTTATTTGCTACAGTATGCCAAAAAAAATGTAACCTCACATAACCACTTCCGCCCAAGAATCTAGATCCATAAACAACATCAGCATCCGCCTCTTCAAAAGGTTTTAATAAATAAATATAATCACTTGGATCATACTCTAAATCTGCATCCTGAATAACAGCATGATCAAACGTAACATTTTTCAAGGCTGTTTTAATTGCAGCACCTTTTCCAGAATTTCTATCATGAAATATTATTTTTTCGTTTACTTGGTTTTTTGCATTCAATCTTTCTCTTAATAACTCTCTTGTGCCGTCAGTAGATCCATCATCTACAATTATAATTTCTTTATTAATAAATTTAAGACTTTGTACTTTATCAATTACACTTATGATTGTTTCTTTTTCATTATAACATGGTATCAAAACTGATAGGTTATTTACTTTCATTTTTTAAAAAATCCTCAATTGTAATTTTTAAACCTTTTGAAAAGCTCGTACTGCTTTTCCAGCCATATTTTCTTGCTACAGACGAATTTATAATTTTTCTTGGTGTTCCATCTAAATTTTTTTTTGTAAACTTTATTTTTGGTTTGATTTTAAAATAGTTACAAATTTTTTTAGCATACTGTAAAATTGTAAGTTCATAACCGCTACCAATATTAATTAATGTTTCTTTGGTCTTTTTATTCAAAAAGTAAATACATGCATCTGCTAAATCCTCAACATATATAGTCTCTCTTTTTGGTTTCCCCGTACCCCACAATACCAATTCGTTTGATTTATTTTTTTTACAATTGTGTACTTTTTTAATCAATGCAGGCAAAAAATGTGAAGATGAAAGATCATAATTATCATTTGGACCATATGTGTTACATGGCATCAAGCATTTATAGTTAGTTTTAAATTGAAAATTATAGCTTTCACAAAGTTTTAAACCTGCAATTTTTGCTATGGCATAAGGTTCATTGGTTTTTTCTAGTTCACCTGTCAGAAGTTGACTTTCTTTTATCGGTTGATTGGTATTTCTAGGATAAATACAACTAGATCCTAAAAAAATGAAATTTTTGACATTGCTTAAGTAAGCTCCATGTATAAGATTTGTTTGTATAACTAAGTTATCATAAATAAATTCTCCTCTTCTCTCAGAATTAACCTTAATTCCACCTACTAGGGCTGCTGCATTTATCACTGCAAATGGTTTTTTTTTTTTTAAAAATAAATTAACGTTCTTTTGATCTCTTAAATCTAAATCTTTTTTCTCAACTGTAATAATTTTTTTAAATTTTTTTTTTTTTAATAATTTAAGAATGTTTGATCCTACAAGTCCATTGTGTCCCGCTAAAAATATTTTCCTATTTTTTATGTTCATATCTTTGGAATGTTTATTTTAACATTTTAAATTTTTTTGGAATAAAAAAGACATTTATGCTATTTTTATTATAATTATCTATTGTTATAATTCCTTTTTTTAATTTGTTGATATTTTTAATATTTAATTTTAATAATTTGTTTTTATCAAAAAGGTATCTATAACAATAGTAGTTTTTACACAAAATATTATATATTTTTAGAAAATTAGAATGATTATATTCTATTAGAAATACTGGTAGAAATTTTTTGATTAGTTTTTTCATTCCTAAAATGACTAAATGATCAAATCCTTCAACATCAATTTTTATAAAACATACATTTTCATTAAAATTCATCTGATCATAATTCTTTAAATTAAGTTTTTTTTTTTTTATTTTGAAGCTTTTAAATTTTTCTGGATAATTATGTTTTAGTTTGGATCTAATATATTTTAAATCAAAACTATTATTAAAATGGAAGTGTTTTTCTTTGTAATAAGCTTGATAGATATATTCATTTGAATTCTTAAAAGATAAACCAAAATTAAATATAGATATTTTTTTATATTTATTTTTAATATTATTTAAATATTTTTTAATTAAAAAAGGATCTGGTTCAAAAATAATAATTTTATTTGACTTATAACCTAATTGTCTAAAACCTAAAGTTGATACCCCGTTATTTCCTCCCACATCTAAAAAAGATCTTGTTTCCTCTTTTTTAAATATAAGTTCTAAAGCATGATAATCTTTGTCATGTGGTAATAAAAATTTAAACTTATTTAAATTATTGTAAATAAACAACTGAATAAAAGGTATTTTTTCTATTATTTTTACTAATCTAAATTTTATAGATTTCATTTTTTTTTAAAAAATTTATATTTTAAAATTGCAATAATTGCATAAAGTGCGTCGATAGACTTTATTTTTTTTCCTTCATCGTAAGTTCTTCCATTATAATCTATTGAAACCTCTTTTATCTCGATATTTAAGTTAGATATTTTAGTATTTACCTCGGGGCAAAAAGAAAAACCTTTCTCACTTAAGTTTAAAGACATAAATAAATCTCTTTGAAACATTTTATAACACGTATGAGCGTCTGTTAAATTTTGTTTATTAATAAAATTTGAAAACATAGTTAAAAAAATATTCCCCCAAATTCTAATTATATGGCTAAAATTTTGACTATTTTCGTACTTATTTTTATTTAAAACTCGTGATCCATATACTACTTTTAAGTTATTATTTTTCATAAAATCCAACATTTTTTTGTAATCATTGGGGTTATATTCCAAATCTGCATCTTGAATTATTACATATTCTCCTGTAATAAATTTTTTGGCACTATTTATTGCTGCACCTTTTCCATAATTTTTTTTATGAAATAATACTTTATCAACTTTACTACCTAATGAATTTATAATTTCTCTAGAGCGATCATTTGAACAATCATCAACTACTATTATTTCAATTGTGAAATTAAACTTAAGGGAGTTTATGATATTTATTAATTTTTCAACTGTTTTTTCTTCATTATAAACTGGAATTATTACTGTCAATTTCATATAAAATTTAATTAATTATGTTTGATATCGTCTTTTCAAGTATTTTAACAGTAATTTTCTTTACTGCTGTTGGTGCTGTTTTTAAAAAGCCTGAAGAAGTAAACTTTGAATATTATTCAAAGTTATTAATTTATGGATGTATTATTTTGTCTTTTATTTCTTTATTAATAAATTTTTTTTCACCTTTAAGCAAAAATTTAAATTCTATTATTTTTTTTTTATCTTTTTTTATTCTTTTCTTTAAAAGAAAATATTTTTTAAAAAAAGAATTTTTTCTATTTTTAATTCTTTCTTGTTTTATATTGTTGCTGCTTTTATTTGGTAGTCATACTTACAGACCAGATGCCGGTCTATATCATTTTCCTTATATAAATATATTAAATGAGCAAAAAATAATTTTTGGCTTAAGTAACCTGCATTACAGATTTGGTCATATTTCAATTATACAGTATCTTTCAGCCATTAATAACAATTGGTTGTATGGCACAAATGGAATTGTTTTTCCTTCGGCTATTATAGCGTGCGCTGTTTTAATTAATTTTTCTTATCAAATCATAAAATACATAAAAATTAATGAATTAAATTTCCATTTTTTTTATTTGATTGGAGTATTTGCATATATTTGCTTTAAACTAAATAGATATGGAGAATTTGGGAATGATGCTCCAACACATTTCTTAACATTTTTTTTAATTTCTGAGATATTAAATTTTAGATCAAAAATAAAAAATGAAGAATTTGTACTTTTATTAAATTTAGGAGTTTTTATAATTCTTAATAAAATTACAATGTTTTTTGTAATCTTATTACCTTTTATTTTTTATGAAAAAATTAATCTAAAAAAGATAATAAAAAATTTAAAAACTTATTTTGCAATTTGTTTCGGATTGATTTGGTTAATGAAGAATATATTAGTCTCAGGATGTTTAATTTATCCTATATCGTTTTCTTGTATAGAAAGCTTAGAGTGGACTGATATTAAGAAAGTGAAAGAGATATCATTAGAAAATGAAGCTTTTACAAAAAATTGGCCAAACTATGATAAAAGATTTGAAAATAGCCAATCATATTTTGTAAGTGATTTTAATTGGGTTAAAACCTGGATAAAAAAACAAACCAATCAAAAAGAAATTCTTTTACCTTATATATTTTTTTTAATTTTAATTTATGGAGTTATATTATTTAAATCAGAAAACTTAAAAATAAGAATAAATAAAAATTATAAAATTCTTAATTTAATATTAATATCAGCTTTTTTTTTGTGGTTTATCAAAATACCAACCTACAGATACGGATACTCTATAATAATTAGTTTATTATCAATAACATTCGCAAATTTTTGCTGTAAACGAAAATTTTTGAAATCAGTTTTTTTAAAAAATTTTTTTATTTCTATTCTTATTTTTTTAATTTCTATATTTGTAATTAAAAATTCTTTGAGAATTATAAATACAGATTTTTATACAAATTATCCATTTCCAAGATATTATTCACATAAGGATGATAATATAAAATCTAAGAATTATTCAGTGAAAGTTATTAATGGGATTAAATTATATAAGGAGAATAATGGATTTTGCATGTATGACAAACCTCTTTGTAGTCCATATGAAATTAATATTAATATAGAGAAATATAAAGGATATATGGTTTTCAAAAATAATTAATTTTGTATTCTTCAAGACTATTTAAATTTTTTATTTTAATTAATAAACAATCATTAAATTTATAACAATCCTGCATATTTTTATTATCAAAATACTCAATTAAAAAATCAAATTTTTTTATATTGTAATTGTCATCTGCATAATCTTTAAATGTAACACTTTTTATATAATCTACCTTTTTGCTATAATTAATTTGTGTATTTAGATAATAAGAATAAATTTTTTTATTTATCTGGGGATTATTTGAAATTAAGAATATTTTAGAATTAGCATTTATTTGTACCTCTTCAAAAAATCTGTCACGGTTTTTAACAATGGCTAGAGATGGCTGAAATATATCATATCTAATTTTTTTTATTAAAATAAAAGGTGACAAAAGTAGTATTAATATTGTTGAAATTGGGATTAATTTTTTTATAGACAAATTTTTATTAATTAATTTTGAAAATTTATTTTGGTAGTTACATAATATAATTATATCACAAAATAAAATTAAATAACTTAGTTGAAAATTATAGCGCCAATAAGAAGTTGCTGATTTTGCTTCACCATAAGAGAAATGTGTTAAATAAGAAATTATTAAAAATAAATTATAAAAAACAAATATTAATAAAACGATTTTGAGTAAATTTCTAATTTTTATACTCTTTACATAAAAATAAAAGACAAATAAAAAAAATACATTTATAAAAAAAAATTTTCTTTCTAAGATTTGTATAAAAATTGAATTTAAAGTTATGGGAAGAATTTCAATTCTAAATCCATGATTAAAAAAATTTAAACCATTAAAATAATCTGAAATATAAATTCTCCATAAAATATATGGGATAAAAAGAGATAAAATCAGTATAATTTTATCAATTTTTAAATCTTTTTTTAAATAATTTATTAATGGTGTAAAGAAAACTAGTAAATACGATAAAAGAAATATTAAAAAAAAAATAAACCCAGAACTTTTGATGCTTGTTAAAAGACTTACAAACGAAAATAAATATAAAATTTCAAAATTACTTATTAATATTTTTTTATTTTCGATAAAAAAATTTTTTCTATATAAGAAATTAATTATTACAAAAAGCATAAACGCTAGGCTATTATCAGCATAATTTGTATACGTTTTAGAATTAATCAGAATAGGATTAAAAAAAATTAATAATAAAAGTGGTAGGTAAAATAATTTGTTGTTTAAAAAATAATCTTTTAAGGAAAAATAGAATAAAATCAAAATTATCAAATTGAAAAGGGATGGTATATTCTCAAGTATGCCCCCTCCCAGAAAATTAGAATAAAAATATATTAAAACAGTTGAATAAGGATGTTTTTGGTGCCAAAAATCTGATTTAGGAAATTCAAAATTTTCTGTAAGATACACAGCAGTAGGTTGCCAAAATGCAAAAGAATCCCATTCTTTAATATTAGATGAAGTTAAGATAAAAATAATTGGTAATAATAATAGCAGTTCATAATTATTTTTTAATTTTTTTTTAAAATTTAAAAAAAATAATTTTTTTTTGTAGAGAATTATTGCAGTTAAAATAAGAAAAAAAGAATAAAAGTATCCTAATACGGATAAATTTACTCCAAAAATATTATTTAAACAAAAAAAATAGAATGAAAAGAAAGACCAACCTAAACAAAATCTTTCGGTATAATGTGTATTATAATTTATTAAAAAAGATTTCATAATAAATGATAAGCTTAACAAGCAAACAATTAATAAACCGTACAAATTTGATAAAGAAGGTATTAATTCTTCTAAAAGATTTGGAGTTTTATAAAAATTAAAAATATCTTGAATATATAGCATTTATTTTTTTATTAATAAAAGATGACCTATTATATTTTTCTTGAATAGAAAATATTAAATAAATATATGAAATCATATAAGCTCCTGTGCAATGCCTTGAATAAATGAAACCAACCATGTATGGAAAGAAATAAAATAAAAGCAAAATAAAAAAAATTGAATTTAATTGTTTATTTTTTAAATCAATGTTTGATTTTATAATATTATAAAGCAGCATATAAATTATACCTAAAAAAAATAATTTATTCATAATCCCTGAAAATCTAATTTCGTTTTTTACAATTCCATTTTTATCTGGGAATTGTGAGTCTTTGAATGGATATAAAAAAACGACATAAAGTTTTTTTGAAATTCCTAAAATAATGTCAGAAGGATTTTCTTTTAAGTAATTTATACTTTTTTTAAAATAAAATTCATTTATTGCCCATTCATTTTTTTCTATATTGTCTGGCAAGGAATTTTCAATTTTCTCACTTAATGTATCTGGGCTAATTTTTGGATAAATTTTAGTAAATTCATTATTGTATGCATGATTTAAAGTAAATGAGTTAAATGATACTAATTTTGTTCCATATGCAAAGAAACCTGTCTTATTATATGAATAGGTACCCCAAATAATTTTACCAATAATAAGAAAAATCAATGGAAGGAGATATGTTATTTCTCTTTTTTTTATGAATAATATAGAGAAATAAGCTGCTAAAGCAGCGCATAAAAAAAACATAGAAGATTTTAAAAAAAATAAAAAAAATAAAGTAATAGAGATTAAATATAGCTTAAATTTTATGTCAGAAAT
>MDSZ01013101.1_pt1 | contig 19336 bp, 7 predicted proteins | sample 811201 | NCBI WGS metagenome assembly MDSZ01 (sample SAMN05326647, study PRJNA326480) | marine metagenome | isolation source: seawater | place: Indian Ocean: North | collected 2010 | reverse complement strand
CTCCTCCTCCTCCTCCTCCTCCTCCTCCTCCTCCTCCCGTTACATTTTTTTGTACGAGAAAAAAATTTGAAAAAATCCAAGAGAGAGAGAGAGAGAGAGAAGAATGCTCATCATCATCATCTCGCTATTTCGTTGTGTCATCATCGTTGCGTCACAGTCACCAAAACCCCTTCCTTCTTTCCTTCTTCCGCCATTGAAAAATGGCGAGCATCGAGTTTGGGTTCGGTCGCGACGAGGACGAGGACGAGGAGGACGTGTGGGCGAACGTGGATGCCAGGTGAGGAGCGCGCGCACCTTGCAAACCCGTTATTATAGATTTTTTTTTTTGCGCTTCGTGTGGAATGTCGTCGGTCTCTTTCTCTTTCCTTCCCTTTCTTATGGTCCCGGGTCGTCTATGTCTTCTGGGCATTTTCTTCGTCTTTTATCTGCGCTTGTGCTCACCTTAGTATTAATCTCTCTGGATTTGCGCAGTAACTTTGACTCCATCATCGAGCAAGCGGTGGCGAGCAGGCAGAAAGGCGGGACTACCGGTGGGACGAGCGGGAATACGACGACGCAGCAAACCGTGCATAATAATGTAAGCAACGTCAACACGCAATCTCAGCAGCAGCAGAATATGGCAACGACAGGTATCTCACTACAACAACAACAACAACAACAACAACAACAGTTAGAACAAACGGACGCGCATTTCTTACAATACCGATTAAACGAGCTCGAACGGAGAGATAAGGATAAAGACGGCATGCTCTCGTTGCTCCGCTCTCGCGTGGAGCAGTACGAGAAGGAAAACGCCAAGTTGAAACGGGAGGCAAAGGATGCGACGGCAGGAGGAGGACAGAGTGGTAGGATAGCGACGGCGCAAAATCATCAGCAACAACAAGAAATGGTAACCGCAATGACATCGTACGCAAACACGAGCGCGGCGCATCACGTTGCGGCGGCGGAAATCCGCGAGATGCGAAAAGAGGTTGGAAAATTGAGAAATTTGCTCGGATTTAAAGATGAAGAGTTGCAAGAGGCGCAAGAGAGAGAAGAGAACGCGAGGAGGCGGTCAAGGAGGGAGAAACAAGAGTTAATGAATGAGATTTATGGTTTGAGAGAGCAAGTGAAGAAGAAGGAGAGTGAATTCGAGGAGCGAAAGTTACAGAAGAAGAAAAGAAGCGAGGAGGAAACTGGGACGGGCGAAGAGAACGACGCGAAGCGAAGGAAACAAAATGTGGAAAGTGTTGGCGGTCTGAGCGTATCGGATGCAATTAAACGGTTCAATAACAACAATGTCAACGATCACGAGCATTCCCATGCAGTAGCCGCGAATGCTGCTGGTGCGACATATCCACGAACGCAACAACGGCAACAACAAAACAAGAATCTAGAGACGACGAAGATGACAGCACTAACTACTACAACAACTACAACAACAACAACAACGAAGACATTCAAAGACGTCTCCGACTGGCGACCGATGCTACCGAAAGCCCCGAAGGGTTTGTTTGATCAAGTCACTATGACAGCCTCAGCTTTTTACCACTATCGCGGCATCAGCAACAATAACAATGCAGACAATCAAAGAGGAACCTCGTCGAAAAAGTTTGCGTTCTTCTTAGATTCATTCACCAAACGTGATGCTTTGTTGTTTCTCGGTTTCCACACCCAAGCTATCGAAAAAGGTGCAATGTTGGCGTCTTTGAGGAAGAAAAAAAGTCATAATAATAGTAAGAAAATCGGAAGCGGATTAAGCGATATCGAGGAAGGTTGGGAGTACCACAGCGCGGCGATTGGCCGAGCGCTTGCTTCTGTTTTTCTCGACGATGAAGAGCATGGAGACGATGAGAAATATCCAGACGACGCCGCGAAGAACAAGAGTTTTAGAAATGATAGCATGAACGAGATATTCTGTAACGCGAATTTTCTCATTACGCTTCTTGAAGCACTGAAATCTGTCGCCGCTTTTGACGGCGATAAAGAATTGAATCCAGCGAGGAACGAATTCGCGGACGATAATGCCCGAGATGAACTCGCGGCTTCCGTGGCAAGACTTTTGTTAGTTCTGTTGAAAAATGATCAGGCATGCTGTAGAAGAGTGATTGAAGCTCGTCGTCGCAACGTGCTCAGAAGTCTCTCTACTTCGCAACTGTCCCCACGAGATGGAGCTACTGAAGATGACCAGGATGACGATTCTGAAGAGGAAGAAGATATGATGATCACCGATAAAGCGGCAGTAGCAACGACAACAACGACAAATTTTAAATGTGACGAGAAGAGGAAAAATCTCCGCAGAATAATCAACGGCTCCGAGTTTGACATGGCGAGCGCATGCACTGGTTCTTTCGCCGGCGGATCATTGGTACCACACCCGCTCTCCACAACCGGCAGAGTTTTTGTGCACACGAAAGTTCAAGTGCCCAGGGAGGATTACGTCACCACGGCATCTAAGAGTGCTTCAAAATTGAAAACGAAAAAGAGCGATGCCTCTTCGATTGCTCCTTCGCGAAGCGCTACTACTGTTGTGGATGAGAAGTTTGACGCAGTTGCAATTATCGTTGACTGTTTACGTAGATGTATTGGCGCACGCGCTTGGGAAGCGACGGCACCTCTTCTTGATGCGCTCACTTGGTTAAGCTCATTTGCAGCTTCTGAATTTACAAATGGAAGAGATATTGTGGGCAGTCGCATATTACCCGGGAGTGAATTGATGATGACTTTGGTTGCGTCGCGACACACGGTACCCACGGCGAAAGCGAAGACCAGAGAGGAGGAAATGCCATCATCCGGTGTTATCTCGGGGGCAACAACAGCGATGCAACAACAGACAACGATGACGTGCTGGTTGAACTATTGCTTAAGACCAATTGCACCGCAAGAAACGCGAACGGCGTGCCTGTCTCTCATCATGACGTTATCTACATGTAAATCGTTCCAAGACGCCTTAAATGAATATGCGGTGTTGAGCGATGTAGTTTCTGTCTTGAGGAACGAAATCCCTTCAGCGTCCACAAACATCATCGAAATTGCGACGAAGCAAGGTCAAAATGCTGCATACATGAACTACACGTGTTCTCGATCGAGAGAGCTTGTCGATTTGTCTTTACGCGTGTTAGCCGCATTTGCTCACTTGGATTGGAAAGGGTGGCCTAGAGTTGTACGTAAGGAAAATGTCTTAGCCGCGGCGGCAAATACGGCGCTTTGGGAAATGACGATTCAGAAAACGAACCTTAAAATAAGTAAGTCGTCAAAAGGCGCGCCAGTTTCTGGGATCAGCGCGAGAATTTTGCGATACGCGCTCATTATGATTGCGCATATTCTTTCGATGACGGAAACCCAGGAATTGGCGATGCGGATGCTGGCAGAGAATGCAAATTTGAACCGCATGATGGCTCGTTGTGCAAGAGCCGCTGTTGAACATGGTCCAGCTCAAGTCGGGATTGGCGCGTTTGTTATGAAGTGCGTAGAAAAAGCGGCACGCACGCATTACTATTAAAATATAAAATTCTAGGTAGTCAGTAGCTATTAGGTAATTTCTATCTATGTACGTAGGTATGCGATAGTTTTCTTTCATCAAATTTTTTGGAAAGCGGTTTTCACCGTTTCTTGTATCGCTTCCAAACTTAGTAAGAAGCCTTTTGTCGGTTTCACATTGTGCGTATCGTGTTTTGTATGTTTGACATCCGGGTCGTCGCAATAGCTACCGACCGGTGCGCCTTCGAGATACGCAGCAATGCCCTTCAATATCGCGGCTCGGCGACTTTTAAAGTGCGCACGAACAAGTGCCTCAAAACCAATCGGCGGGCGTTTGATTGTTTGTACCATCGTTTTCAAGTTAAGAAGATATGCGTTCTCCGAGTACATGGCTGAGTTTCGAATTCCTCCTTCTGTCCCACGTTGTCTTTCGTAGCCCGCTTCGTTGTAATAAGGTTTATCGTTCAGAACTAACGCTTGAATTGAAACTAAAACCTGTAATGCGCTTGAAGTTTTTGACCATCTTTCTGAATTTTCCTCCGAGTCCCATGTATTTAGCAACGACAGGCAAATTTTTCCTTCCTCGTACAAGTTCGGATTAAGCCTGTATCCATATGAGTGGTAATGAACTTTTGGAGGAACAGACGGATAGTTCTCATCGAACAATATGTCAAAGCAAAACAAACCATCGTGATACGGCGTCAACTGTGGACCTTTAACCATCGCTCGCATAACGTTCACTTTCGTTTGCGAGGCTTTCACCCATATTTCATTCACAGGCAAGCCTTTCTGTAAGATTGACCATTCTTTTTGAACAGCTTTCTGAACTTTTCGTGGCAAATTCATATGAGAACTCGAATCTTGGAGTAAAAAGTCAGGAAAACCGCCCTCAACTATGTCAAAAATTGTGGACAATTCTTCGTCCTCGTCGTCGATATCATCCTCACTGGCAATCGTTGGGTCCTCGACATCGTTTGGCAACGCTTCCATACTATTTTCTCTATTCTTAGCGTTGCGATACAGTAAAAGATTTTCAAACTGCTTAACTTTCTTCCTCCTCTCTTGTCTCCAGACGAAATTGAGGGAATCCAATAAAGATGGTATTTCATCTCTGGAGTTATTCGGAGGCTCATTTGCTTCTACCAACGAATGGAAAGCTTTCAAACCATCTCTATTTGAGCGTTTACAACAATCACTCAACACACTGAACACTTTGGTTCGAACGTCTCTATCCAGAAAAATGCATGGATTGGCTTCTGCGATGTTTCGCGGGTGCGCTGTATCTTTCAATCTCCTAGATCTGCCGGCATATTCGGCGTTCAATTGCGTCTTCTTGACAAAATCTTTCTCGAGGTCACTTGGGCCCGCATTTTCTCCCAACAACTCGTCGTCTTTGTCATAATTGCAGCGCCAAAAGTGAGTGGAGATGATTAATAACTTGAGCTCTTCGTCGGAATACTTCGTCAAAATTTTTTTGAGCTCAACTTTGGCGTTGAAGCTCATTTTTTTGTACCTTTCCATTATGTCGTCAATCGTCGTGTCAGCTTTCTGATTTTCATCGAAGAGACCAGGCGGTAAAGCATTCTTAACCAAGCGAGAGATAGAATGTGCATCGATGGACGCATTGGTGTTATCGACATCGTCTTGGTCTTGTGGATGCCCTAAAAGTTTATCGTCTGTCCATGTCTCAACCATTCGACGAATTGATTCAAGTTGGCCATCGAGAAGCGAACCGAATATGGGGACTAAACCAGCACCGCGTTCGGTAGTATTTCTTCTGGATGTATTCTGAACGTCAACACCGTCATCGTTACGAACGTCTATGTCTTCACTACCACTACCATCATCACTCTCCTCATCGAAATCTTCTTCTTCCATAGGATCACTTTCGGATCCTTCTTCCCCAGAATCTGTTTCCCAGCTTCTTTGGCTGTTCAAAGAAAAGTCGCTCTCCATGGAATTGTCTGAATCGCTATCATCTGAATCGCTATCATCTGAATCGCTATCATCTTCTGCGCACATCTCGATGTTAAAAGGTGGTTGATGTGTATCTGTTCCATTACGCCACGCTATCTTGAACAGACCACCACTAGATTCTAAAATCTCCCCGACCCACGACACGTCTTGTACGTAGCTTGAGAATAAATTATCGCGAGCGTCGAATCTCTGTCTAGGGTGTTTCGTGTGTCTTTGCTCATACGCGCCAGCAGCAGCAAAACCCCACAATTCCGCAAAACCTTCACCCGGATGACACCATTCCGGAGACGTTGGACTTATTCTCTTCGGAGACGTGGAAGAATCTTGGAACCAATACACGTTCTCCTCGTGTTCTGGAACGGACCATGGGTCCCCGGGAATAACTTGCAATTTGCGTTCATAGAAAGGCACGAAAACATCCTTCACAGCGCTGCACAAGTAATGCCTACCGCGACGTCTCCTCGTGTCATGAATATATGAGAGTAAGGAATCACATATCTTCAATGCATCAGGCGGCGCCAGATCGCGATTGAAGATATCGTGATTCTTCAACTCGCGCATGAATCTGGTCGAACCCCACTGTTCGACTAAATTGTCCAAAACCTTAGGCTCAGTCGAAGCTGAAACAATTTCGTTAGAATCTACTTTACTAAATCGCTCCCTATATTCATCTTGCACAACATAATAGTCGAGTCCTGGAATATTTCTAAAAGCGACATGGCATCCAGTCGCTTCGAACAAATATGCTGGGTGCTGCTGGAGCGCGTATACCGGAACAGTTTCTCTAGATTTAAATCTTACAACTCCACGTTTGGTACCTTCCTTTCTCCCTATTTTTCCTTTTTCCAGCTCGATGAACTTATTTATGGCATCTGCATAGTATTTGTTGTAGTGATTTTCAAAATATGAAGCGCCACCATCAGCAATGGAAACTTCCGGTGGGGTACCTTCACTCAAGAAATCAGAATCATTCCAGTCTTCACGCCATTTGAGCTCCGTAATGTATGGTGGTAGTCCTTCTGCTTCTGCTAAAAAACTCTCGATATCATCCGTCGGCTCTGGAGCTTCAAACACAAAAGCATCCGCGACCCAGACAATGTCTGCCGTGCGCTCCTCGCTATTCATAGCTTCAACGTAACCGACCGCGAAAGTATCGAGAACCATTTTCTCGCTGTACTGTTCACGCTTCCTCATCAATTCGTCCTCCCACATCTGTTCGAGATCGACAACTTTCTTCGAGCCAAGAGCTTTGTTGAATTCACTAGATTTTACCACAAAGTCGCCGCATCTGTACACATGGTCTTCTAAGTGTTCCAATTTCAATAAATCTTTTGCCATTTCAAACGTGCGGGACCCGTCTTGCCAGAGGACTTCACACGTGGTTTCAGTTGATATGACGCGGACGCAATATATTTCATCATTCGACGTTAACGACGATTTGTAGAAGTTCTGCATGTCCTTGGCTTTTTTCTCCTCCTTCAGCCAAAGCTTCTCGCGCTTCTCTTCGAAGCGAAGCGCGCGCTTATGCGCTTCCGGAAAAAATTTCTCTAGGGCGTTCATACTGCACAAGACGTGATGTCCAGCGTCTATAAAGGGATGTTGTACCATATCGACGACGGTAAGCATCGATGATAGAATATTTGGCGGAGGTTTGATCTGGAATTCGCACGAACTTTCACACCATGGTGGTAAAAAATGTTCAGGATTGCCATCAGAAGGCGCGTCTCCCTCTTTGAATATTTTAGATTTTTCGTCGTCATATCCAATCGGAAGTTTCTTCGGTGCAACTCGACGTAAAGGATCATTTTTATTCTTATAAGCATTTTGAATCTTGCTTTTTGCTTCGTAAAGGTGTTGTACCTTCCAGTTCACCGTAGCCATGCCGTCGTGGATGGATTTCACGACTGCTCTTTGTGCCAAGGAGTGCTTTTTTTGGTGGAAGGGTATGACTTTCATCACCAAATCGGCCATCTTTGCATCGTAGAGATCCTCTGACCAAGCATCTGTTTCTTCGTTATCGATCGCAAAGGCCGAAGAATAAACGGCTGACAGTTCGTCCAAATCCTTTGCTTCCACAAAACACCAGTCTCTTAAATTCCCATCGCGAGCCATTAACTCCTGCAGCCTTCCTGATGGACCTATTTTTAGGAAATTAGTCTCTCCGACTCGTTCCGAAATGGCCTCGACAGCTTGCGCCACTTTTGACTCCTCCACGTCAACGATATCGCCTGGGCGATACACCCCACACTCCTTCGCGGAAAGATGGAATCTGTAAACTCTGTCCTTTTCATCCCGATCGCAATGTCGGATACCGAGCGTGTTCAAATAATAAAATTCCTGTTCCTCCTCATCGGATAATTCTTCACCATCGCTGGCGTAGTCAGGGTACGATTGTCCGCTCGTCTTCACTTCCACTAACAAATCCGGTAATTCCTCGTTTAGATACGAGTGATTTTCAACATCTTCCCGATCTTGCTCTTTTTGGATGAAAGCGTCTTTGGCCTGCAGCGGCCAAGAAGCTTGAATCCGTTTGCCAGTTTTTTTTTTCTTCGCCGGAGCCTTCTTCCCATCGTCCTTCAACAATCCCAATCTCACAACATCCGTCACCGTCTCTACCACTCCCACCCAATTCCCGTACACCACTGTGGCTTGTGGATAGACCCTCCGCAACTCTTGGCACTCTTTCGAGTCTACTCCATGCGCATACTCCTTCGTCGCGGGACAGAATAGCGTCGCCTTCACATTCATGTCCACAATCTTTCCGCACATGCCCAATGTATTTTTAGCCTTCACGCAATCGTCGCCAACTTCGAAATAACGTCTATCTAATATCTTTAAATCATCTGCTTTACAGCACACAAACTCCTCGTATTCCGAATCGAACAACTCGAATTCTTTATACCTCGTCCAGTTCGCACCTTCTGGGATTTCCTCGAACGCGACTAAAACTTCCGTGTCGTTCTCTAAAACCTGGTCTTCCTCGTAAAGCTCTGAATCCGAGTCGTGGTACGTTTCCGCCACGGTTCCCACGACGTATTCTTTTCTAAACTCTTCGCTCCCTACCGCCACTTCTTCTTCTTCTTCTTTGTCGTCGTCGTCATTTTCACGTTTTCCTTTCTTCGTCTTTTTCCTTTTTTTCCCTTTTTGAGATGTGTTCGAAACGCGGGGAAACGCTCTTCTCCGTCTCGCGACGACATCCCCCCGTTGCAGCGCTCTCGACGAGTCATCGTTCGGATAGTGCGTGCTTCCGTCCGGAAGCACCATCTTCTTTCCACGTCTCCTCCTCCCAACAAACCCGGGGTATTCTTCTCTCAATTCTTCTTCTTCTTCTTTTCAGTTGGAGAATTGTGAGGATTTGGTAAAAAGCGTCGCGTCGTCGTCGTCCTTTTTGTCTTGTCTGTGTTGTGTGTGGCTTTTTTTATTATTTTTTTTTCTCTTGTTATTTGGGGTTGTTTGAAAAATGTGAAACATCGAAAAAGAATGTGATGACACGACAATTTCATTTCATTTAATTTTTCGAGAGAAAAAAGACAACCAGAGCAGCACGAAAAAAAAATTCAAAAAAAATAAGCATTCCGCTCCTCCTCCTCCAAAAAAAAAAAGGAGCTTTCTCTCTCGCTCTCTCTTTCTCTCCTTCTCTCTCGCACGCGTCTCGCGTTGGGCGGCGCGATCGACGACGACGACGACGGAAGAAGACGAAATGAAGGCATCGACGGTGCAGTTCGACCGCACGCGCGTCCCGACGCCGTATTCCATCCACCTGTGCTCTTTATTGGAAATCGCGTGTCAGCCAAACTCGGAGATTGGAACGTCGTCGTCGACTTCGACAGCTGGTGGTGGGAGAGACGAACACCAAAACGTCTACGACTCGGAAAACGCGTACGAGAGTTTGAGTTTAAAGTTTAGGAAGAAAATCGTTCGATTCGTCGCGAGAGAGGTTTTGGAGAGCGGGAAGAGGAGAACGACGCTGTGCGAACCGGACTGCGAACAGTTTTGGAGGAGAGTGTATCGGTTTTTCATTAAAACTATTGCGTCCAAGAAGAAGAGAGTCGACGACGAAGAAGAAGAGATGGAAATTTCGAGAGCGAATGTCAACGACGAAGACGAAGAAGAAGAAGAAGAAGAAGAAGAAGAAGAAGACAATAGATTCGATAAAACGCAGCAAATCGAAGATTTCTTCCACGTGTTGCAAACGAAAGAAAAATATTTACTCGAGTCGGTGGACGAACTCGTGAGGAAATTTGAACGCCTGCCGAAATGTTTAGCGAGAGAGACGAGAGATTGTTTCGTGGTGACGAGTGATGCTAATACTATGAGTGATGGGACAAATGCCAACGATGAAGATTTAGCCGCGAGAAAGATTGACCCGGAGAGCGTGTGTGGGAGGTTTCTACGACGACAAGTGGTTGAATTTGAACGCTTGTCGTTTGATGGCGTGTGCGAGTGTCACGAGATGTTGAGAAGGTATCGAGAAGATTTCGATGCGTTCGTAAACGCTGCGGCGGAGGAAATGAACGGTGGAGACAAAGGAGAGGTTACTTTTCTGCTTCACAGAACGAGTAAAGGTAATGAACGCGCGATTGTGGATGCTTTGGTGGAGAAGTGCGAACGATTAGGGGTCAAGAAGAGTTCGTTGGTGATGAATGAAGACGAAAGTAACGAGAAGGAGGACAAAACGCTTCCATTTGGCGTCGCCATGGGTTTAGGAGGTATTCTCGACCCACGAAATAAAGGTGGTAACAATAATAGTAGTAGTAATAGTGGGAATACTGAATTTCCAACGAGAAACAAGAGCGTAGGCGCGGCACTTCGTAAAGTTCTGACGGAACACGAGCACACGGCGATTCACAACAGACACCCACGCGCAAGACACGTGGAGAGTTTGAAACAAAAAGATGTCGTCAACGCTTTGTTTCATTTACACAGACACTTTGAGACGAATGGAGATATTCCAGCCGACGAGTCTGTTTTATTGCACGAATTAATCAGCTCGGGTAGTGGAGGGGGTCGCAGCGCACACTCCATAACGCCCGTGTCGCAATCTGGGAGACGAGCGGCGGAGGCTTTAATCGGGCTTGGAGCGACGCACGCGCAGTTTCAACATAGAAAAGAAACCGCAAGAGCGTTAGAAGAGGCGACGAGAATCGCGCAACAATCTGGAGATGAAGACGCATTAGCGAAGGCGTTAGCGTTGAGTGGGCTTCTAGCAGAGTCGGAATATTTCGACGACGACGACGATGATTTGGATATTGATAATGAAGACAGCGATGATGAGCCGTACGAAGAATCGTTCGATGACACGCGGGAGAAGCAACAAACGTACGCTTCATCGCCGTCTTCTTCATCAGTCTTGAAAAAAGCGAGACGATCTCGAACACTTTTTCGTCGGTGTTTAAAGCTTGGAAGACAGTTGAAAAATCCAGTGCTGGCGAGCTATGCCGAATTGGCGTTAGCGAGACAAGCAGCTGAGTTTCCGAACGATGGCAGAAGAGACCGCATTTTGGAAGAACGAAGAGCGTTGTTGACAAGTAAAAATGCTGGCGTAGCGGATGTGTCGACAAAAGGTACCACCTCGTTAATTTCTGCGCCTACATTGACGCAAATATCTGCACCAGAAGTAATTGAAAAAGCCATTCAAAACGTCGAAGTTTTGTCACATAAAACGACGCTCGTCGCGTCCGCGCCAGCCACGAGAACAACTGCAGAACACATGCGCAAACAGGAGATAATTTTGCGAGAAAAGGACACTTCGAATAACCCGTCCCCTGGAAATGCCGGCGGTGCGAACGGGCGCGCGAATACCACTGGGCAACAGCAACAACAAACGCAAGGCGGCGGCAACCAATCGCTGGATGCAATAGCCGTCGCACAAGCGACGAGTTTGATTCGAATGAACGAAATATATCCCGCATCTTCGTCCACGATGACGTCTTCATCAACATCTGGTGGCAAACTATCACATACCTCTTTAGGCACCTTACAACGGTACGCCACTTTCGACACAGCCAAAGAGACGAAATATGCCATCAATTGTTTGCGCACTCCGGCATTTGCAATGCAATCAACAACCTGGTCGACGCGAGGAGATGATGGGTTAGCTAGAGTTGCCAATTTGAAAGCATTATCCGAAGAAACTTTGAAAGATGCTTCACCCGTAGACGCTGCGCGAGCGTTTGCCGTTTCATCGAAATCCACGCAAAAGACAAGGGGCACCGAACGCGCTTTGATGGAACTTGAAAAAGCGGAATCACGTTTGCGTGAGCACATCGATGATAACGTGGAAGTTTCGAGAGAGTTGAACGCGGCGAGAATTTCTATCCTGTTCGACGATGCCATTGCCAGAAATGATTGCTTCGAAGCGAATGAGTGTATGCGACAGATGCACGCGTTGGTCCATCCTATTGGCGAGAAAACAGATTCGAGTGCGGTTTTAGAGGCCAATCGAGCGTTGGCTGAAATTTATGCCATGAACGGAAACTACGCGGAGTCGTTCGAAACCTTTTTGAGGGTTGGGGATATTTTAACGTTCACTTCCTCTCAACTCAAAAACGATTCGTCGATGAAAAGCGGGAATAGCAGCGCAGACCCGAGAAATGCAATGCATGTTTTGAAATCGGAGTTAGGTGTGGCGGAGACATTTAAAAATTCTCAAAACTACGCGTTTGCGTTGTTGAGAGCGTTAGGAGTGGATAAACGAGCAGTAGATTTAGGCGTCGACCAGTTCGCGTTGTTCGCTAAGCTCATCGTCGCGGAGTGTTTGATTGAATTGAAAGGCTCGCACGCAAACGTGGGCAAACTTTATTTGGAGAAGTATTCGAGAGCGTTTTTAAGCTCGAATGAGTTACGCTTACGAGCTCGGTTTCATTTAATCAACGCCAAAGCGTCTTTAGAAGTCGACATTCAAGAAGAAACGGACGAAGAAATGGAAGAAACGGTTGAGTCTATCATCGACGATCTTAATCATGCATCTTCATTCGGGGAGAAGCTCGGGAATATTGATATCGTTAAAGAATCGCAATATTTACTCGCGCAGACGTACCATTTTACGAACGATGTCGAAAAACGCAACGAGGCTTCCAGAGCGTTTCGCAGACTCTGTAGTGTTAGTCAATAGTAACTTAATAGGAGTATTAGCATCCAAATATTGTAGACAATTGCAATAACAACGCGCATACTATTAAGCAGAAGCCGCGGCATCAAACCCAAATTTCTTATCGTGAACGTACACCAACTTACAATCTTCCAAATATTTCGCATCGTGTATTCTCCCGCCGTCGATGTACCCGGCATCGCCTTTGTTCAAAATCAACGGCTCTCCATCTTCAACGAGTTTATCTCCTTCTTTCTTAAAAAATTGCACGGACATTTTCCCTTCGATGACGACGGTCATGTCATCTCCAGGGTGCGAGTGTGGCGGTTCCGATGAGCCTGCGTCCCATTTTTCCATCATCACATCAACTCCATTCTCATCCGTCGGTACAGTACCGCGCATGGTAAAACCTTCGGGAGTGTCTGGAACGACTTTATGATGCTTCCAGACGCCAGACGTGGCAGATGTGGACATGACTCGGAGTAATTGAGGGTTGGACGTGAGTATGCGGTTGCACGCCGAGCGAAGCATGCGTGCGTGTGCTTTTATGATGATGTGGAAAAAAACAGGATAGAGATTATTTCACTTTTTTGCACTTTTTGCTTTTTTTGCGTTCTCCACGTCACCCTTCCCTTCTTCTTCTTCTTCTTCTTCTTCTTCTTCTTCTTTCTTTCCTTCAGCCTTCAAAACTGCTCGCGAGCTAAACTCACGTCTAATGCTATCATCTATTTTTTCTTCAACTACTACTTCGTCTTCGCTTGCGTTTCCGTTTCCATTTCCGTCGACTTCTTCTTCTTCTTCTTCTTCTTCTTCTTTTTCGTCGTCGTCGTCGCCGTCGTCGCCGTCTTCTACGGAAACGAGTAAGTGTTCTTCGATATCGCAGACGACGACAGGCTTGTCCTCCGCGACTTCCTCTTCGAATGGTTTTGGCATTCCAACAAAAGTAGATGCTGCACATAAAGTTAACATCGAACAGGTAAGTATGGTAACCAAGACCACAAAAAGGATCCATGCATGTTTCATAGTGACGCGTGCACCCGCTAACGCGGTTGAGATATCTTCTGTTCGAGCGTTGAACATCCGGAGGACTATATCTGTCTGGTTCGATGTCGTTTGCATAGGAACACCGATGGCAAAGATACCCAACGTGTTTGGTATCGCATTCGGAGCGATATCGTCGTCGTCGTTAAACTTGGAGTAGGCTAAACAGAGGAATTTGAACTCATTGTCTCCTTCCTCCTTCCCATCTTTACTCGAAGAATACGCCAAAATTGGTTCAATTGGCGATTTCAATTTCGAGGAGACCAAAATCGCTTTGCTCGAGAACATTTGTAATCGAAACGCATTTTCGTTTTTCCTGTGCCTCTCTAACGCAATGACGTAATCATCTACCCCTTGAAACGCTACGGGTTGGTATTCGCGAGAAACTATGTAGGAAAAACTTGAAACATCGCCATCTGGTGCTACTGTGTCGTCCTCATTTAACTCAATACAAAACCCGTTGTAAATTGCCCTTCCTCCGGCTCTTCTGGTTTCCGAACACATCGCGCACAGTTCCGCTTTCCCATGTTCTAAAACATCTTTATTCGCGCGAAAGATCGTGAACACTTCATGACTCTTCGCACATCGCGCGTTTACCCGTTCCCGAAAAGGTCTCGACATGTTGTAGACGAACGACATTTGGCTCTCCTCATTCTCGTATCTCAACAACTCTCCGTCTTCTCGCAACGCAAACACCCCGTATCTGTTCCCCGAATCGAACGTCGTCGCCGATGCTTTCATTCCTCCATCTATGCCGTTACCAAATAATATCCCCATTTCCCCTTTTTCTTCCACGCTCTCTAAACTCCTCCTCGTCGTGCGTTTCTCTCGTTCCTTTCTTCTCGAAAACACCAAGTTCATCTTCACAAACGAACCATCCTCACGAACCATTTCTAATGCCCTCTTTCCAAGGTATCGTAGACCAACCACATCTCGCAACGCCACGGAACGAGAAGATGAAGACGAAGACGTCGTCGATGCGTTCAACTTTACGCTCCCGGACCGTTCAAACACCCATCGCGCTCTCGTCGTCGTGGCGGTCTTCCGTTCAAAGTCTTTTCCATCATCGGTCTCGTCGTCTTTTTGTCGTCGCGTCAGAATGGAGATCTCTTCCGCTCTCGTGGGGGCGGACGTCGACCCGAGAAGAACGAGCGCGAAAACGACCCACGCGACGACAAAAAAAAAGAGACGACGAGACGACGAGACGCCTTTTCCACGCGATCTCACCATCGTCTCATCTTCACCAAAAGTTTCCGTTTCTTCTTCGTGTCGTTTTTTTCGCACGTCCCCAGACAAGAAAGTCTGAGGCATACTACTAGGTATCTACTTGTAAGTATGGACTATTTATTACATAAAAAAACAGATGATATTTTGATTTTCTTTTCTTCTTCTTCTTCTTTACAAAAACAGAAGACTTTGGACAGAGGAGGAGAGATGAGACCGAGTCGGGCCGCTGTTGGTCGCGCGTCGACCTCTTCCTGCTCGCACCACCACCACCACCGGTTCGTCGACCTCCGACCTGCGACTGCCAACCAAACGCGAGTCTCGTCGTCGAAGAAACGACAACAACAAGAACGTTGTCCTCTACGAATCGCGCCGAAAGCGGCATCCTCTTCCACACGCGTAAAAGAAGAAGAAGAAGAAGAAGAAGAAGAAGAAGAAGAAGAAGAATACTCCAAAGCCGCACTCACTGCTCGATTATCCAACTACTGCTACAAAACGAACCTAGAAGAACTGTTAGAATCGGACGGATACGAACTGATATGGGATAAATTCACAGACGTCACGAGAGTCTACGTCGCGGATAGAAAAATTGATGACGACGACGACCCACAGGCACTGGAGAGATTCATAGTTGCGAGAGGCGCGGTGTGGGGAGACGACCAAAACGTGGATAGAATGCGATTGTCGAATCAAATATCAAAAGTTTGGCCGACGCAAGTACATCCGGATGTACAGGTCGTGTGTCACACCGGAGTATATGAAATGACGGAGGAGTTCTTCAACGAAATAACACCGTATATCAACGGCCCGGACATCGGGAAAGAGGTGAGGAAGCTAACCTTTTGCGGACACTCGTTAGGCGGATCGATAGCGACGATATTAGCGGTGTGGACTAAATTAAGATTAGAAGTGGATTGTGAACTGATGAAGGTGAACGTGCACACGTACGGTTCGCCGAATGTCCTCGCGTTAGATATGTCCTTGCTGAACAAAATGGAAAAGGACGAAAAGGAGACGTTTCGCGGGTACCCGAAATCGGCGTTAGACGCGATTGGTCTTGAAGAGTCTGTGTTGAGAGCGCACGTTTTGAGCAACGATATTATTCCTAGAATGTGGTTATCCCACGACCCGCTGTTTAACACGGTGAAATCGAACGAATGGGGTGCGAATTTGCTGAAATGGAAAGAGCGAACGTTCGGGACGAGAGGCATGTTGACCATGGATCGATTTTTATACGAAGTGAGTGGGTATTTGGTGTTTTTAGAATTAGGGACCGACAACGCAGCGAAACGGGCAGTAGTTAAAGAGACTGCGAATTTAGCGACGCACCATGAACGGCTCACTTGGCAGCTCGAAGATTTCACGTCCGGCGCGCAGAACAATCCATTACGTGCGTTGGCGCCGGCGTTGGAACACAACTCGCAGAACTACGTAGACGTCATGCAGTATCTCGCTGTAAACGCGTTGTTAGTGAAGAGAAAGTAGAATGCATAGGTTATAACTACGCGTAGATATCGATTCGCGTACGAAACGTAAAACAAAAATACCATGTTCCTTCGTAATAACACAAACTTCGTACTAAGTAAAAGGGAGTTTTTTTTCACAAAGTACTCCTTAGCTTTTTTTCCTTCTTCTTCTGCACTTTTTGTCTCTTCTCAATTTCATTTTTACCATCATCATCATCATCATCATCATCATCGTTCGTTCGTCGTCGTCGTCATGGCCAAGGATACTCGCAGAAGCGACGACGACGACGACGACGACGACGACGACGACGATGAACACGAAAGTCAAATATATCTCGGCTATTCCGGGAGAATGGTCTCTTCGAGAGAAGTTGACGCGTTGGACGCGTTCGTGACGAAAGTTGGCGGCGAACCAAAGTGGTTTTTCACTCAACCAATGACGGCGACGAAAAACAAGGTCGATGATGACGACAAAAACGATAGAATGGAGTCTAAAACGATGCTCTCGGACGAACAATTGCGATGCAAATCGTGCGGGGGTAAACTCTCTCTGGTTTTCCAAGCGCACGCGCCGTTAACGAGAGCAAGAGACGCGATCGACGAAGATATCCTCGAACGAACTTTGTACGTGTTTTCGTGCATGAACTTTGCGAGTTGCGAAACGAAGAAGGGAGGAGGGGGGGGAAACGCATCGATGAAATGGCGAGCGTTTCGAGTGCAAACAAAACGAACAGGTGGAAATGAGATGAGGGGAGAGATGAACAAACTGTGTAACGACGAGAAGAGCGATGACGATGATGATGCTTTTCGAACGAACGACGATTGGGGATGTGCGGAGAGCAAAGACGATTGGGGCGTGAGTTCCAAGAACAATGCTACTACGAATCACGCAGAGGAAGAAGAGGAGTCTTTGGAGCAACTCACGAAACAGTTAGACGAAGCGCTCTTGAAGGAAAAAGAGAGGAGAGAAGAGTTAGAGTTTCCCGAGGAAGAAGATGACGATGACGATGAAATAGCGATTGAATCGTTTCACGAAGACTCTCCAATTGCCTTGCCGGAATTTTACGTGTGTTCAGATCTCGAGCCGACAAAGGCCGAGGCGAAGAGAAAGGCGTTTGGTTTAGCGGCTGGAAAAATAGACTCGATGTTGAATAAATACGCGCAAGAGGAAGGTTTGGAGGTTTCGGAGATTGAGAAGAGTTTACTCGCGTTGCACGCTGATGGAGGGAAAATCGCGGAAATGAAGGATATGATGGACGAATCTGGAACTAAGGAAGTGTCGTCTTCTTGGCAAGGCGAAACGTACGAAAAAGGTGAATCAATAAACGCGTCGGCACAGTATTTAAAATTTCAAAAACGAATAACTCGCGCTCCTGAACAAATTGCTCGGTATTGCTTTCGAATGCGCGATTGCGACGTCGTGTGGCCAGACGGCGATGTCCCAACAAGGAAATCGAAACCTTGCGAGAAATGCAAAGGCAAACGCGAGATGGAATTACATTTAACGCCCGGATTACTGAAAGAAATCGAAGATGCTTTACGTTTACGAGCGAAAGCCGGTAGGAAAGGTGGGATTTCGGAAACTGACGCGATTGCGTTCGATTTCAATTCCGTGGGGGTGTGGACGTGTGTAAACTCGTGTTTCGACGCGAGCCAGGAGATGTGCGTTCGCGAAGAGGAGGTATTCGTGACGACGGATCGTATAGACCAATCCGTATTAGCAAAATTAGCCGTCGCTATAGAGAATTAGTTTTATTCCTAGCACTAAAATTTAGATCTACCATGCATTCTAAATACGCGATATTATATCAGCGACGCGTTCAATAGTTGCTTTTCTAATGTTTTCGTCGTCGAAGAGTTTCAACTCGACGCGATATCGTTTCAATTCGTTTGCCATTTCTTTCGTGACCTCGGCAATGGACGAGTTGTTGTTCGTCTCATTTACTTCCTCTTTCTCGCTACTGTCGTTGTTAAACGTTTCGAGTATCCGCGCGCTTGCTTTCTCTATACCTTCGCTCGCGTCGATCCATCGGAACTGCTTTTCTGATCGAAGCCACGTGAATTGCCTTTTTGCGTACATTCTTGTTTCTCGTTGTAACTCGTCGATGAACTCCAGTAAAGCAGCATCGTTTATCGCCGCTCCGTTGTTGACTAATTCATTTTTACATTTCAATAAATAATCGATCGAATGCGCGTACCCAATCGCTCTCGATGCCGAATTCGTATTCGGCTTCACGCCTTCTCTCAACAAATATGCCGCTTCATCCAATATGCCGTTCGCGACCATCTCTTCCACTCTTTGATCCATTCTTCGATACAAATCGATTCTATTCATCGATAATGCGTAACAGAGAAAATGTCTACTCTCGTCTTTTATTGGTTGAAAAGACCCTTTTGGTTTCCCTCCAGAAACGTTTAAAATTTCTAAAGCTCTCGTCAACCGATACCAGTCGTTTCGCGCTAATTTTGCAGCAGTTTCCGAATCTCCTCGTTGTTTTAAATACTCGATGGCTTCATCCCATGCTTTGTCAATATTACTATTATTATTATCATCATTAGCATTCTTATTATATCTATCACGAATCTCTTTCACTACCTTTTCTGCTCTTAGACTGCTCTCTTTTGTCGATTTCGGCACGTCAGGCTTCCCGTCCGTCAGCCATTTCAAGTACATCCCGGTGCCGCCGCACACGATCGGTACTTTACCTCTTTCATGAATATCGTCCATGCACTGATTCGCCAGCTGGTAAAACTCCGCGACGTCAAAATCATCCGTTATGGGTGATTTCAAGTCTAGCATGTGGTGTCGAATCGATTGCATCTCCTCTCGCGAAAGTTTCGCCGAACCGACGTTTAAGTGTTCGTACACTTGCACCGAGTCGGCGGAGATCACTTCGCCGTTCAATCGTTTCGCCAACGAGATGGCGACGCCAGATTTCCCCACCGAGGTTGGCCCAGAAATCACCAACACTTTTTTCTTCGTTTTTTCTGCGCGTTCGTTTTTGGTCGTCGTCGTCGCATCCGGAGTGGACGATGCGAAACGTTTTACGAATTTATGTTGTTGTTGTTGTTGTTGTTG
>MDSZ01124552.1_pt1 | contig 19337 bp, 17 predicted proteins | sample 811201 | NCBI WGS metagenome assembly MDSZ01 (sample SAMN05326647, study PRJNA326480) | marine metagenome | isolation source: seawater | place: Indian Ocean: North | collected 2010 | reverse complement strand
AAATATTTTTTTGCAACATTCTCAACAAAACCAATACCAGTTGTTCCAGCTAAAAATTCTGCTGCTACTAAAGTACCCCAGCACATACCAACCGCAACTCTTATACCTGTTAATATTTCAGGTAGTGAATTAGGAAATATCACGTATCTTAGAATTTGTTTTTTTGATGCTCCTAAAGAATGTGCGGCATGGATCTTAGATAATTGTGTACCTGATGCACCAGCTCTTGCTGATATTATCATTATTGATAAAGACACCATAAATAATAAAAAAACTTTTCCTGTATTATCAATTCCTAAAACAGAAATTATTAAAGGTGCCCAAGCTAAAGGAGGTACTGGTCTATAAAGTTCAATTAATGGATCAAAAAAACCTTTAGCAAATCTATTAAGACCCATGAATAATCCTAATGGAACTCCAATAAGTATCCCAAAAATCAAACCTAAAAAAACTCTCATGAAGGAATCCCATATATGTCCATACGGCACAGGTATTTTAAATAATTTAAAATCGCCAGTAACAACTTTTAAAACTTGGCCTTTAAAGTTTTGTTTAACTATACCATCTTTAGAATGCACTGGATATTCTCCTGGCAAGATATCAGCTATCCAATCAGGAAGAATAAATCCTATAATTTTACTTACATCCATCATGTCTATCCACAGAAGGGGGATATTTTTATATCCCACACTGGGTTTCGACATTAAAATAAATTTATTAAATGTATCAGATGGTTTTGGCAACCATCTACCTGAACCTTGCTCAGAGCAGCTGGGTCCACTTGCAACTATAGTTCCTGCAGGAAATAAAAGCATATCAATTAGTCTTAATCCTCCTTGCTCCTTTTTCTGAAGATTATCAAATTCTATAATTGCATCCTGCATTTCATCTAAGGCAGTTGGTGGATATATACTCGCAAATTCAATTCTTCTAGCAATTTTAACAATATTTTTCGCATATGTTGAAGCCGATTCATCTGACTCACCTAGACTATTTCTATATGTTTTTATGTTTTCTTTTAATTGTTTGATAGAAATTTTAAATTGAGGATTATGATTTTTTAATTTGAAAAATTTGTCATTTATTAATTTAAGTTCTTTGGCTGCTGCATCAAATTTTAAACCTTTATTCGTTGATGGAATTAATGGAACTTCCATTGTATTTTCAATTGATCCTGTTCCTGATTGAACTGTAGTAATTCCCCAACCACCTTCTTTGATAATCGCCTCTTGTCTTTCATTTTTTTCTAATTCGGTCTCAAAGGGATAGTCTTTTTTTTGAAAATTTGTGCTTAATAATCTTAATTCATCAGTCATTTCCTTAATTTTAATTTTTGTGTTTGTCTCCATTAAACTATCATTAGTAAGCAAGGGAATTAACTGAGAAGTCTTATTAATAAATCCAACTAACTTTAACTTTTGCTGATTATTTAAATCTGGAGAGTTTTGAATTTCAATTGTAATCTTTTTAAGATTCTCATTTTCAATCTTTATAACTGATGTACTTTTAAATTCCCTTTCCTCTATAGGAAATTGATATTTAAGACCCATCAACGACTCGTTAATTTTTGCAACTTGGCACAACTCATTTGCAGATTTTGGGTAAAAACCTTTTGCGATATCCCAAGAATAATAAAGCCATATTAATAAAATAGCGCTACTTCCAACTATTATCCAATGTGTACCGCCTTTAGCTCTTTCTGGATTACCAAATACTGCATCTATTTTTTCAGTTTTAACTAATCTTCTACCGTAAAGTATACATCCAACTATTGATACAATTATTAATATAGTTACGATTTGGGTAAACATTTAATTTTCTTTCCCCATTATTTCTTCTTCCATATTCCAAATCATGGATAAAATTTCTTCTCTTTTAGATGAAAACTCTTTATTTTTTTTAATTTCTCTTAAATCTTCCTTTAATCCCATTTCTGCAAATGGTAGATTATACTCTTTGTGTATTCTGCCCGGCCTAGGTGCCATTACATATAGTCGCTCACCAAGCAATAAAGCTTCTTCTACAGAATGGGTTATTAAAATTATTGTTTTTCCAGTTTCTTTCCAAATCTTTAAAACCAATGACTGCATTTTTTCTCTTGTTAATGCATCAAGCGCTCCAAGGGGTTCGTCCATTAGAATTAAATCAGGATCATTAATTAAACATCTTGCAAGAGCAACTCTTTGCTGCATTCCCCCAGAAAGTTGGTAGGTTGGTGTGTTTCCAAATCCTTTCAATCCAACAATATCTAACCATTCATCTACTTTCTTTTGAGTTAGATTTGGATCTTCTTTTTTCATCCTCAATCCAAAATTTACATTCTCAGAAACTGTCAACCATTCAAATAAAGCTCCTTGTTGGAAAACCATACCTCTATCAACTCCTGGTCCATTTATTTCATTATTACCAAGTGTAATGGTACCAGAAGTAGGCCTTATAAAACCGGCAGCAATATTTAGTAATGTAGTTTTTCCACATCCAGAGGGACCTAGAACAGTTAAAAGTTCACCTTTTTTAATTGTAAAGTTTAAATCTTTCAATGCATGAACAGTTTCTCCCTTTGGAGATTTGAATATCATATTTAGATTTTGAGAAACTAAATCACTCATAAACTGTCTTATATTAGAAATTTTGATAAAAAAATAGGCACCAATTAAATGTTAATTGGCGCCTATTTTAATTTTAAATAACTTTTAAATTATAAAGGCAAGAAGCTTGTATCTACATTTCCACCTGGTGTTCCCATTCCTTTAAGGAATGCGTCTAGGTTTCCACTCTCCATTGATTTTTTAGTCTCCTCTGGAGTTAAAAATTTAAAACCACTTAAAGTTTCTTTCATGTCAGATACTTTCATTTCTGATGCTTTTGACATTGCATTCATATCGCTTTTTCCTGCTCTATATCTTGCATTTGCTTCATGCGTTACTTCAATGAAAGTTCTTAGCATACCTGGATTTTCTTTCATAAACTTATCTGTTACTGAAGTAATATCTATTCCAAGAATTCCTGCTGCTCTAGCTTCATCTACAGTAAGAAGCCTTGTTCCAACTGCAGTCGCAGCTTTGATCGAATTACCTCCGAATAAACACGCCATTACAACGTCGCCACTTACTAATGCAGCAGCTCCTTCTTCAGGATCCATTTGAATGATATCCATTTTTTTTCTATCAGCTCCAACAACCTTCATACTTTCGTCAAACACGTATTCAGCCATTGTTCCTAGTGGAACAGCAACTTTTTTACCTTCTAACTCAGTCGCATTTGCCTTTGTAATCCCAGAAGCATTAGATGTAACACATGTTGTTCCACCCATTCCATATTCCATTGCAATATCAACTAATTTAATTGGTGCTTTTGATTTTACAGCATTTATAAAAGGTACTAATCCCTGCGAGTAAGAAATATCAATATCACCTGCTAACATTGCATCAGTCATTGCTCCACCATTAGTGAAGTTAGTCCATTTAACTGGTACACCAAGAGCTTTAGCAAAAGCTTTTTTTTGCATATCCTCTAAATTTGGACTTGGCCATTCTAAAAAGTAAGCAACTCTAACTTCGTTCGCTGCAGAATTAGCAACAGAAATAGACATAGTAAGAGCGGCTAAGCCTCCTAAAATAAAACTAATTATTTTTTTCATTTTGTCTCCATTAATTAAATTTATTTAAAGCATTTAAGTTCATAAATTGTTTTATGTAAACGATGAATTAACTAGACCAGAGATCCCTATTGAACAATTCACTTAAAAGTTGTGTTACTATAACACACTAAAATTAATTAAAATTTTGTAGTTAATTTAAATAATTTAGTCTAAAAATTTAATATTACACTTTTAAAAAAACTATGAGTTCTGAAAAAAACCCAATACCAAATTCTCTTAATGAACATTGGATGCCATTTACATCTAATAAGGATTTTAAAGAAAGACCAAGATTAATCACTAGCGCTAAAGGTGTTTACTTAAAAAATCACGAGGGTCAAACTCAAATTGATGCGAGTTCAGGATTATTTTGTAACCCTTTAGGTCATGGTAGAACTGAAATTATAGATGCAATCACAAATCAATTGAAAACTTTAGATTATGCCCAGCCTTTTCAACAAGGTTTTGGAGGTTCTTTTGAATTAGCTACAAAAATTTCAAAACATACACCAGGAAACTTAAATCGAATCTTTTATACGATATGCGGATCTACAGCTGTAGAGACTGCAATTAAAATTAGTGTTGCTTATCATAAAGCGAGAGGAGAAGGACAAAGATTTAGATTTGTTGGAAGAGAGAGGGCTTATCATGGGATGAATATTGGAGCTACTTCAGTAGGTGGTATGATTAATAATGTTAAAGCTTATGCAAGTGTTTTAATGCCAGGTGTAGTTCATATGAGACATACTCATTTAGATGAACATAAATTTATATCTGGTCAACCTGAAACAGGAGCAGAAATTGCAAATGATCTTGAGAGAATTTGTACTAACTTTGGTGCTGAAAATATTGCTGCATGTATTGTCGAGCCTATCGCTGGATCAACTGGAACATTGGTTCCACCTGTTGGGTATTTACAAAGATTAAGAGAGCTATGTGACAAGCACAATATTTTATTAATTTTCGATGAAGTAATTACTGGGTGGGGAAGAACAGGTTCTGCTTTTGGTGCGCAAGAATTTGGTGTAACCCCAGATATTATGACAATGGCCAAAGCAACAACTAATGGAATTGTTCCTTTCGGTGTAGTTGCTTGTAAAGAAGAAATTTATGATGCGGTAATGGATAATGCTCCGAAAGGAGTAATTGAACTTTTTCATGGATATACTTATTCAGGTATACCAATTTCAGTTGCAGCCGCATTAGCAGTACAAGATATATTTGAGAAAGAAGATATATTTAATAGGGCTAAAGAATTAAGTCCGTATTTTCAAGAAGGATTATTTTCACTAAAAGATATTGATGTAGTAGAAAATATTAGAGGATATGGAATGATGGGTGGAATTGATATTAAGATGGATGGAAGACCAGGCAAAGCAGGGCTTGCAACTTTTAAACACTGTTATGAAGCTGGTGTGAATTTTAAAGCAACTGGAGATGCACTTATTATTGCCCCAATGTTTATTTGCGAAAAAAAACATATTGATGAAATAATTGATAAATTAAGAACAGGCATTACAAATTACAGTAAAAGTAAAAAAAATTAATTTTCTATATGAAAATTGGTGTTCCTAAAGAGATAAAACCTCAAGAAACCAGAATAGGATTAACTCCTGATAGCGTAAAAGATTTAGTGTCAAATGGTCACGAAGTTCTAATAGAGAGAAATGGCGGTATTGAAGCAGGATTTGATAATTCACATTATACCTCTGCTGGTGCAAAAATAATTGATAAAGCTGAAGATATATTTAATGATTCAGAAATTATTGTTAAAGTAAAAGAACCTCTTTCAAACGAAGTTAAAATGATTAGAGAAAACCAAATTGTTTTCACTTATCTCCATCTTGCTGCTGCAAAAGAATTAACACAAGGATTAATTAACTCTAAGGGAATTTGTATAGCATACGAAACGGTAACAGACCAAAATGGGAGATTACCATTATTAGCACCTATGAGTGCTGTGGCAGGAAGGATGTCTGTCCAGGCAGGTGCTCATTGTTTAGAAAAAAATCAAAAAGGTAGAGGAGTTTTGCTTGGTGGAGCACCAGGTGTAGAGGGTGGCACAGTAGTAATTTTAGGAGGAGGAGTTGTAGGAGAAAATGCGGCTGATATTGCAACTGGTATGCAAGCCAAAGTTCATATTGTTGATAAATCTGAGGAAAGATTAAAAGAACTAACTAAAAAGTTTGGAGATAAAATAATTCCACAACAAACAGATAACATTGATTTAAAAAAACTTATATCAGATGCTGACCTCTTGGTTGGTGGAGTATTAGTTCCTGGCGCTGAAGCTCCAAAGTTGATCACAAAAGATATGTTAAAATTAATGAAAAGAGGGTCCGTTATAGTTGATGTTGCCATAGATCAAGGTGGATGTGTGGAAACGAGTAAACCAACCACTCATGCAAATCCAACTTATATAGTAGATGATATTGTTCACTATTGTGTAGCAAATATGCCAGGAGGTGTTCCAAGGACGTCAACTCTAGCTTTAAACAAAGTAACATTGCCATTTTTAAATAAATTAGCTAAAGACGGCTATCAAAAAGCGTTAAAAGATGATCCTAACTTTTTAGCTGGATTAAATGTCTATAAAGGTAGTGTAACCTACAAGGCTGTAGCAGATACTTTTGGACACAAATTTCTTTCACCAGCAGATGCTTTAATCTAAAGTATGAAAAACATATCAAATGCAGCAAAAGTAGTTGTTATTGGTGGAGGAGTAGTAGGTTGTTCTTGTGCATATCATTTAGCGAAGTTAGGATGGAAAGACGTAATTCTTTTAGAAAGAGATAAACTAACCTCAGGCACAACTTGGCACGCCGCAGGATTAGTCAGTCAAATTGGTCCATCTGCAACTATAACTAAAATAAGAAAATATTCTTTAGATTTGTATAAAGAACTTGAAAAAAAAGTTGATCATTCAGCAGGGTTGAGATTAAATGGAGCATTATCTATCGCACAAGAGGAAGGTAGATGGCAGGAATTAAAAAGACAGGCGACTACAGCGCAACTTTATAATTTTGATGTCCAAATTCTAAATAAAGACGAGATTAAAGAAAAAATTCCACTTATTAAAAATGATGATTTATTAGGCGGTATTCTAATGCCTGGCGATGGATCAGGAGATCCTTCTGGAATTACACAACTTCTTGCAAAAGCTGCTAGAGCAGAAGGTGCAAAAATATTTGAAGACTCGCCTGTTGAAAAAATTTTAGTTAAAAATAAAAAAATCGAAGGTGTAATTGCTAATGGCAAAAAAATTGAATGTGAATACATAGTTTTGGCAACAGGTATGTGGTCAAGACAAATTGGAGAAAAATTAAATGTAAGTATACCATTATACCCTGCTGAGCATTTTTATGTAATTACAGAACCAATTGAAAATTTGCCAAAAGATTTACCTGTTGTTAGAGATTTTGATAGTAGAACTTATTTTAAAGAGGACGCTGGAAAATTGTTACTAGGTATATTTGAGGGAAAATCTATACCTGCATTTGACAAAACTAATGAGGTTCCAGAAGATTTTTCATTTGGTGAATTTCCAGAAAATCTTGAGCATTTTGAACCATATTTAAATGCATGTTTGAAAAGGTTCCCTATATTAAAACAAACAGGAATTAGAAAATTTTTTGCAGGTCCTGAATCTTTTACACCAGATACAAATACTTTATTAGGCGAAGTACCAGAAGTTAAAAATTTTTTTGTTTGTTGTGGTTTAAACAGTATTGGAATAGCTAGTGCTGGTGGAGTTGGAAAAGTTACTGCTGAGTGGATGATGAATGGTTTTACGAATGAGGATATTTTTAGTTACGATATCAAGAGATTTCAAAAATTTCATTCAAAAATCAATTTTATAAAAGAAAGAATTACTGAAACACTTGGAGATTTATATGGAATGCATTGGCCTTATAAACAACATAAAACTTCAAGAAATATTAAAACTTTACCATATCATGAATTGTTAATAGAGAATGGAGCATGCTTTGGAGTATCTGGAGGTTATGAAAGACCTATGTGGTTTTCTTTAAATAAAGATAAACCTGAATATAAATATAGTTATAATTTTCAAAATTGGTATCCATCTGCAGAATTTGAAACTAAAAATTGTAAAAACAATGTTGGAATTTTTGATTTAACTCCGTTTTCAAAATTTGAGTTAAAATGCAAAAATGCTCATGAGTTATTACAAAAAATATTTACAGCTAATATTAAAAATAATAAAGGTAGCTGCACATATACCCAGATGTTAAATCCTGATGGAGGGATTGAAGGAGATGTGACAGTAGTATGTTTAGAAAAAGATTATTATAGAATAATTAGCTCTGCAAATACAAGAGAAAGAGATAAATTTCATATAAATAAATATTTAGATAATAATAAATTGAATGATGTTACTGATAAATATTGTGTATTAGGAATATTTGGTCCAAAAAGCAGAGATCTCATGTCAAGATTGTGTTCATCAAATTTTTCAAATGAAAATTTTAAATTTGCAACTGGAAAAGAAATAAAAATCAATTCTAAATCAATTTGGGCTCAGAGAATTTCATATGTAGGAGAATTAGGTTATGAATTATATATTAATGTCAATAATGCTAGAGACATATATCAAACAATAATAGATAAGGGAAAAATATTTAATATTTCTAATTGTGGTGTCCATGCAATGGATATAATGAGAATGGAGAGTGGGTTTGTGCATTGGGGTCACGATATATCACCTGAAGAAAATCAGTATCAAGCTGGATTAGATTTTACAATTAATTATAAAAAAAACGTAGAATTTATTGGTAAAGCCGCGTTATTAAAAATTAAAGAAAAAAAAATCGATAAACGACTTTTAATGTTTGTTTTAGAAAATAATAAACCTGGTGAGCCCCTAATGTTACATGACGAACCTATATATGTTGATGATAAAATTATAGGAAGAACTACCTCAGGAAATTACTCATTTAACTTTAAAAAAAACCTTTCCTATGGATATGTAAATTCAGGAAATACAATAGAAATACTAAAAAATAAAAAAATATTTATTGAGGTTGAAAAAATCAAATATCAAGCAAATATCTTAGAGAAACCCTTAAATTCTAAAAATTTTAAGACTCTATAATTAAATTTATTCTAAAGAACAATTTTGGTTGAAATAATACTTTCCATATAGTTTAATAAAGCTTTAAAAAATGGACAAACACCAAAATTATAATACCCAGGGAACAACTTTAGAAAAACATTCAAAAGGATTAAACCAAAAAAATAAAGTTGATATAAACGTGTTGTTAAACCGTGTAAGGACAGATAAAAAAAAAGAGAAATTAGAAAGCCTTTTATTTTTTGGGTTTATTTCACTAGCTGTAATTGTCACAGGCATTATTGTATCTTTATAAAAAATACTTAGTTATATAAAATAATTCTATGTCAAATTTCTTTAAAAACAGTGAAATAGATATTTCAAAGGCAGAAAAAATTGTTTCCGAAACTTTAAAAAATTGTGATGATGGTGAGCTTTATCTCGAAGATACTAAATCTGAGGTAATTGTCTTAGACGACAACAAAATTAAAAGTTCTGACTATTCAACTGACTTAGGATATGGATTTAGAGCTGTAACAGGAGAGATTATCGCTTATTCACACTCAAATGAAATTTCGGAAAAATCGCTCGTAAACTCTAGTCAAAATTTAAAATCCTCGCTTAAAAATAAAAAAGGGACTTACAATTATGAAATAAAAAATACAAACCAAAAATTTTATGGAGATACTGATCCTATTGAGGAAAAATCATTAAAATCTAAAATAGATATTTTAAATGAAATAAATAGTTATGCTCGTTCCAAAGATAGTTCTGTTAAGCAAGTAACAGCAAATTTTATTGGGGAGAAAAAAAATGTGGAAATATTAAGAGCTGGAGGACAATTATTAAAAGATGAAAGACCACTAGTACGATTTAATGTTTCTATAATGGTTGAGAAAAACGGAAAAAAAGAAACAGGTGTATATGGGGTAGGTGGTAGACAATCTTATGATGTTTATCTTAATGATGATAATTGGAAAAAAGTTTGTGATGAGGCTTTTAGAATAGCAACAACAAACCTTGACAGCAAACCTTCTCCAGCGGGAGAAATGAAAGTTGTGTTAGGCCCGGGATGGCCGGCTATTCTAATTCATGAGGCTGTCGGACATGGTTTGGAAGGAGATTTTAATAGAAAAAAAACATCTGTATTCCATAATTTAGTCGGTCAAAAAGTTGCAAGTGACGGAGTAACTATTATTGATGATGGAACACTAGATAAAAGAAGAGGAAGTTTAAATATTGACGATGAGGGCACACCAACAGAAAAAACTGTTCTAATAGAGAATGGAATATTAAAAAATTTCATGCAGGACAGATTAAATGCAAGATTGATGAATACTAAATCCACTGGAAATGGACGAAGAGAAAGTTACAAACATATAGTTATGCCAAGAATGAGGAATACTATAATGTTAAATGGAGATAGGACACAGGAAGAAATGATAAAAAGTGTAGATAAAGGGATTTTTGCTGTGAGTTTCGGTGGTGGTCAAGTCGATATTACATCAGGTAAATTTGTTTTTAATTGTACAGAGGCTTATGAAATAAATAATGGAAAAATTGGTTCTCCACTGAAAGGCGCAACTTTGATCGGAGATGGACCTTCATCATTAAAAGAAATTTTGATGGTAGGAAACGACATGAAGCTGGATCCTGGAATTGGCACATGTGGGAAAGCAGGACAAGGTGTTCCAGTAGGAGTCGGTCAACCTTCGCTTTTAATAGATAAAATGACAGTAGGTGGTACTAAAATTTAAATAGATGATAAAAGAGGAAAACTATTTAAAAAAAATTGCAGAAACTTGTTTAACTCAATCAAAAAAATTAGGATCTTCAGATGCTAGTGTTGTTGTGATGAATGCTATATCTGAGAATGTAAACATCAGAAATAAACAGCTTGATGGATCAGAAAGATCAGATAACCTGGCAGTAACTTTAACTACGTATATTGGAAAAAAGAAAGCTTCAATTTCTTCATCAAATTTAAACGAAAAAAATATATCCAAACTTGTTAATAGGTGTGTTGAGGCTACAAAAATAACACCAGAAGACGAACACAATTCTTTGCCTGAAAAAGAGTTGCATTATACCGGCGATAAAGAGTTAGAGTTATATGATGAAACACATTTAGATAATGAAAAAAAAATTGATTTTATAAAAGAAGCTGAAGAATATGCATTTGAAAGTGACAAAATAGTAAATACTAATGGGTCGGGATTTAGTCAAAACAAATCTAATTTTATTTTAGCTAACTCAAATGGATTTATGGATGGTTATAAAACTTCACAATTTACCGCATATTGTGAAGTTGTTTCGAAAAGCAACGGCTCTATGGAGAGAGACTACGAATACACCACTAAAAGATTCTTCAGTGATTTACTTAAACCGGAAACTATAGGAAGAAATGCTGCAAAATATGCAATTAATAAATTAAACCCAAAAAAAATTAAAAGCGAAAAAATAAGTATTATTTTTGATAAAAGAATTTCAAAAAATTTTTTAACAAATTTTGCAGGCGCAATTAGCTCTAGTGCTATAGCAAAGGGTACAACCTTTTTAAAAGATAAGATAAACAATCAGGTATTTAATAAATCAATAAACATTATTGATAGAGGAAATATAATAAAAGGTAATGGATCAAGATATTTTGATAGTGAAGGAGTAAAAGTAGACAATCTCGAGTTGGTTAAAGATGGTGTATTAAAAGATTATTTAATAGATAGTTATAATGGAAAAAAAATAAATAGAAAATCAAATGGTAGATCCAGTGGGACAACAAATTTATATTTTGAGAATGGCGAATTATCGTTTGAGGATTTAATTAAAAGTGAAAAGAAAATTATTTATGTTAATGAAACCATCGGAAGAGGTGCAAATTTAATAACTGGTGATTATTCAGTTGGTGCCTCAGGCACTATGATCGAAAATGGTGAATTTATGTATCCTGTGAGCGAAATAACTATTGCTGGTAATTTTAATGAAATGTTTCAAAACATTACTTTAGCTAATGATTTAGAATTTAAATATTCTACTAATTCACCAACTATTCTTATTAACGGAATGACAGTAGGTGGAAAATAAAATTATATGTTGGCAACAGATATACTCTTAAGTATCGCAATTGTTGGTATTTATACAATGGTTCATATTTATTTAAGAACTGAATATAAAAATACAAAAAAGATCATAATTCTTTTCATTGAGGGTTTTGTTATAGCAACCATTATAACAGGATTTTTGTACTATATTATTAAGCATATTGCTTCGTAAACTTTAAAATAGTATATATCTTTTAAATCTAATGGCGGGGTAGCTCAGTTGGTTAGAGCGCGGGACTCATAAGCCCGAGGTCAGTGGTTCGATCCCACTTCCCGCTACCAAATTTGTAATTTTTTTAAGGAAAATTTAAGAGCATTTAAAATTAAGTTAATTTCTGAATTTTTAAGCTCAGGATATAATGGAAGACAAAAAATACCTTTTGATTTTTTATAAGAATTACTTAGATTTTTATTTGTTTTAAAGTCTTTAAAATAAGCTTTCATTTTATTAATTGGATATGGGTATATTGATCTAGTTTGAACACCTTTATTGAGCATATATTTCATGATTTTCTTTCCTTTCGGATGATAAATAGTAAATAAATGATATACGTGAGTCTTATTATTTCTTTCATTAGGTAATAACAAGGTAGAATTAGATAAAGACTTTATATATTTTTTAGCAATTAATCTTCTTTTTTTTATATTTTTATCTACAGATTTTAATTTGATATTTAAAATTGTTGACTGAATTTCATCAAGTCTAGAGTTTATACCAGGTTCGTTTGCGTAGTACTTATTATTAAACTTATTTTTTTTATTACTAGTTTCTATGCCATAAAATCTAATTCTTTTTGCTTTTAAATAAAGTCTTTTGTCATTTGTTAATATCATTCCACCGTCACCATAGGTTCCAAGAATTTTTGTTGGATAAAATGAAAAACAGCCAAAAGATCCAAATGTACCAGCAAACTTATTTTTGTACTTAGCTCCCTGAGCTTGTGCACAGTCCTCAACAATTTTAATTTTATATCTATTTGAAATTTTTATTATTTCGCTCATATCACATGTTTGCCCATATAAATGTACAGGTATAATAGCTTTGGTTTTTTTTGTAATGGCACTCTCAATCATATCTTTATTAATCAAGTAGTCCTCACCAATATCAACTAATTTAGGTTTCGCACCTGCAGATTTAATTGCTGATATAGTAGGAATAGCTGTGTTTGCCGCTGTAATTACCTCGTCACCTTTTTTTATACCAATTGATAACAAAGAGATTAATAGAGCATCTGTTCCACTACCACAGCTAATTGCAAATTTTGATTTATATTTTTTAGAAAAATTATTTTCAAATTTTATTTGCTGATCTCCAAAAAATAAATTACCTTTCTTAAGAGTCTTATTTATAGCAGACAATATTTTAGAATTATTTTTTTTATATTCTCTGGTATACGACCAAAATTTTATCATGATATTATCTTTTTAAATTTTCTAATATTCATAGATGTATCTAACTTTGTTATTTTATTTTTTTTGGTTAAATATATTCCCTTAATATTCGGGTTAAATTTTTTGACAAATTTATAAACAGATTGTGATTTTCCACCAACATTTATAATACCTTTTTTAGTGTATAATTTTGGCAAAAGCTTAGCTATTTCCTCGTGAAAAATAAAATTGGTAATCAGATTTTTGTAGGCCGATTTGTGAATAAAAGGGTTTTCTGTCATGCAAATTCTTAAAATTAAAGAATTTTTATACATCTGAACTGCTGATTCCCCACCAAGTTTAGACCAAGCATAACTGTTAATTGGTTTAATTGAAGAGTTTTCATCATAATTCCCCTTTGTTCCTGGATAAATATAATTCGTTGAAAAGTAAATTATTTTTATATTCAGTTCTTCACAAATACAAACTAGATTTGATGTTCCTATTATATTTGTTTTAATGCTTTTAGAAATTTCTTTATCATGTATATCCATTGGTCTTGATAAAGCTGCACAATGAATAACTAAATCTGGTTTATGTTTTTTAAAGTATTTTTTTAAAGAATTATATTTTAATATATCAAGTGTTTTTCTTGATGGATATAAATATTTCTTATTATTATGTATTTTTCTAAAAGTTGACCCAAATCTTCCTGAACCTCCAGTAAATATTATTTTTTTATAGTTTGACATGTGAAATCCACTTTACTTTTTTAAAAATTTTTTTTTCTTTTTTAAAAATTTCTTTTTTATGATTCCAAGCTAAGAGATATACGATATCAGGCAGGTTATTATAAAAATGTTTCATAGAAACTATAGGTATATGTGTTCCAGGGGAAAACTTTCCAATTTTTTCCTTTGTAGTATCACAAATAAAATCAATTAATTTGTTATTTATATTACAATAATTGAAAACAGTTGTACTTTTTGATGTAGCTGCATAACCAGCAATTGTTTTATTATTTTTTTTTAAGTTTTTTAATTTTTTAATAAGATTTTTTTTAGATCTTTCACATTTGCTTTTAAACTTTAAACATCCTTTAATATTATCAATATTATATTTTTTCTCATATTTTAATATTTTATTAACATTATTTTTTATTTTTCTTCTTCCTTTTCTTGATATAACGTATCTCATAGATCCACCATGAGTAATCTGCGGAATAGCGTCTATTAGCTCAAAATTAAATAACTCAAATATTTTTTTTATTGATGATACAGAAAATATAAATATATGCTCATCATATATTTGATCGTATGATCCCTTTTTATACATTGACCCTAGATATGGTTCTTCGAATATAAACAATCCTTCTTCACCTAAAAGATAATCAACAGATTTTATGAGATTTTTTAAATCAGGAATATGACAAATTGCATTAGCTGCACAAATTATATTAACTTTATTTTTGATCTTTTTGTTGCTTTTTACACTATTTAAATTAAAGAAATTATTGATTGTATTAATTCCCTTTCTTTTCGCTAAATTCGCAACATTTTTAGATGGTTCATAACCGTAAATTTTAATATTTTTTTTCTTAAAATTAAGTAGAAAAGTGCCATCATTAGAACCAATCTCAACTAAATATTTAAGATTTTTACTATAATTTTTGATTATCCAATCGGCATAACTTTTAAAATGTTTAATCATTGATAAAGAACTTCCTGTAAAAAATGGATATGTTTTATTAAACATTTGTTCAGGTTTTGGATGCTCATTTATTTGAAACAAAGATAATTTTTTAGAAAAACCAACTTCCATGTTGAAAAAAAACTCTTTTTTAAAATCTTTTTTATGCAGAAAACCATTAGCGATTGGCATTTTTCCAAATGACATAAATGGTTTCAACTTTTTTCCAGTAATTTTACATTTCATTAAATATTATCCAAAAGTTTAATGGTATCTTTAACATCACTATCTATACTATTTTTTAATTTTAATCCCTTCTTTCTAATTTTGTTATTACTTACATGATAAGATAATTGATTCATTATAGGACTGCTTATGTAATTAACTTTAATATTTTTTTTATACTTTTTTATTTTATCTAAGATATGTTTAACAGTGAAGTTACCAGATAAAATGTTATATTTTTCATTATTAAATAAATTTTTATCTATACAAAATTTAAAAGCCATAAATGCATCTTGCAATGAAAGATAGGGTCTAAATTGATTCATTGCGGTTTTATAAACAGTGATGGGTTTTTTTATCGACGCTAAAAAACAAAATTTGTTAACTGCAGTATGGAATCTCATTCCAGGAGATATACCCGCTATAGTTCCAAAACGTAGAATGACAAATTTTATTTTTTTTTTATTCTTGCTTAATATATTCTCTTCTATAAGTTTTATATCCGCATAAGGAGATTGTGGCTTTAAAAATTTTTTTTCGCAATCTTCGTCTACTATATTTGTCTGTTTTCCATAAACACTTGTTGATGATATATGAATTAATTTACATTTATTTTTGATACAATAATTTAATACATTTTTAAAACAGCCTAAATTGTTGTCATACATTTTTTTTTTATCTTTAAAACTATTCTCAGCATTGGTCATAGATGCTAAATGAATAACATAATCAATTTTGCCAATTTTATTTAAACTTTTTTTATCATTTAAATTGCTCAAATAAAATTTAATCTTATTTTTCTTTTTATTATTGAATAAAGAGTTATGTCTACCAAATTCTAAATTATCTATTAGCACAGTTTTTTTAATTTTTTTAATTTTAGGAAGATTTTGAACCACATAACTTCCGATATGACCACAGGCTCCAGTTATTAGTAAATTCATATTACTTTCGTTTTATTATATTAAGAAACTTTTTATAACTTGTTATATAATCGCTATATTTATATTCTTTATCGCAAAAAACCATAATTATACATTGATTTGTTAAAAATTTAACTTTTATCCATGTAAGTGGCTTAGAAAGAAAACCAAAATTTTTTTTATTTCCTAATATCAATTTTGATTTGTTGTTTTTGTTTTCGAAAGAAATTTCTACACGGCCAGATATAACCACTATATACTGTTTACAAGTGTAATGAGCATGTTTAGCCCTAACATAACCTTTCTTGCCGTAAACTATAAAAATCCTTTTAGGCTTAAAAGGTAGATCTTTCTTGAACGAAAAAGGAATTAAATTTCCACTTTTTTTTTTATATATTTTAAATTCTTTTTCTGTATATAAGGTCATATATTAAAATGAATAGCTTTAATTGGATTAATTACAATAATAATATTCAGCTATTAAAAAAAATAAATAATCATAATAAAAAAAATAAGTTTAATTTAATTGAGGAAGGCATTTATAATCATATTAGAGATATTTTTTGCTTAACAATTATATCAATTAATAAAAAAAATAAGCAAAAAATAAGAGTATTGGATTATGGAAGTAATAAAATTGTATACGCAAATTTGTTAAATAAGATAAATATTAAGAATTTTGAATTTTATATTTATGATCCATTTACTAAATATAATTATAAAAAAAACAAGAATTTTGTTGTGTTTAAAAACGAAAAAATTCTCAAACTATCGTGGGATATAATTAATTTTGGATCATCTTTACAATATTTAAAAGATCTTAATATGTTAAAAAAAATTAATTTAAAAAACTCTAAAAAAATTTTAATTACCCATACACCATTTTCAATGAAAAAAAATTATGTATCAAAACAATTAAACAATAAAAATCTATATCAAAATATTCACTCGTACAAAAATTTAATTTATTTAATGAAAAAAAATAATTTTGAATTATTATTTAAATCAAGAAATTCTGACAAAAATATAGCCTCAAAAAAAAAATTTAAAACTTATTCTTTAAATTTGCTATTTTCAAAAAAAATATGAAAAGTTTAAACCTTACAATTATATGTGTTTCATATAACTCAAATGAAAGACTTGAGAAATTAGTTACAAATTTAAATAAAAATTTTAAAATAGTTATTGTTGAAAATTCTAATAATAAAAAAATTAAACAAAAATTAATTAAATATAATAAAAATATTAAGTTTTATTTTCCGAAAAAAAATAATGGTTTTGGTGCAGGACTTAATTATGGATTGAAGAAAATAAAAACTAAATATACTTTGTATTTGGATCTAGATACCAGAATAACATCCAAACAAGTCAAACAAATCTATAATAGAGCGAAACTTACAAAAAATTTTGGAGTTATTACTGTTAAAATAAAGGGTCAAAATTACAAAAATTTAATATTAGGAAATGATTTAGAAAATAAGATGAAATTCTTAAATTTCAATACTGGCTGTGTAATGATGTTTGAAAATGAGAATTTTGATAAAATTGGATATTTTGATGAAAGATTTTTTCTTTACTTTGAAGAGTCTGATTTTTATGAAAGATGTAAAAAGCTGAATAAAAAAATTTACTTATACGAAAAAGTTACAATTGAACATTTTGGTAGTAGTTCCATAGATGCTAGATTAATTGAAAAATACAAACAATTAAGAAACTGGCATTATTGTTGGTCTAAATATAATTTTTATTTGAAACATAAAGGTATTTTAATTGCAATTAGTAAAACTTTTCCAAATTTAAAAAATTCAATAAAAGGTATAATTTTTAATATTTTATTTTTTAATAAAAGAAATTTAAATTTAAGTTTATCTGAGTTGAGTGGTTTAATTAGTGGATATTTAAATTTAAAGTCATATTTTAGAATTCATTAGAATTTATAATTTCTTTAAATGTTTTTGCTTCACTATCTCTTTTAGAAACAATGGGTTTTTTGATACCCCAATTAATTTTAAGGTTTTTATCTTTCCATAGTAAACTTCTCTCGGCTTTAACAGAGCGATAATTTGTTAAACTATAAAGCACTAAATTTTCTTTATCTAGACCCAAAAATCCATGCGCAAAACCTTTTGGTACAAATAAAAATTTATTATTTTTATCACTTAATTTAATTTTAAAGTGTTTACCAAATGTTTTAGATTTTTTTCTTAAATCAACTACAACATCTAAAATTTGACCTTTTAAGACAGTTATAAATTTATCTTGAGGATATTTAATTTGGTAGTGCATCCCTCTAAGGACATTTTTATTTGAGCAGGAAACTATTGTAAATTTAATTTTTTTTTTTACTTCTTTTTCAATAAAAACTTCTTTTAAATAACCACGTTTATCTCTGTGCTTAATACCTTGAAGTACAAACAAATTTTTAAATTTAGTTTTTATTTTTTTCATTAAATTAACAATTTAGATAGATATTTTGAATAAATACAATTTCCATAAAACTTAATAGCTTTTTTAATATGATTTTTATTTATCCATTTATTATTTAATGCAATTTCCTCTAAACATGCAATTTTAAATCCTTGTCTGTTTTCTATCGCGGAAACAAAAGCACTTGTTTTATAGAAGTCCTCTATTGATCCAGTGTCAAGCCATGCACCGCCTCTACCTATAAAATCTGATTTAAGTAATTTTTTTGTCCTATAAATATTTAACAAGTCGGTTATTTCAATTTCACCTCTTTTAGATGGTTTTAACTTTTTTGAATAATTAATAACTTTGTTATCAAAAAAATATAAACCAGTTATTGCAAGATCTGATATATTTTTTTTTGGTTTCTCTTGGATTTTTATTACTTTTTTATTTCTATCAATTTTTGCTACTCCATACTGTTCTGGCTTTGAAACTTTGTGTAATAGGATTTTAGCTCCTTTTTTTAAATTACAACATTCAATAAGTGTTTTTGTTAAATTTTGTCCATAAAAAAAATTATCACCTAAAATTAATGCAACATTATCTTTTCCAATAAATTTTTCACCTAAGATAAAGGCATCGGGTAGACCTTTAGGATAAGCTTGTTCTTTATATTCAATTTTGATACCTAATCTTTTTCCATCTGGTAATAATTTTTTGTATTGATCAACTTGTCCTTTATTAACAATAATTAATATATTTTTTATTTTTGATAATAGTAAAATTGATAAAGGATAATAAATTAAAGGTTTGTCATAGATTGGTAATAACTGTTTATTTACTGCTTTAGTTAATGGACTCATTCTAGTTCCAAGTCCACCAGACAATATAATCCCTTTTTTAATCATTTT
>MDSZ01253869.1_pt1 | contig 19341 bp, 19 predicted proteins | sample 811201 | NCBI WGS metagenome assembly MDSZ01 (sample SAMN05326647, study PRJNA326480) | marine metagenome | isolation source: seawater | place: Indian Ocean: North | collected 2010 | reverse complement strand
CTTCAGGTGCTTCTACTCCTGATAGAGTTGTCGAACATGTTATCCAAAAACTAATTAAGCTAACTGAAAATAAAATTGAGACCAATTAAGCTAGCTGAATTGGTCTCTTAAAATATTGAATTTTGTAGAAATAAATTCACTTAGAGATTGAAAAAAGGTTTTCTTTTGAAACTTTATTTGCATATAAAGAACTAATATAGGTTTCTAATGCTTAGAAAAGATGTCTGAATTGGAACAATCAAATCAAAAGAAATCGGTTTCTTCAAGGGATAATCAACCTCAGAAGGTAGAAGTGGTAGTGGCTAATCCATCTGGTGAGGCTGAAGTCAATATTCTTGGAGAATTGGCGATTTTTATTCTTAGAGTATCCTTTAGCCTTTTCATGATTCACCATGGACTTGAAAAACTGCAGGATCCTGAAGGGTTTGCAGAATTTGTTGTCGGTAAATACTTTCCCTTTTTGCCTGGAGATCCTGTGATTTGGACATTTGCTGCAGGGGTTACACAAATTTTATGTCCTATAGGCTTAGCTATAGGAGTTTTTGCAAGAATTTCAGCATTAGGGCTTCTTTCTACTATGTTATTTGCTATTTATTTTCATCTTCTGGATACAGGATTGGAAGGATTTCCTTTTGCAGTAGTTGAACAACATAACTATGCATTCGAATTATCTGCAATATACGCTTCAATCTCATTGTATTTTGTTTTTGCTGGCCCTGGCAGATTATCTGCGTTTAAAAAGAAGAATAAAGTTACTTATTATCCAAAAGGGGAATAAGTAAGCAAACTTAGGAAAATATTCTTCAAGATTATGCTTTGATTTAGTGAAGGAAATGTCTTCTTCCAGTTGTAATCATAGATAAATTAAGTTCATTACATGCCAATATTGATGCCTCGTCTTTAATACTTCCACCTGGTTGAATAATTGCCTTGATTCCATATTTAGAAGCCAATCTGACGGTGTCATCAAATGGCAAGAAGCCATCACTTGCAAGAACTGCTCCTTTTGCTTTTGCTCCAGCTGCCTCAAGGGCTATTTTTGCGGCTCCCACTCGATTCATTTGACCTGCGCCTATGCCAATTGTCTGACCTGAGTTGGCAACAACTATTGCATTAGATTTTACATGTCTAACTATTCTCCATGCGAATTCAAGATCTTGCGTTTCTTTAATATCAGGCTTGCTTTCTGTAACTATTTCCCAGTTTGCTTGGTTTACTTTCAAATCATCAATTTCTTGCACTAAAACCCCACCTAATATGCTTCTAAAGTTATCTCTACTACAAGCAATAATTGACTCTTTTGTGAGTGTTAATAATCTAAGGTTTTTCTTTTGGCTTAGTATTTCTTGAGCATTATCATCAAATCCTGGGGCAACAATACATTCTAAAAAAAGACTTGATAATTTATTAGCAGTTTGAAGATCTACAGATGAATTAAGGGCAACAATGCCTCCGAAAGCACTTACTGGGTCTCCAGCAAGTGCTTTGCAAAATGCTAAGTCTAATTCTCTGTCTATTGCCACCCCACATGGATTTGTGTGTTTAATAATTGCTGCTGCTTTTGTATGTTTTTGATTGACATCTTCTTCCCCATAGTCAAACTCACGTATTATTGATATCGCTCCATCTAGATCAATTAAATTATTTGTGCTTAGTTCTTTTCCTTGTAGTTGATTTGCATTACCCCAGCCTTGATTTAGATAGCTAAACCAACCTGCTTTCTGGTGTGGATTTTCTCCATACCGTAAAGTTTGCTTTAATGGAATTGATAGTTGATAAGAATGTTTTTCTGGTTCGATTTTATGTTTCATCCATTGGCTTATTGCTATGTCATAATCTGCTGTGTGTTCGAAAGCCTTAAGAGCAAATTGTTGCCGTTGTTCCTTTGAAATTTTGCCAACTTTTAAAGAATTCAGTAATAACTGATATTGATTTGGATTAGAAAGAACAATTACAGAATCATGATTTTTAGCTGCTGCTCTCAACATTGCAGGACCACCTATATCAATATTTTCGATTGCTTTTTCCCATGAAACATTTGGAGCTGAAACTGTTTCTTTAAACGGATATAGATTTACAATAACTAGATCTATATGTTGAATTCCATTTTTTATAAGATCATAGGAATGTGAAGAGTCATCCTTTTTTGCAAGAATTCCTCCGTGTATTTTGGGGTGAAGGGTTTTGACTCGCCCATCAAGTATTTCTTGATACCCTGTGTAATCTGCAACTTTGGTAACTGCAATGCCTTCTTCTTTCAGAAGTTTTGCAGTACCACCACTTGAAATAATTTGAAAGCCATGCACCTCACTTAAAGCTTTAGCAAAAGCAGCTATGCCTTTTTTTTCAGATACACTAATTAGTGCGATAGGTGCCATTGGTTAATAAAAAATACGCTTTTAGCAGTTAACTTACGCAGAAGAAGATCAATTTGCCTAATGAATGAAGAACTTATTAGCTTTTCTATCAAAAATGCTACTCATAGATTAATTCTCTTGCATGGTTGGGGTGCAGATGCAGGAGACTTACTTCCATTTGCTCAAGAATTAGTTGGATCTATTGAAAAAAAAATCGAGTTACTTTCGTTAAATGCTCCTGATCATCACCCTCAGGGGGTAGGAAGGCAATGGTATAAACTTTTCCCCACAGACTGGAGTGAAGCGTCTGTTTCAGTAGAAAATTTAAAAAAACGTCTAATTGAGCTGTCTTCAGAAGACATGCCTTTAAGCAAAACATTTTTGTTGGGATTCTCTCAAGGGGCTGCAATGGCATTGGCAAGTGGTTCGTGTCTTCCATTTGCAGGATTAATTTCTTGCAGCGGCTTTCCTCATCAAGGATGGAACCCTACTTCGAATTGCCCACCTGTTTTATTGATCCATGGTGAGCAAGACCCTGTTGTTCCTATTAAAGCTTCACAAAGAATTGCAGATCTATTAGAAATAAAACAATTAAAATATGAATTTACTTCTTTTCAGGGAGGGCATGAAATCCCTGATCAAGCTATCAATAAAATAACTAATTTTATTGATAGCTTGGTGCAAACCTAAGACTTTAATTAAACAAAAGCATATTCATACTCTTCGATCTCTTCCCAATCATCAGCTGAAAGCTCAAGGCCATTAAACATATTATTTTCACCTACAATTTCTACTATTCCTCTAAGGGATGGGAATAAGAAATGATTCTCTTCTGCGTATTGCGCGCTAAATAATCCTTTCTCGCCCCAGAAAAAGCGATCAGTAGTGTGTTCATTGCGCCTTACATTAACAATAGCTGGAGCAGTTAATGCCGCCTCTGCTATATAACGTCGAGCTGCAGTGACAGGTTTATGTTGTCCAGTTTCAAGATGAAAAGTTTGCACATGAGCCATTACTCTTTGACCAGCCAGACGTCTCCGGCTAATTCTCTTGCGCTTTTTAGACATAAGATAAAACTCCTTTAGGAGCGTAAATGAACTTAAATGGGAGGCCTAAAAGTGATCCGAAGCAGGTTGATGTTGTTTCAGCAAAGAAATAATCTGGTAATCACTAGACTGAACAACCTCATGATTTCAGATGGTTGGAATTTGTGAAATCATTGCTTTTAATCGAATCAGATAGCCACTCTCAGGGGACCCATCAACCTCTGATATAGCCTTGGCAACTGGATTTTGCCAACCAGGCTTTGAAGAGACTTGAGCTAAGACTCTGCAGATGCCTTTAATCATTATCTTAATACTTTTTTTTGAATTATCAAGTTTTTGGTACTTCCAATTTGCTCATAAAGTTGTTGAATAGAAAGTTATGCAATTCTCGAATCGCTTCCTAAATCTTGTTCAGCATGAATTAAATGGGTTCGATTCCATTGCTGAATTGGAAAACCTTGTCATATACGTTGCGCATACTCGAAATGAAGGGACTCCTTCTTTGGAGGTGGTTGGTCAAATGCCTCGTAATTCCAGTAAGGCTTTCCCCCCAATTGAAAATGACCCTGATTTGCAGCTGCCTTCGCCCGATAGAAGATGGTATCCCTTACAAGATGGCTCGGTTTTGCTTGGCGTTATTCGGGCTGAGAGATTTAGTTCTGAAGATCAATGGCCAGAGGAACTTGATCAAAAACTTCAATCAAGTTCTTTGGTTTTGTCTAATTGTTTAAGTTTAGAGCTTGACAGAGCAAGGATTTTGGATGAACTGAGTCACCAAAAAGAACAAATCAGGATGCTTGTGCATCAGTTAAGAAACCCTTTGACTGCATTGAGGACATACGCGCAGTTATTGCTGAGAAAAGTTGATCCTGAAGGCACTCAAAGGGACTTGGTAGAAGGTTTGTTGAGCGAACAAGCTCAATTTAATAAATATTTATTAGCTTTAGATCAGTTAAGTCAAGTTCAAATTAGTAACAAAGTCATTAGTTCTAGCAGGTTATTAATGCCGCCTTTGTTGCCTCAGGCAAAAACTCTTGATCTTCTAGCATTGCTTGCACCGTTAATAGACCGTGCTGCTGTTACTGCGAGGTTACAAAAACGTCAATGGCATGATCCTGGGGAAATGCCTGATTGGATTAAAGTTCCAAGGCCAGCTTCAGAAGGAGTAATTGTAGAGATAGTCGCGAATCTTTTAGAGAATGCATTTAGATATAGTCCTGTAGGAGCATCGATTGGATTATTATTTCTGGAAGATGGCTTATGTGTATGGGACTCTGGAGACCCAATAGATTTCGAAGATAGGGAAAAGATTTTTTTAGCAGGATTTCGTAGTAAGAAAGTTGCAGAATCTAAAGGTTCTGGCTTGGGACTTATGCTTGGCAGGAAATTTGCCGAGCAATTAGGAGGAACGTTGGAATTAAACTTAAAGCCACAAGAACTCGACTATTCTTTACCTGCTGAGGGCAATGCATTTGTTCTTAGAATTCCATTAATATAAAATTAAAGCCAAAGCAAATAGCATAAATGTCTCTACCAAAACGACGCATGCACCATATGTGTCTCCACTATGACCTTCAAAGTAATTTGCTAATAAATTAGGTATATAAATTGAAGGTATAATTCCTGAAAGACTTGCAACAATTATTTTGATACTAAAAACCATTTCCATCGGAAATATGTATATCGCAAATATCATAAAAGAGAGGATTATAAATGATACTTTTGATTCTTTAATAAAACCTTTCCAATGTTTATGGTGGAAACTAGGATTAATTTCCCTATGCAAATAAGGAAAATAATTAATTGCCAAGATGGTTGAAAATCTACCCCAGAAAGATGATATTATTATTGCAATTGGTGCAAACGTATTTAATTTATTTAATGATGCTAATTGAATGAATAAAATGCTAACTAATGATAATAATCCAATAGATCCGATTCTGCTGTCTTTCATTGCTTTAAATCTTTTCTCTTTGCTAGCAGCAAATCCATCTGCAGTATCAATTAGGCCATCAAGGTGAAGCCCACCAGTGATAAAGATATTTGTTGAGACTATAAAAAATGGTAATATTTCTTTTGAGAAACCAGCTTTTTCAAGAAGTAACCATATTGAGCTTTGTATGACACCTAAAAGAATTCCTATTAAGGGGGCAAACCGAGCAATTCGATTGAAGCTTGGATTTATTTTTGGGATTTTCGGTAAGGTTGTGTAAAAAATCCACCCTCCTGCAAAATCTTTTAACCACTTTGGCGAGATCAGGATAAATAGCCTCACAGCTCAATGCAATAACAACGTAGGTTGTTTTATGGCTAAAGCTGTAAAAGCTTTGTGATTTTTCTAGAGGTCGAATTGTTTACTTTCGAAATTAAATCTCATTGTTCAAGAACCCGAGCAAGAGTTGGTTCTTTTAAAACGCCTCATGGAGTCGTTGAGACCCCTCAATTTATGCCCGTAGGGACTTTGGCTACAGTTAAAGGCTTGTCTCCTTTGCAGCTAGAAAACTTGGGGGCTCAGACAATTCTTGCTAATACTTATCATCTGCATCTTCAGCCTGGGGAGAATGTTGTTGAATCTGCTGGTGGTATTCATAAATTTATGAGTTGGAATAAGCCAATACTTACCGATTCAGGAGGATATCAAGTTTTTAGTTTGAGTAAGTTAAATAGGATTGATGATTATGGAGTTTCTTTTAGGAATCCAAGAGATGGCAGTCATATTGAGTTAACTCCAGAAAAGGCAATAAAGATTCAAATGGCTTTAGGTTCTGATATTGCTATGGCTTTTGATCAATGCCCACCCTATCCAGCTACTGAAAATGATATTGAAGAAGCTTGTAGGCGAACTCATGATTGGTTGGAAAAATGTGTCTCTTCCCATACCAAGGAAGATCAAGCTTTATTTGGAATTGTCCAAGGAGGTTGTTTTGTTGAGCAGCGTAAAAGGAGTGCAAGTATTGTTTCAAGTTTTGATTTGCCTGGCATTGCAATTGGAGGAGTTAGTGTTGGGGAATCAAGTGATTCAATTAATAATATTGTTAAGCAAGTAACTCCTCTTTTGCCAGTTGAGATCCCTAGATATTTGATGGGCATTGGGTCGCTTAAAGAAATGTCAAATGCTGTTGCAAGTGGGATAGATCTCTTTGATTGTGTTTTGCCAACAAGATTAGGTCGCCATGGCACCGCTTTAGTTAGAAATGAGAGGTGGAATATTCGTAATGCATCCTTTAGAAATGATTACGAACCTTTAGATCCAACATGCAATTGTGAAGTCTGTAAAAGCCATAGCAGAGCATATCTTCATCATTTGATTCGTAGTGAAGAGCTTCTTGGGCTCACGCTTTTGAGCATTCACAATCTTAAAAATTTAATTCGTTTTACTCGGTCAATCAGGCGAGCAATTTGTGACGGATGTTTTTCAGAGGATTTCGCTCCATGGCAGAAAGACTCCATTGCGCATTACACGTGGTAGCGTCTCTTGCAAACATCAATGAATTATTTAGGGATGGCATCGCTTACCCTCGACTTGCTTGCTCAATTGCCTGAGGCCTATAGGATCTATGCTCCTACGGTGGATGTGCTCCCATTAATACCTCTTCTTTTCTTTTTGCTTGTTTTTGTTTGGCAAGCTGCTGTAGGTTTTCGTTAATTCATTTATTTGATTAAGTTTCTCTATTGAGTAACTTTCGAATATTTAAATTAATTGAAATCCAGAGGTATGGGATTAGTCCTAAGAGTTTTTCTTAGGACAATTTTTTCCTGCTTAGATTATTAGATAGGCTTTTGTAATGAGATCCCTTTTGAGGGACTCTCTACAGCCTTTTCAATTAAATCTGCGAGTACTAGGGCTCTTGATGCTTGAAGGCCATCAACTGCAGGCGTCTCTAGGCCTCTTACGCATTGCAGGAAGTGCTCTAGTTCAGCATATAGAGGTTCGATTGACGTAGTCGAGACTTCTTCTACATAGCCATCATTTCGATATACCAATTCTCCATGATCCGCTGAGTACCTTTCATGAGAACGACGATGAATATGCAAAGTGTGATTTAAAAAATCAGTTTCAACAAGACTTTTTTTGCAATGTGCACTGAGGTTTCTAATCTTTTTATGTGTCATCTTGCTTGCTGTAAGACTAGCGATTACACCATTTTCAAAACCTAGAGTTGCATTTACATAATCCATAGGGCCTTTGCCGCTACAACCTCCTACTGCCGCTAATTGGACTACATGCGAATTAGCTAGCTCTAGAACAAGATCAAGGTCATGAATCATTAGATCTAAAACTACTGATACATCATTAGCTCTTTCCGAATAAGGACTATGTCGTCTTGCTTCTAAAACAACAACTTCTTCAGTTGCTACGACTTTTATTAATTCCTTAAAAGCTGGATTGAATCTCTCAATATGCCCTACTTGAAGAAGGCAGTTGGCTTTGTTTGAAGCTTTGATTAGATCTGATGCTTCAAGCTTACTTGCTGCAATTGGTTTTTCTATTAGCACATGCTTCCCAAGCTCAAGGCAATTAAGGCCAACTTGATGGTGGAGCAAAGTTGGAACTGCAATACAAACTGCTTCAACTTCTTTTAAAAGATCTTTGTAGTCTTCATACCAATTGCAATTGAATTGTTCGGTTGCAAGTTTTCCACGATCTTTGTCAGGGTCAGCAACGCCAATCAATTCAGCATCTTTTAATAGGCTTAAAACACGTGCATGATGCCATCCCATGTTCCCTATTCCTATTACCCCAACCTTTACAGGGATTATGTTGGGGGTCATTTTAAGCGATGCATTTATTCAATGAGAATATCCTTTACTGCTCTTTTTTAGGGAACTTTTTTTCTAAGATTATTTTTACACAATCAATTCTCGGCCCTTTCATAGTACTGATCTCGTAACGTGTTCCTTTATCTATAAGAGTTTGGCCTTTAATAGGCACCTGTTGAAACTTTTCTAATAAAAAACCAGCAAGTGTGTAGTAGTTACTATTTTCTGGTATTTCTAAATTAAGTTGTCTATTGAGATCAATTATTTCTAAGTCACCAGTTGCAATCCACCTTCCTTTGGTTTTGTCAAGTGGTTTTAAATTAGGTTCTTTTCTTAAAGGATCAATTTCTTCTCCAACAATTTCTCCAGTTAAATCGGTAGCAGTTATCAGACCTTCTGTTCCACCATGTTCGTCAATGACTAGTAAAAAGGGGTTCCCATTACGAATTAGAGGTAATAGTTTTTCTAGAGTGCATGTTTCTAGAACTTTTGGCACAGATTGTACATATCTTTTTAATTTTGTTTCAGGCTTTAATTCCCCTTTAGAAATAGGTTCGGCTAATTGACGCAGATCCAAAACCCCAAGAATATTATCAAGTGACTCTCCAGTGACTAGGAATCGTGCATGTTTAGTTAAATGAACTTTTTGCATTAATTCAGCGAATTCAACATCTTGTGAAAGAGTTGCCATTTTTGAGCGTGGAATCATGATTTCTCTCACTTGTGTATCTCTTAGTGAGAAAACGCCTTCAAGGATATTTCTTTCATCTGGATGAAGTCCTGTTACTCGTCCCGATTCAATTAAAGTTTCTAATTCTCTAGCTGATAAAGCAGACACCAGTGATGTCCATTGAGTATTAACCCCAACTGCGTTGAGGAGTAAAGATGCAAGTTTTTCTAGTAAAGATAAAATCGGTGAAATTATCTGCATTGATATTTCAATCAGAGGTGCAAGTTTTAAAGCAGCTTTCTCAGGTCGGTTAAGGACTAATCCTTTGGGGAGCAGTCCAGCAACTAATGTTGAAAGAATGATTATTGATACAAACAGAGTTAAAGTGGTAAGTTGATTTGTTTTTTCGTTGATTACCCATAAATTATTTGCGAGTGCATGCGATAACCATCCAATTGCTATAAAAGACATGGTTAACCCAAGTTGGGTAAACATTAATGTTCTTTTAAGTTTTCGCTGCAATCTTTGAATAGCTTTTGAGCCAACTTGTTTTTCTTTTATTAATCTCTCTACTTTGCTTGGTCTTAGCCGCAAAACAGACAATTCCCCTGCAGCGAAGAAAGCTGCAAAGAATAATAGAATTCCTAGTAAAAAAAACCTCATCAAGTTGTGAAATGGGGGTGGCGAGGATCGAACTCGCCTAAGGCGAATTATGAGTTCGCTGCATTCACCAGATTGCTACACCCCCTATTTAAAGGATTTTCAAAAGATCTGGTTTCATTTTGAAGACCTTTAGGTGAATAATAATTAGTAGGAAACAAGTTGAAGTAACTCAATGTTTCAAATTAAAAATTAGACTTCGAGAATGAATAATCTTCTCAAATCTAAAGAGGCTTGTAAAGACAAGCTTTTAGACCTTCTTGCAGCTAATGCATACAAGCATGGTGATTTTATTTTATCTTCCGGCAAAAAAAGTAATCATTATGTCAATTGTAAGCCCGTTACTTTATCTGGGGTTGGATTGAGCTTAACCAGTAACTTGTTATTGAGTCATGTTGAAGAAGATTCTGTTGCTGTTTCGGGGCTTACTCTTGGGGCTGATCCTTTGGTAAGTGGAGTTGCGATTACTGCATTCAATCTTGATCGGGAACTTGAAGCATTGATAATTAGGAAAGAGGCCAAGGGGCATGGAACATCTGCATGGATTGAAGGACCATCTATTCCTGATGGATCCTTGGTCACTGTTCTGGAAGATGTAGTAACTACAGGAGCCTCTTCTTTAAAAGCAGTTTTTCGATTACGTGATGCAGGTTATTCCGTAAATAGGATAGTTAGTATCGTTGACCGAAATGAAGGGGGCGCCCAAATGATTGAAAAAAATGGAATTGAATTAATTAGTCTTTTTTCTATAGATGAAGTTTCTTCTCGTTCAAGAGAGCTCTTCAAGTGAATTTTTCAAGAGCTTTATTATGGGACTTAACTTTGTCTGTATTTAGAATTACTGGCGAAGGAACTAGAAAATTTCTACAAGGTCAAACAACAGCTGATTTCCTTTCTGTTACTTCAACGCATGAAGTTCAAACTTGCTGGTTGTCCCCTACTGGTCGATTAAGAGCTTTATTGGAAGTGAAATTAGTTCCTCAAGGAGCAGAGTTTGTAATTCTTTCTGGAAAAGAGAAAGATGTAATTAATGGATTGCAACGAGTCATATTCCCTTCGGATAAAGTAAAAATTGAATCTTGTGGAGAGATTAGAAGAGTACAAAAAATTTCGTTCCAGGAGTCTTGGCAAGGAACTCCTTTTAAATGGCTTTCTATTGATCAGTCGCTTCCTAATGATTTGAAGGAATTCTCCTTAGCTAATGATACTGAACTTGAGATTTGGAGATTACATCAAGGCTTGCCAATGTTTGAAAGAGAGTTCAATGAAAATACCAATCCATATGAATTAGGTCTTTCTAACTTAATTAATCACACAAAAGGCTGTTACCTGGGACAAGAAACTATGTCCAAATTAAAAAATGTTGGATATACAAAACAAGAATTACGCTTTTTTAGTTCACAAGTACCTGTCGATATACCTGAAGGCCTTATCAGTAAAAATATTAAAAATGATATGAGAAATATTGCTGGAAAAATAACATCATTTTTGATATTAGATTCCGGTTATTTAATAGGACTAGCATTAATTAGAAAAGATTTTTTAGCAAAGTCACTTTTCCTAGAATCTAGCTCGTTAATCGGTATAGATATAAATATCCCAATTGGCTTTAGTAAATTAAAAAATTAATTAGATAGCATCCAATTAGTAATCTTGAGAGTTGCCAGGCAATCATCTTTATTGTAATCCAAAATTTTTTGAAGTAATTCTTCTTTCACTTTCTTCCGTTTTATAGATCCTTTATATTGACGCCACCATAAGAGTGCTTTCGAACCATCAGCATTGGCGTCTTCCCATTCGAATCCAACCCATTTGGAGACTGTCTTTAAACTATAATTTCTTAAGGGTAAAATCCAATTTTCTCTAACTATTTGATGAATATCAATAAACCTTTCCTCAATAATATCTCTAGCTTCTTTTCCCTCACCTAACTTTTCTGTCATTTTTAATATTGTTAAAGCTTCTGTTTCCCCATAATGCAGTATTGGCCAGTCAGGATAATGCTGGAATTCCTTTTTAAGATAATTCCAGCAACTAAATTGATCAAATTTATCAAGATAAACTTGACTTTTATACTCTGAATCTTTTATATTTAATAATCCATCTAGTGATCTTTTGACTATCAGAATTCCATGTAGAAAATTATGATTTTCATCTGGGTCTGATTCGATATCGTAGATTAATACTCCTGGTAAATTATTTAATCTTCTAAGAGGGCTGCTTTTTGTTAACTTTAACGGTTCAAGACTAGTTTGAGACTTTGCTTGCATAATTAGATCTTTTGCAATGATGCCATGGTTTTTTTTTAAAGACCGCAGTCTTGTGTTTAATGATTTTGGATTTATTCGAGCAAGATTATTTATATTTTTGATGCCAACTAATTCCAGTACTTCTTTCCTTTTTGCGCCAATTCCACTTACTTCGCTTAGTTCTCCTTTTGCCAATGCTTCTTGATCACAGAATTTCTTCCATGAACAAATAGAACATTTTTTCCTATCATAGGTTAATGGGGGTATCGAATCTTTAGTAATTGTTTTGCTAACCTTCCTTATTGATTCTTCTAACTGGGCCTTATTCTTTGATGAAATAATTAATTTTTGAATTTCTAACTTTTCTGATTTTAATGAAATTGCTAAACATTCATTAACTGGGGCATTCTGTAAATCTTGTAATAATACACTCCATAGAGTAAGTATAAGCCTATGGTTCTGAGTAAGATTTTTGCCTTGCTTCACAATGATTGGTCTATATTTAAAATCACCCCAACAACTTTGACCTTCGATTTTCTGAACTAATGTTGGGCGTGCTTCAATTAATTGATCATTAGAGGTTTCCCCTTGGAGCCTCAAAGTCATAACATTTTCATAACCTTTTTTGCATGCGTCAATTCCTAAACCAGGCTTTGCTTTGCAAAATGCTATTAAACTTTGGTATTGATTATCTAATAAAAGACTCCTATGTGAAGACCATCTTCTTTGACTTTTTTCTTGAAATAGATCTAACCATGCTTTCCGTTTGCATCGCATCCAATTACTCAGTAACCGATCTGTAATAATTATTTTTTTGTTAACCATATTTTTATGTTAAATACCTATTTAGAATTAGAAACTTCTTTAGTCGATTCATTCACTGATGACTGGATAGAGGTATGAGGGTTGATTTTACATTGGAAAGACTTGCCGCTGAAGTTGTTGCTTCTAATTGGAACGAAGTTTATCCCAAAAGATAAGTCTAATTTGACAATTGTTAAGCTAAATTAGCTTATGCATAGTCTTTCGGGTACTAAATCTTTACTGATGATTCATTGTGATTCTTCTAGTAAAGAGTAAATAATATAAACCTTGAAATGACAATACTATCTTCGGAACTTTATGAATGAAGGCAATCAAAGCTCATGGCAAACCTTAGTTATAGCAACTAGTAACTTGGGAAAGATTGCTGAGTTTAATACATTTTTCTCATCTTTATCACTAAGAATCGTCAAGCAACCTCAAGGATTAGAAATCAATGAGACAGGCAAGACGTTTGCTCAGAATGCTCGATTAAAAGCTTTAGCTGTTGCTAAGTTGACTGGCCAATTATCTCTTGCAGATGATTCTGGGTTAAGTATTCATGCCTTAGGAGGAGCTCCGGGAATCTATTCTGCACGATATGCAAATACTGATCAGGAGAGAATTAATAGAGTCCTTAAGGAACTAGTTCCTTTTAGGAATAGAGAAGCTGCATTTTGCTCTGCTTTGTGTCTTGTCTCACCACAAGGAGATGTTTTGGTTGAAGTTGAAGGTATCTGCGAGGGAGTAATTGTTGATGAGCCAAGAGGAAATAATGGTTTTGGTTATGACCCGATTTTTGAAGTCAAGTCGATAGGCTTAACATTTGCTGAAATGGACAAAGAACAGAAAAGTTCATTAGGTCATAGAGGTAAGGCAGTTAAGAAGTTATTGCCCAAAATGAGTGAGCTCTTACAAGCCTACTCAATGGGAAAATATAATTAATTTGCGTCAGCCCAACTGCCATGCAAACCATGAGGAATTGCAAGTGGCACTTCTAAAACAGCTTCTTCACTTAGGTCATTAGCTTTTAATACGATCAAATCATTGGCTTTTCTGGCTCCATTCCATATTAAAACTAAAATCCAACCATTATCTTCTATAGATGAGGACTTGTCAGGGACCATAAGCGGTTCACTTACAAAGCCTCTAGGTCCAGCTGACCAAATGACTTCTTTCCCAGAAACTAGGTCAAGTTTTTTTATGCATTGAAGAGGTGCGTTCCCCTTTGGTTGTTGAGCGGTAGCCATCCATGCATATCTTGCAGATAAACCTATTTTTATTGGATTGACCATTGCAAACTCACAACATTGGTTGCTTAATGATTGGGTCTCAAATGTTTTATTAGATAAGTTCAACCTGCATCTTTTTAGAATGCCCTCTGGAATTTTACTGAAATCAATTTCTCGGAAATTTTCGTTTGGTTTAATTGAAGGGAAATCATCATAAAAAATACTTTCTAAAATAATTTCATTGTTATCTTCCCAGGCATTTAAATGGTGAAAAACAAATCCATCTGGGGCATCAAATATTTGTGGCTTTTGTTTAGAGAAAGATCCGGAGTCTCTTGGAATGATCCAAAACTTAGCTTTGCCTTTTGGATTAGAAGATATACATTGAGCAGCACCTTTTTGGCCTAATAGAAAAGGAAGAGGGTTAAATTGAATTGAATTTTGTAGAAAGATTGCCCAATTGGGTGTAATCGCAAAATCATGTAGAAAAGCAAAACCATTAAAATTATCTTTTCGCTCACTAATAAGATTGCCGGCATTTTTACCAGTAGTCGCAAATTCCATTAAACGAATTGTGCTTTTAGGACCTGTTGTAACTCCAAAAGTCACCATTTTAGGTTCTTTCGCGTTGTGCCCAGGGTCAAAACGAGGATGGGCACTGAATGCTTCTCCCTTTTTCAGGGTATTTTTAAGAGTAGATATCCCTATAGTCCTTAAATTCTCTGGATCAAGTGAATGAGGGCTTGATGCTTCCCATAGAGCTAATAATTCGCCTCCAAGCTTTACCACATTAGTGTTTGCAATATTTTTTAAACGTGTGTCAAATGCATTGTTTAATACTCCTCCTGCCTTTTGAGTGCCAAAGACTCCTCTGTATAAAAATTTTCCTGCCTTTTCTTCTTTTTCCCATTCTTTTGTTCTAACAAATTTATTTGTAAAACTTACAATCCCCTTTTTGAATTCCATTGCAGATATCATTCCGTCTCCATCAAAAGGATGATGCACCCATTGGTTATTTCTTTCTAATCTTCCTGGCCCATTCCTATAGAAAGTTCCTTTTAAACTTTGGGGTACTTTCCCTTTAATTACCTTTAACTCAATTTTGGTTAATTCTTTCTCTACGTTGCAGTAAGAACTTGCCCAATCTTCTTTGTTAAAGGAATGCGGAGAGATTTGGAAATTAGATGATATTTGGGATTGCATTAATAATCTTATTTTTGTTTTTAATACTCGCTTATTCTTCTTTGAAGTGCGAGTTCGATTGAATAATTTGGCAAGTAATAAGAATTTATTCCACTGCCCCGGCTTGTTCGAGAATTCCTTTGCTACTTGGAATAACCTTGCCTCTGCGTGGATCTAATTCTGTAGCCATTCTTAAAGCTCGAGCAAATGCTTTAAAGCAAGCTTCCACAATGTGATGTGAATTCTTACCGTCAAGTTGCCGAATATGGAGAGTCAGCCCCGAGTTGTTTACAACTGCAATAAAGAACTCTTTTACTAGTTCTGTTTCGTAGCAACCTATTCTTTGTGAAGGGATATCTAAGTTGTAAGTAAGGTGAGGACGACCAGAACAGTCCATGACAACTTGAACTAAAGCTTCATCTAAAGGAGCTGAAAAATGACCAAAGCGATTAATGCCTGATCTGTCCCCTAAAGCTTGGGATAAAGCTTGCCCTAATGCAATGCCAACATCTTCATTGGTGTGATGATCATCAATATGAGTATCACCTTTGGCATCTATTTCTAGATCAAATAACCCATGACTTGATAGTTGATGAAGCATATGATCTAGAAAAGGAACCCCTGATGATATTTTGCACTTACCAGTCCCATCGAGATTTATTCGAACTGATACGTTCGTTTCTTTAGTTACTCGATGAATTTTCCCTTGCCTTGTATTAGTCATAACCCTAATTCAACTAAAAATATGAGTAAAGTCAAACTACATTCCATTAATGCAATATCCAGCGTCAACGTATATGGTTTGACCAGATATTCCACTTGAAAGATCACTAAGCAAAAAAGCTGCAGTATTTCCAACTTCAGTTTGCGTCACTGTCCTTCTTAGGGGAGCTTTTTCTTCGACATTATGAATCATGTCAAGAATTCCTCCAATAGCAGAACTAGCAAGTGTTCTGATAGGACCTGCACTGATTGCATTAACTCTTACCTGCTGATTTGGTCCTAATTCAGCAGAAAGGTATCTCACGGAAGCTTCGAGAGCTGCTTTTGCTACTCCCATCACATTGTAATTAGGAATTGCTCTCTCTGAACCCAAATAAGTAAGAGTAATAACGCCAGCCCCCTTGCTAAAAAGTGGTTTTGCATGTCTACATAATGGTGCTAGTGAGAATGCACTGATCTCAAGAGCTCTGCTAAACCCTTCGGCTGATGTGGCACTGTAATCACCAATTAATTCCTCTTTGCCAGCAAATGCAAGACAGTGGACCAAACCATCTAATTGTCCCCATTCCTTTTGAATAGTTGTGAATACATCTTCAATTTGAGAGTTATTTTGAACATTTAAGGGAAGGAACAAACTTGGATTTAGAGGAGAAGTCAGTTCTCTAACTTTTCCTTCAAAGCGTCCTTTCTCGTCTGGAAGATATGTGATGCCTAGTTCTGCGCCAGCGGCATTTAATTGCTGAGCGATGCCCCATGCTATTGAACGATTGTTAGCGATTCCTGTAACAAGAATTTTTTTGCCGCTTAGATCTAGAAGCATCTGGAAGGAATATAAAAATAGATATATCTATTCTCTCTTAAAAAGGGGACGCATTTTCAGTTTTTAGGCCAATATTTTTAAAAGCTTGAATGACATTAATTCAAATTTATGAGTAGAACTGAATCTACAATGCTTCCTTTAGGAACTTTATTACCTTCGTTTGATTTGCCTATTGTTAATAGACCAAACTTACTAGGACGAAACGAATCGAATGACCTTGCTTTGGAGAAACTTACAGATAAAAATTTTATTAAGAGACCTTTGCTAATAATGATCATTTGTGCACATTGCCCCTTTGTGAAGCATATTGAGTTGGAAATTACGAGACTTCACAAGGGATATGGTAAAAATGTTGATTTTCTTGCTGTTTCATGTAATAGCCTTTTAACTCATCCTCAAGATGGGCCTGACCACCTCAGAAGACAGGCTGAATTAAATGATTGGTTGTTCCCTTATCTTTTTGACTATGAACAAGAGTTCACAAAATTATTAAAAGCTTCTTGTACCCCTGATTTCTTCTTATTTACTCCCTTGTTGGATTGTAAACAGAAGTTGTTTTATAGAGGTCAGCTTGATAGCAGTAGGCCTGGAAATGATATTCCACTCACCGGTAATGACCTTCGGATTGCAATGGATGCAGTTTTACAAAAGAGGAATATTTATTTTGAACAAAAACCTTCTATTGGATGCAATATAAAGTGGCATCCTGGAAATGAGCCTAATTGGTTTGATTGAGTTGAGAAATATTTTTTGATACTGAGCTACGTAAAGCTTTAATGTGCTTTTTATGCAAGTACCTCCATTTAGCCTTAACGAACAATTGTCCCAAATAGGACAAGACTTAGATACGGCAGTTGCGAAGACACTTCGTAGTGGCCAATACATAGGAGGTCAGCAAGTTGAACTGTTTGAGAAATCATTCTCAGAAACAATAAATGTCCCATATACCGTTTCTTGTAATAGTGGAACAGATGCATTAGTACTTGCTCTTAGAGCATTAGATATAGGGCCAGGCGATGAAGTGATAAGTGTTTCTTTTAGCTTCTTTGCTACTGCTGAAGCCATTAGCAATGTAGGTGCAAAGCCCATTTTTATAGATGTGAATTCTAATGATTTTTTGATAAATCCAAATCTGATCGAAGATGCAATTACTTCATCAACAAAGGCAATTCTTCCAGTTCATCTATTTGGGAATCCTGTAAATATGGATGCAATAATGTCTATTGCAAAAAAACATGGACTAAAGGTAATAGAAGATTGCGCTCAGGCAGCAGGATCTTATTGGAAAGGAAAGTCTTTAGGAAGTATTGGAGACATAGGTTGTTTTAGCTTTTTCCCTACAAAAAATTTAGGAGCCGCTGGAGATGGAGGTGCTGTTACGACAAAAAGTTTGGAACTTGCAAGACGAATGCGGGATCTTTCTATACACGGTATGCCTAAAAGATATTTCCATACTGAACTGGGTTATAACAGTCGATTGGATGCTTTACAGGCAGCTGTCTTAAATGTGAAATTGCCTCTTTTATCTTCTTGGGTGGAGCAACGCAGAAAGATTGCGCTTAATTATATAAAAAATCTACAAGACTTATCAGGTATAGAGCTGCCAAAAGATTCTTCAGTTAATGGAACAATAAATTCATGGAATCAATTTGTTATCAAGGTGAAAAATTATGATATTAATAAAGATTCTTTACGTGAAGAGTTTATTGCCATACCAAATCAGGTCAGAACATATCTGCCTGACAGTAGGTGTAGAGACTTGCTGAGACAGAACCTCTCAGATAAAGGAATAAATACAATTATTTATTACCCTATACCAATACATTTGCAGCCAGCTTATTCACAATTAAAAGGTAAATCTCATTCATTGATTAATTCTGAATTGTTATGTAGCCAGGTTCTTAGCTTGCCTATCTTCCCAGAGCTTAGTATTGAAAAACAAGATTATGTTGTTCAGTCCATAAAAGATTTGATAAATTGTCAATGAAGATTTCTTTTGAAATTTTTATAGATTTCCTTGAATTTTGATTGTTGATAATTATGATTAATAATAGGTTTTGGATAACCTCTTCTTTCAGGGTCCCCAATACTGCCTCTTATTAGATCTTCTGTCGATACATTGCTAAGTTCAGGTATCCATCTTTTAATGTATTTTGTTAATGGATCAAATTTTTTTGTTTGTGTATGAGGGTTAAATATACGCAGTGGCTTTGTATCTACTCCTGAGCTTGCTCCCCATTGCCATCCTCCATTGTTCGCGGCTAGATCACCATCTACTAAATATTTCATGAAAATATTCTCTCCAAATTTCCAATCGCATATTAAGTCTTTAACTAAAAATGAGGCAACTATCATTCTGCAACGATTATGCATCCAACCAGTATGTTTGAGTTCTCTCATTGCAGCATCAATTATAGGGATACCTGTTAGTCCTCTTTCCCATAATTCAATCCATTTATAATTATTTTCCCATGGAAAATTTTCCCATGATTTTCTGAATGCTCCTTTTGCAAGCTCTGGAAAATGATAAAGAGAGTGCTGGTAAAATTCTCTCCATATAAGTTCATTTTGCCAAACATTAATTGACTTTATTATTGAATTATTGGAACAATCTAACTTTAATTGCTCCGATAATTTCCAAGCTCTTCTTATGCTAATAGTTCCTATATTTAACCCAGCACTGATTTTTGAAGTTTGTTTCTGATATGGAACATCTCTTGTTAAGAAATAATTATATATAGCACCAGAATTAAAAAAATCTTCAAGTTGAAGATTGCTTTTCTGTTCACCTGGGATACATGGACAACTGTCCGAACTTTCAAAAAAACTTTTATTTATAG
>MDSZ01213668.1_pt1 | contig 19342 bp, 23 predicted proteins | sample 811201 | NCBI WGS metagenome assembly MDSZ01 (sample SAMN05326647, study PRJNA326480) | marine metagenome | isolation source: seawater | place: Indian Ocean: North | collected 2010 | reverse complement strand
CTCTTTATTAAATCTTTTTCGTATGTGTTTAATGAATTTATTGTAATTTTTAAATTACCTAAATTAAATGTTCCTATTTCTCCACTATCCTGTATGATTGCTGATAATTGTTGAATATATTGAAAATCTTGTTGGTTAAATACATTACCATTAATTTCTACTATTATATCTTTCCCACCATTAAACCAAGGTTCTAATATAGCTTCTAATTCAGGTCTTGAATTATTTATTATTATAGATTTTTTGTAAACAGGATGTACTATAGGTTTCATTAAAGGAGTATGGTTAACATTTTGACCCCATTTTCTGATAAACTCTAAAGTAGATGCATTCATGTCTTTTTTCCATTGTTCATGACGTTCTTTATCACCATCAAAACTACCTGCACCCCTACCTGTTAAATGATAAACTAAACTATTCCAAGGTTGAACAAACTTAAAACCATCTAAATGCATTCTATTAAATACATCTGAATCTTCTCTACATGAATGCATTACTGGATCATGGCCCCCTAATTCTATAAATTCAGATTTATACATCATCCAAGGTGCAAATATACCTTCTGTGGTTTTAGTATCTTCAAGATGTTCTTCAACATATGTATTGAATTCTTCTTTTTTAAATTCTTCAGGCCACATACCAAAATCAAGTAAGATTTTTTCACCTGCATTAGGATGAATAGGTGGTTCAACTCTAGTTGAACATACTACTGTTTTTGGTTTTAAATGTGACCAGGCTTTAAAATCGGCATCTATACCTAACATCATATCAGCATGAAATATCATGAATATATCCGTATTCGATTTTTCGATACAAAAGTCGTAGGCCATTCCTATTCCATATAATTCTTCTCCTAATTTAGGATTTACATAGTATTGTAAATTATATTTATCTTTTACTTCTTCTAACCATTCAACAGTACCATCTTCATCACTATCAACAAATATTATTATGTCATGATCATCACGATATGCGTTTTCACGAATTGAAGGTATACACGTTTTAAGGTATCTTAAATTTGTTTTACTTGGTATACAAAATGTTATTTTTTCCATATTTTAATAGTATATTCTTGTCCATTTAAATCAAAAAATGCAGGATATTTTTCATTATCAACTATTCTTAATGTATTAAATTGTTCTTTAATAGTTTTATTAGGATCTAATTCATTATTTTTTCTTGTCATCTTAGGATAAAAAGTTTCTTTTCCTTTTTGTTCGACTCCTTCTATTCCTCCTGATATAAATTGACATTCAAATTCTTCTATAAAATTTAATATTAATTTTAAGGTTATTTCCCATTGTTTTTGTTTAATTTCATCATTAAGCTCACTTCCATTTAACTTTATTGTATCAGTTAGGTATATTTTTCCTGAATCTACTTTGGGTGAAGCTTCAAATAATGTAATTGGTATTTCGTTTTTACCTTCTAATACTTGCCACGCTAAAGGAGACCATCCTTTACCTTGAGGAAGTTTACTAGGATGTACTACAATATTATTATGATGAAATTTTAATTTATCTTTAGGAATTATTTCTTCGCAACTTAAAATAAACATAATATCTTTTTGTATTTTGATACCATCTATACCAAAAATATGATCTACATAATGCCCCTTAGATATAAGAATTGTTTCCAATTTTTCAATATAAGGTATAATCCAACTATTAGGATTATCTGTTAAGATAGTTATTTCTGCCATATTAGTTTTTTTCTTTGTTTGTACATTGTTTCTGCTATTTCAAATTGAAAAGGCCAGTCTATATCAAAACATTCTATTTCATCCATTATAAAAAATTCTGGATTTCCTGGCTCTTTAAAAGTACCCATATAAATGTCATTTCCTATATCTTCCATAGTACCTGCGTATAAAGAATGTGCTGCTTCATAACATGTTTCTACAAATTTAGTTTCTAATGTAGCTAGGTATTTATCTTCACCAAAGAATTTATTTAACATCATTCCATTATTATCAAATAAGAATGTTTTCTTTTCAAATACACCAAACATACCTTTTGAGTCTGTATTTATAAAAGACTCAACAAATCTATCTATAGTATTAATAGATAAAATAGGATTACAAGCATTGATAGTAACATAATATTTGTAAGGTTTATCTAATTTATTATACCAACCATATACTACAGGTAATTCAACTGGTTCAACAGTTGACTCTTGAGGTCTATGGTAAATATTTACCCCATATTTATTTGCTATTGTTTTAAACTCATCATCTAAAACTGATACATAAAAATTTTCTTTAGGTATAATTTTTGAATTTAGAATTTTTTTAATAGCTATTTCAAATAAACAAGATTCTTCAAAAGGTTTTAACATTTTGTTTTTTACCCTTACAGATCCTTTTCTAGATTGAATAATGAATGCAATTTCATTTATATTTTTCATATTTTTTGTTTTTATAATTAATTTAATCTTTTAAATCCTTCGTCTTTTATTTTTGTTTCAAGTGCATCTAAAACAGAATTTGTATCAATACATTTTTTAATATATTTAAATACTTCATCTACTATAATAAAATATTCTAATATATCCTCATTTTTATGAGCATAAGATAAATAAATACTATTAGATGCTATATATCCTCTTTTTAACATTTCTTGTATAAATAAAGTATATAAAGCTGAATTTAATTCTCCATATTGAAATTTAAATGTTATTAATGGTTTAAAATCAGTGATTACTATATCTAATTTGTATTTTGTTGCTATTTCTTTCCATTTGTTTCCTATTTGTTCTCCTATAGGAATTAAATGTTCCCATACTTTGTTGTCTGTTATTTTTTTTATTGTACTTAACGCTGCTACAAAACCAACTCGTTCTGTCCAAAATGTACTGCTAATAAAAGTATCTTGGGCTATATCCATGACTTCTTTTTTACCTACAACAGCAGAAATTGCATAACCATTACCCATAGCTTTACCATATACTACGATATCAGGTTTAAAATCATATAATTTATATACTCCACCATCTGTTAATCTCCATCCTGATGTTATTTCGTCTACAACAATTATTATATTATGTTCTTTTGCTATTTTACTTATTCCATCTAAAAATTCTTGTGTTGGGAAATCATATCTAGCTCCTTCAATTACTATAACCCCTATATCATGGTTTGAAACAATTGATTTTAATTCATCTAAATTATTATAAGTAAAAGGATGTATAGTATTTTGTAAACCACTAGGTACTCCTTTAGGATCTAATCCTGATAATAAATGTGTCCCTAATTTATCTCCTGATAAATTTGTTGCTAAATACCAATCATGCCATCCATGGTATCCGCTAAAGGCTATTTTATCTTTTCCACTATATGCTCGAGCAATTCTAACAGCCATGGACATTGCTTCTCCTCCTGTTCTTGAAAACTTAACTCCCCCCGCAAATGGATTTAATTCTAATAATTTTTCTGCTAATAGTACTTCTTCAGGGCAATTTAAAGTTGTATTTATTCCTTTATTTATAGCTTCTCTAACATTTTTATCTACATCTTCATCAGCATACCCTAATATAGCAGTTCCAATACCCATTTGGGCCATATCTTTATACTCATTGCCTTCTAAGTCCCATATAGATATCCCTTTAGCTTTACTAAAATAAGTAGGCCAAATATCTGGAGCATATCTATCAGGTCTTTTTGATAATAAACCATTCCCCCCGGGAATAGCATTAGCTGCTCTTTTCCATAATTTTTTACCTTCCATATCTTCTAAAAATTTTTGCATCTTCTTGTGCTTTTGTCATTCCTAAATTTCCATCCCCCATGATTTTTTCTAATAATCTTATTTCTGAAACTAATTTTGTCATCATTTCTTCATTTATAGAAACAGGAGCATCAACACAATCTTTTTCTATCATAAAATGTTTTTCAATAATTTTAGCCCCACATGCTACAGAATATAAAGGTACTTTTATATCTGGAGTATGATCTGATTGACCTATTGTATAATTAGGCCATAAACGTTGTAAAGTTTTTATTGCATTAATATTAGAATCCATTAAATCTGTAGGGTATGATGATACACAATGTAATAATGATATATTTGTATTTGTTTCTTCTAATATTTTACATGCTCTTTCTATTTCCAATATTTCAGACATTCCTGTAGACATTATTACTTCATCTGCATATTTACCTATATATTTTAATAAATTATGATTAGTTACATCAAAAGATGCTATTTTGTGTTTTTTTAATCCCATTTCACTTAATAGATCTACACTTTCTTTATCAAAAGGAGTGGAGAAAAAATCAACACCATATTCTTCAGTATAATATTTTAATTCTTCAAATCTATCAAAAGGTAATTCACATTTTTTTAATATATTAAATACTTGTGTATTTCCTTTAGGTGCTCTATTTTCTGTTATGTAAGTTTGGAACTTAACTGCGTCTACATTACTTCTAACTGCAGCATCTATTAACTTTTTGGCTTTATCCATATTTCCCATATGGTTAATTCCTATTTCTGCTATTATGTATGTTTTATCTTTCATTTTACCAATTTGAATAACCTCCATCTATTATTAAATTATGTCCGTTTACATAGCTTGAAATATTACTTGATAAGTATGCTATTCCTCCTACTATTTCAGTGTCTCTAGCCATTCTATTCATAGGACATCTTTCATTATATTTTTTTATAAATTCTTTGTTTTGGGGGTTATTTTGATTAAATATACCCCCCGGAGATACACAATTAACTCTAATATTTCTATCTGCTAAATAAACAGCAAAATATTTAGTCATTTGTATTATACCCGCTTTTGTTGCTCCATATATTTCTGAGTTTTTTCTATCGTTATCTCCATATATTTTAAAATCTGGGCTAACTATACCATATAAAGAACCTATATTTACTATTGAAGCAGGAATGCCTTTAGCTCCTTGTTGCCAATTTTGACCATAATCATCATAACAACTAACAAAAGAATGTATTGAGTTAAAAGTACCTTTTAAATTTACATCAAAAACATAATCAAAATCCTCTTCTGTTCTTTCCATAGCATCATCAAAAACACTAACCCCTGCATTATTTATTAATACATCTACTTTTTCATGTTTTTCAAAGATATTTTTATAATTTTTATATACATCTTCTCTATTTCTTAAATCAAAATCATTAGTATCAAAACTATATACTATCGCTCCCTCTTTTTTAAAAGTTTCTAAAATAGCAGTACCTAATTGTCCTTTACCCCCAGTTAGTATTATTATTTTGTCTTTTAAATTAATCAATGTTAAATGTTTTTTTAAATAATTTTATAAAGTCTATTAATTCTTTTATATTTTTATAAAATTCAATGGTAATATATTCTACAGAATTATCAACTATAATAGGAGTAATATTTTTTAAATCAAATATATCAGGACATATATGTAAATCTTTTGCTAGATAGCCAAGTTCTTTTGACCACTCATGTGAATACCCCATTTTACAAAGATGAATTTGCCGACATTTATCTAAGGGTAAATTAGATATATATTCATCATATTTTAATATTTTATTATGTGCTGTAATTTGAGCATGTGCTTGATCAAATAAAAATCCTATATTATTATCATAAACTAAATCTGAAATAAATTTTGCATCTGTTACTATATCATAAGCGTTTGTAGGATAATAGTTGTTATTTTCTATTAATATTTCTACGTCTCCTACTATGTTTTTTATTTTTGGTATATTTTTAGACATGTTATCTTTCATTTCTTGTTCTGAGTAAAGATAACCATGAGTATGAGCTATTCCATCTTTTAAAAAAACATTTTTAGATCTATAAGCACAATGAAATGATATTATTTTTAAATTTTTACATTTATTTATAATTTTTTTAATAAAATCAAAATCTTTATTATCTAAAGGATGAATAGGTTGTATATTATCACAATGAAATGTTTCTACGTTTAAATAAGGAATAAAGCTATTAGGTCTACCTTCTAAAGAATTAGAATGTTCCTTTATTAACTCAGCGTTAGATTCACTAGTATTAAATAATGTAGATATAGGTGTTGAAATATTCATTATCTATTAGCTTCTGTAAATATAGTATATTTTGATAAATCTGGGTATGGTGGGACTTCAGATTGATCTTCGTTATGTTCGGGTAACCCCATCATTTTCCATAATCCCCTACCTGCTTGTTCAGGTGTCATGTACATATTCCATCCTAGTATTTTAAATTCATCATGGTGTAGAGGTACTTCATGTCTGCCATCAAATCTAGCTTGTTTAAACCATTCTACTGCTTCTTCATCGTCTGTTAGTATTGCTCCTCCTCTTCCTATATCTAGTATTTTTTTCATATGAAAAGATAAACAATGTAATGTACCTTTTTCATACATGTCTTTTGTAAATCTTTTAGCTCCATCTACTATAGGAAAAGGTTCAAGTCTATAAGTTCCCTTCCAATCTATATCTTTAAATTTAACTTTACCCCCAGCATGTATTACAGATTGGGGTACTGAAACGTATGTTCTTTTAGGTAATGTTATCTCATGTCCTTTAACATTTAAGTACATACAACATAAAAATAATGCATTAGTACAAGAATCCACAGCTACAGCATATTTACTACCTGCATATTTAGCTATTCTTCTTTCAAACTGCCTTACTACTTCAAAAGCATTTTTGTCGTTAGGTTCCATCATAACTTAAGAATTTTTTCTATTAGTTTATTTTTTTCATCAGGATTTGTATGAAGATCTTTTTGGGTAGCCTCAGAAAAAGGTGCATATTCTTTACATAATTCTCCTCCTTTTAATATTTTCATCCTATCCCCCCACTTTTGGTAATGAGTCATTAAAGCATGTATCTCAACTTCAGACCATTTAAATTCAGTAAATGAATCTTCTTTAAATTTATTATCATATCCTTCTGCTCTAACACTTCTACCTTTATCTCCATATCCTATTGTTATTATCTTTTCAAACCCCATATACCATAATAATTGAAATATAATAGCAGCTATATTACCCCCAGGTAATAAGTTGTAAGGGTCTACTCCGTAATTTTCTAAAGAATAAGGAATTGTAGGACTTAAAGTAGGATAATGTTCTCCTTGATCTGTTTTAAATTCTGTACATAAATAAGTATTACTTACTTGTTTGCAGTATTCTATTCCTTTATATTTATATAATTGTCCTGTAGTAAAAAGTGTATTATAACAAGGGAAATTACTGCATGCTATTATTTTTATTAGGTTAGGGTTTTTAAGAATAATTTCTCTTTTACCTTTCATCCATATAGGTTCTTCCTCAAAATTAAATGCAGCTTGATTTTTTAATAATTTTCCCCCTATAAATTTATGAAGAAAAAAATCATTTTCTTCAAAATATTCTCTAGCAATTCCATTATCTGCTGTAATATACATGTCTACTTCTGGGTAAATTTCTATACTACGATTTATTGTTACTGTAAAATTATTTTTAATAATATCATTAATATTATCTAATTCTTGAGATGAAGGTCCCCCTAATATACAAAAAGCTGTGTGGCCTTTTGCTATATTTTTCCAATTTTTATTTATCCAATATTTTTCCATATTATTAAACCCATCCATAATTTTCTTTTATTGTTAAATGTCTGTGTATACTAAATCCAGTTTTACTAAGTCCTAAAGGATCATAATATCTACCAACATATATTTGATCCCCATTAGAATCAAAATCATTACACCAAATATAATCGTTTGGCCATAATATTGTACCTGTAGCTTTATAATGTATAATAAAAATATAAGCTATTAAACTAGCTGGGTATAATTTTTGTTCATGTAAATTATGTACAGATGGGGATTTACCTCTACTAGTTTCTAAAATTTTTTTAGATATAGTATATTCTCCTGATTCAAAAGATTTATTCATAAAAGGTTCTTTATCATACCAGTCTTGAGGATAAAATAAGTCTGGATTTTCGTTTTTTAACGAATTTAAAGTTACTTTTCCATTATCTGAATTACAAAAATATGTTATGCTTGTTGTTCTACCCATTGTAAGTATTTTAATCCTTTTTTATATGAACATACATCTTGTTTTAATTGATATTGTTCTATTTTTATAAATTCTTGTTCTAATAGTTCATGTCTGGTTCCCCAATCTAATGATTTAAACCAAGGAAGTATACAAGGTGCATTATATATTTTTATTATTTTTTCTAAATTATTATTATATAATTCTTGTACAAAAGTTAAAAAAGCTCTATATTGATGAAAATTTGATGCTACTAATATTAATTTATCCCATTGATTTTTTGAAGCTAGTTGTATAATTTCATAAGCTTGTTGTTTTGTATGTAAGGATATATTTTCATGAATAATTTCTTTTATATCAAAATCTATATATTTATTAAATTCATCTTTTAACTTATTTAAAGGATAACTACCATATTTAGGATTATCAGCATTACCACTGAATATAAAATAATCAGAATATCCTTTATTATATAAATTACAAGCATTTTTAACCCTATATACTCCGTCCCCCTCTAATAATACAATAGCATCACTTTGTTTTATTATACTATTAGATAGTACACTTATAAATTTTTCTTTATCTGTTAACATATTATTTTAAACTATCCCAATATAAGGGTGTGTTTTTCTTTATATCTTGTTTTAATGTTTTTCCTATAACCACATCTTTATATTTAGGATATATTCCTAAAGCAGGACGTAATACATCTATATCTGTTTCTTTGATAGTGCTTCCTTTATCTAAATTTTTATTTATATATAATCCTCTTCTTTGTACAAAAACAGTTTCTGATTCTTCTTCTACTACAAATTTTCTACTACTACCTAAAGCAGATTCTAATTTTCTAATTTTATCTATCATAATTTTAAACTCATTAAAATTCATAGAATGAGGATGATCAGGGCCCTTATTTGAATTATCTAACGTAACATGTTTTTCTATAACTTTAGCTCCTAATGCTATAGAACCTAAAATAACAACATCCCCTGGAGAATGATCAGAATAACCTGTAATAACATTATATGCAGATTCATATGTTTTTATTACATTAATGTTTGCACTTTCTATTCTAGAAGGATAATTAGTAATACATTGCATTAGTACTAAATTTTTGTTACCTGTTTTTTCTATAGTTCGTATAGCGTCATCTATTTCAGACATAGTTGCATCTCCTGTGGCTAAAAATATCGGTTTTTGTGTTGCTGCCATTTTTTCTATGGCTTCTAACCAAGTTATTTCTCCTGATCCTATTTTTATAAAAGGTATATCTAATTCTACACATAAATCTATAGCTTCAGAGTCGTAAGGTGATGTAGAAAAATCTATACCTATCTCATTACAATAATCTGATATAGGTTTATGCCAATCTCTAGGAAATTCTACTTTTTTAAATATATCATATACTGATTGGTCCCAGGTTCCATGTACTCCTTTTAAATCCATTAATTTAAATCCTTCATCCGATACTATTTTTTCAGCTTTAAAAGATTGAAACTTTGCACAATTAGCTCCTGCTTCTTTTGCTGCTAAGCAGTATTTTTTTGCTGTTTCAAGTGAGCCATCAAAATTAGCTCCTATTTCTGCTATAATGTAAGAAGGGTGATTTCTCCCTACAGGCATGTTATCTATATTTTTATTAAATTTCATATTTTTATTTTTTAAGTTTATAAAGACCTTTATTATCCGCAGACGTGTTTTCTAAATGAATATAAGCCTGTAAGTCATTATTAGAGTCGTTTATTCTTCTTGTGTTTCTTTCTTCGAATGGTAATCTCATTAAGAACTTATTTATGATATTTATTTTTATCCCTAAGGGGGGAGTAAATAATTTTAAATTATCCTCATTCAAATCCAAATAACCAAGTCCGTCTTGTTTTGCTCTTGGAGAAAGATCTGGTAGAACCTTATTAGAAGCGTATTCATGAAAAACAAAATTTTTACATCCTGCTGTTCTTAGGGTTTTAACAAGTGTATTTTGGGTTTCAGCCTCTTTACAATACATTAAAGTCCCATGTGACATAACTAAACATTCTTCCCATTTTATATCAAATGTATCATATTTTTGTATTAGATCTTCAATCGAACATTGATGATATTTAAAATCAGCTTGTATTAAAGAAAATTTATTAACATCTTCTGGGCTATTTATATCAAAACCTATAAGATTAAAATTTTTATCTTTAAAAGGTAAAAAATTTCTCCCTTTGGCACAACCAATATCAATTATTGTATTAATGTTTTTAGATAAATTATCTACTACTATTTCTTTAAGCCACTCTTCAGGAGTTGAAATTGCGTTCTGTGACACCAACCAATTTCTAAAAAAATCTGAGATATTTTTGTAATCAAATTTCATATTTTATATTAAATAATTTACTTCTTCAGGGGTTAAACAAGGTATATTACATTTTAAGAATATATCTTTTCGTTCTCTAAAAGAATCATCAATAAAAACAGCATTAGGTTTATTTAATGATTTTATTATAGTACTTTTGCTTTCTTTATCTTTAACATATATAGTTTTATAAGGAGTATTTACTTTTACTTTACTTCGTGTTATTACAATAATTTCTTTGTCTAATTTATTTAAAATATCTTTTATATATTCAAATGTATCATCGTAATCAACAAAAATAGTATCGTAATCTAAATTATATTTAGGGGTTTTTCTATTTATCTCCTTAACTAAATGTTGATTCATTATATCAATATCATATCCTATGTGTTGATATAAGTCTGATAAAGTTAAATTGACTCCATTTAATCTATTTATGTTAGATCCACCTCCAATTCTTGGGGCTACTTCTAAAAATTTTAAAATTCCTTCTTTATCATATTTTAATTGAAAAAACCAAGACCCTTTAAAAGGTAAAACATCATTAATTTGTATAGCTATCTGTTTAAATAAAGGATCCGTTTCTATAGATGTGGTTTCACTTATCCCATTTATTATTGTTTTTCTTAACCTAGGATTAACATATATAACTTGACCTTTACTATTAGTAAAACAATCTATTGTATATTCTTTACCTGGTAAATATTCACAGTATAAATAATTGTTATCTATTTTTATACTACCTCGTGATCCTTGTCCCCTATCTGGTTTTAAAAATCCAGGTTTTAATACTTGATATTGAGGAACTCTATAACTAATTTTATCATTTTCAAGTAATTTTTTGTAAGTTTTATCTTTAAAACGACAAATATTTATTGTTTCTTTACTACTACCAGGAATTAAGGATTCTAATTCAGGATCATTTTTTAATATATAAAGTAAATCATCATGAGAAGGAAGAATAATATCAATATTACATTTTTTAATTATTTTTTTAACTTCATCTACAAATGTAGAAGATCCTAAAGGACTAAATAATTTTATATAATTAGTAAATAAATTATCATTATCGTTATGTGCAGTTCCTATTAATTTAAAATTTTTATTAAATTTTAAACTCATATATTGTTCTACTCCTATTTGAGTAGCGCAGGGTATTACTAATACATTTTTATTGATCATATACCTTGAATTTACTCAAATCAGGGTATGACATTTCTATATCTTCAATGTGTTTTTTAGATCCATCCATATTATAAAACTGATTCATTAATAATAAACCTCTTGCAGCTAATTCAGGCATCATATAAAAATTCCATCCTAACATATCAAAATTATCATCATGATATGAACATTCTCTTCTACCTGAATATCTTGCTCTTTTAAACCATAAATAAGCATCATAATTATCTGTTAGTATAGCTCCTCCTTTACTTAATTTAAAAGTTTTATAAGGACCTGTAAAAGATACACACATATGAGAACCAGGTATATACATGTCTCCTGTAAATCTTAATGCAGAATCCCATATATTTGTAGGCTCTAATTTATATGCTCCTTTGATTGTTTTACCTTTTACTTTTGAAAATTTTACTTTTGCTCCAGCATGGATAATTTCACAGGGTACAGAAGGATAAGTTCTACTAGGGATAGTTATTTCTAACCCTTCTGCTTTTTCATATTTTAAAGCTAAAAATAAAGCATTTGAAGCGTTATCTACAGTAATAGCATATTTAGCTCCAGTATATTCTGCTAATGCTTGTTCAAATTCTTCTGTTACTTTATATACCCCGTATGCCATGTTATTCTTTTTCTTTAATAACTTCTATACAAAGCACATTTTCATCATTTATCATTAATAAAGTACCATCTTCACACATCATTTTAGTAAATTGACCTTGTTTAATAGTTTCTGATAATATTCCATGGTAAGTTCTTTTTATACCCCCCTTAAAATGAATTATTTGAGAAACTGTTTCTCCTTGTTTATTAACAGTTGATTTTAAATTTATTAGCTTTCTATCCATTATTTTGATGTATTTTGTTAAGCTCTTTTATTACTTCTTTATGAATTTCATCTGCGTTACCCATATGGGGTCTATGTTTTTGGTAAGGTATATGTTTTCTTAAATATTCATCATTTTTGTGGTAATATTTTCTATCTTCTGCTATCATACAGTTTTGTATAATATATTGAGGGATATCATAATGTTTTTGATTTAATATTTTAAATCTTTCTTGTTGAAATAAATCTTGATGATAAAAAATTCCTATATTTTCTGGAATTTTCATAAGTTTAGTAAGTTCTGCTGAGTAGAATGTAAACCAACCTCCTGCAAATTTATGGTTGTAGTTTTTTATTACATTTATATTTTTTAGGTCTACCTTTTTTTCTAATTCAAAAATATCAATTTCATCAAACTTAATATTAGAATTTATATATTCTGGGTGACTTAAAATGTCCCATGAAGAATCCCACCATTTTGGTATTTGAAAAGAAACCATATAAGTAGGAGTTTCTTTACCTATCATAGGAATTACATTTTCTAATACATGAAATATTTGATGAGGAAAATAGATATCTGGATCTAGTGCTATTATGTTATATTCACCATTATTAGTATTAAATATATGTCTATGGTGAGCTCCTGATCCTAAATAACTATTATTTACTTCAAAATTAACCTCATTACAGAAATCACAATATTTTTCTATATATTTAAATTTGTCTATAAAATATTGTTTAGGAATATCACATTTACTCCAATCTATATTTTCTTCTGACATATCAAGAACTACTTCTAAACTTAAGTAATCTTTAACATTAGAATAATTTGCTGATCTTTTTAGTTGATATATTGTTCTCTCTAATAAATCAATATGAAAGGGAAAAATATAATATATTATTTTTGTTTTTTTCATTATTTACTTTCGTCTTGTAATCCTATATTAATAAGTTTTACTAAATTATCTATATTATCATCAGTATGTAGGGAAGAATTAAATTCTAAACCATTATATTTATTTTTAAAACTATGGATACGATTAGTATATTGTGGAGTTACAGCTAATAACTTATCTGTTACTTCATAAGTAAAATCTAATTCTGTTTTTGCTAACATATCTTCATGTATTTTTTCACCTGGTCTCATACCTCTAATATGATAATCTATGTTATCTAAATTCATTATTTTTTGAATTGCATTTATAACTGTTCCCATTTTAAATGAATTTATTTGTGGAATAAACACTTCTCCTCCTTGAGAATAATAAAGAGTTCCTAAAACTGTTTCTACAGCTTCTGATAAGGGGAATAAAAACCTAGTACATTCCATTGAAGTAACATCTATACTTTGGTTATTATTTAATAAATCCATCCACAAAGGAATAAATGAACCACGAGATGCTATTACATTACCATATCTAACAGAAGCAAATATAGTAGATGTTGAATTATAATCGTAATTTGTAAAAATTCTTTCAGCTATAAATTTACTAGAACCATAAACATTAGTTGGTTGGCAAGCTTTATCAGTTGAAACTAATATACATTTTTTAACTTTATTAAGTAAAGAAGCTCGAGCTACATTTTCTGAACCTTCTATATTAGTTTTTACACATTCATCAGGATAAAACTCCATATCATCTACTCTTTTTAGAGCCCCTGTGTGAATAACATAATCCGGTTTATGTATAGAAAGAGTTGTATTTAATTTTTGAAAATCTCTAACATCTCCAATTACTCTTTTTATTAATGGGTCTCTACCAAATATTAAAGCTTGTTTTCCCTCATCTCTACTATATACTATAATTTTACATTCTGGATGATGTGTTTTTAAATATCCTATTATAGCTTTACCTAAAGATCCTGTGCCCCCGGTAATTAGTATTTTTTTATTTACAAAAAAATTTTTATTCATTTTCTATATAATCTATTATTCTAATTGATGCTTTGTTGTCATTATAATCATCAAAGTATTTTAATACTTTATCATTGTTTGATGATTTATTAATAAATGTACAATCTTCATCGTAAATAACCAAATTTTGTTTAAGATCTTTTTCAAATTCTTGGTTTCTTTTTTTAACCTCTTCTATATATTCTTCTGATATAAAATCTTTAAAATCTTGAAAATTTTCTAGAAAAACAAAAGGATGTAAAACCCCCTTCCAAAAATCAAATTTTGAACCCTTTCCTAAATCCGTATTTGTTTTGCCATCATAAAGAGTTTGAGCATGTTCTTCACCAAAAATATAAAAATCTAATTCTTTATCTATACCTACTGTAGCATGATCTAATAATACTACGTTTTTATCCATTAATAAAGGGTAATACATTACTGAGCTAAAAAGACCTACATTATGGGTAGATTTTTCTAATATATCTATAAATTGAGTTCTGCCTTCTATAAGATTAAAACCTTCATGTATTAAATCTTGATCAAATTTATCAATTTCAGATGGGTGGGGTTTATAATAAATTTCCCAAGAAGGTAATTTTGTTTTTATGTTTTGATAAATTTGTTTAATATTAAAATGATGTTCTTGTTCCATTGAACCGTAAACTATAATAGTTTTTTCGTTTTTTGATTTATCTTCAAATGTAAATTTATCAAATTTAGGATTACCTGTTATTATGGATTTTTGAGCCCACCATCCTGCTTGTTTTTTTGTTTCTAACCCCCATTTACCATGATCGAAAAATACATCGATATAATTAGTAGGCCATTTTCTTCTACTAGCTATTTCTAATTTAGTTTTAATATTGTTATGAGTCCATGTAGAATTTTCAATACATCCAATAAATGTTCCCCATTGTTTAAGATCCCACATTATACTTTTTTCAGGTTCCCAGCTTTCACATGTAAGTAATAATACATCTGGTTTAAAAGGAAGATCCATACCTAATGTTTTACAAGGATATTTAATCCCTGTATCAGGAACATTAGTATCAAAATTATATTTTTGGATATTAAGATGTACTTCGTTTACTTTTTGAGGTTTATCATTAAATAAGAAAAAATAAGGTAAATTTCTTTTTTTTATTTCTCCTACTATGTTTTTTAATTCTAAAAAACTTCTTTCGTCTGATGCAAATATAAAATATTTGTTTATATTATGTAAAGATTTTTTATTAAATATCATTATCTAAGTCTGTTAAATTAGTGGGTCTAAAAGCTAATTGGGGATGAGACTTACCCCAAGTAGGAATGTGTATCTCCCATTCTTCAAATTTGATGTTGTTGTCTTCTAAGTATTTATATACTTTTGTTGATAGTAATTTAGTATGTTTATCGTTTATTTTCATATCATGCCACTCTCCCCAAAATTCGTTTATTAGTTTTATATTATTATCTTCAATTAATTTATTTAAAACTTCATATTCAGCTCCTTCTATATCTAATTTTAATATTATATAATCATTTTCACTAAAGGTTTCTGCTAGCCATGAAGAAAAATCAAAACAATTCGTTTCTATATAATGGTTATTATCTAAATTATTTAAACTATTTAATAAAGAAGAACCATCAGTGTATTCTTTAGATAAATGGAATTTTTTTACACCATTATCTATCCACACTGCTGAATTTTGAATATGTACATTAGGATCATCTTTATGAATTTCTATTAATTGATTAGCTAACCCAGGAATAGGTTCAAATGATATTGTTATGATATCTTCTCCAAATCTCTGTTTTGCTGCTAATATTGATTCACCACAATGAGCCCCACAATCTATAAAGTATTTGTTCATTTGTATTTTTCTTTATATGAATCTATAATAAACATTCCTTCAGATAATATTGATAAATTTTTATCAAATGATGGATATTTATTCCATTTAGATAACCATTTTACAGCATTGTCTTTTTCTGCTTTAATTTGTCTTGCGTCTGTTTGTCCTTGGTTTTCTTCTAATCTGTGTGATCCTCTAGCTCCAAAATGCCATACTACAGATTTACTAGTTAGAGGAAATTTATAACCTTTTAAAGCTGCTCTTAAAAATATATCTTTATCATCCCAACTAGCAGGAGCAAATAAAGGGTCATTTCCTCCTATTTCGTCCCAATCTTCTTTTAATATTAGTCCAGATACTCCCTCTTCTTTGTTAACTTCAAAATCATTAATTTTACTTAATTCTTCTGCATATTTTAGGAAATATTCTTCATTAAAATCATGATGGTAACTTCCAAATTCATCTATAGGGACTACTAAAGTACCTACTCTAGACTGTTCATGAAATATATTAGGTTGAATTCTTTGACTAAAAACCCATACTTTATCCTTATGTTGTTCATGAACTTTTAATAAATTTATATCCCAATCTTTAGCTACATAAAAATCAGAATGTAAAAAATTTATATATTTTGTTTTTACTCTATCAGCACAAAAATTCATACCTCCTCCTATTCCCAAAGGTACATCATTTTTATCAATATAATATTCTAATTGATATTTATCTGAGTTTTCTTTTAACCATTCATCTGTACCATCAGTGCAATTTTCTGCATGTATAATAAATGGTGCTTCTTTATAATAGCTATTTTCTCTGACTGATTTTATAGCTAATTTTAGATAATCTAAGTTATTATATGTAGATATACAGTTAGTTATTGGCATCTTTAAATAATTTTTTTGAATCTGAATTATATGATGAGTTTTCGAATTTTTCTAGAAAATCTGGTGCTAATAATTTATATCTTTCTAAAACTTTCATTTCCTGTCCTTTGCCATCTTTATCTTGCCCATCAAAAGTACTACCTCTTCCATGTTCAGATACTTTGTTAATTTCTTCGTTTTTTATTTTTCCATTAAAAGTTTTACATAATTTTTTTCTATAGTCTATACTACTAAACCACTTATCAAATAATATAGTAGTATATTTGAAATTTTCTAATAAACTTGTTTCATTAAGTAATTCTTTAGTATATTCATTCCATCTTTTAATCCCATTTATAAAATTATATGGGTTTTTTTCAAAAGTATGGTTAATTTTACTTGCTACAAAATTTAAAAATGATCTTTGGTTTATTATTATAGTAATGTTTTCTTTTCCCCAAAATGATTGTTCTTCATTTCCTTTTAAATGAGCTACTATATCTTCTAATGGTCTTTCTTCAATATTATATAATATATAAGAATTATCTTCTACAGAGGTTTTTTGTGGTTTTACTTCATGGTCCCAATATTCATATTCTGTTCTGTCTTCATTAATTTGGGGAATCATAAAAGGTTTGTTTGCTTGCCAATCAGTGTCATTAATTATTACACCTTTTTCAGGAAGTATTGAATCTAACCAATTTATTACAGCATGATGTCCACTTCTTCTAGGGGCTATTATAATATATAATTTCATTTATAAACTATCGTAAAATTCATTTTGTATTTCTTGTTTTCCTATTGTTTTATGATGATATAAACACCATTCTTCTACTCTAGGTAGAGCTCCTCTTGTTAAAACCCCTACTACTTGTTCATGGACTTTATTTTGCCATTTTATTCCAGGGGCATTTTGGATAATTCGAGTTTGATAATCAGGAAAATTGACCCAACCTTTTTCATCAACATGCCAACGCCATTTATTAACATGTTCTTGGGTTAAACCCTCTACAGTATTGATTCTAGGAACTAAATATAATTCTACTTTTGGATTCATTTCCAAAGCTTCCTTTAAATTAAGTATTAAATTTTTATGAGGAATTTCATCAGCATCTATTTGGAATATCCAATCACCACTACAGTGTTTTTTTAGATTGTTTTTAAAATTTGCAAAATGACCTTTTAAAGGAAATTCTATAACTTTAAGTTGTTGTCTAAACCCATCAGAATATCTTTCACTGTGTAATACTTTAAGTACTTCAGGTGTAGTATTTCCTTGATCACATTGAACTACTACTTCGTCTTCTACTTGAATATGGTATTCTAAGAAGTCTAATAATCTTTCTAATTCAACGTGTTCATTACAAACAGGAATTGCATAACTTATTTTCATTTATTGTTTTTTAGAAGATTTTTTTAGTAATTCTTCTGTTTGTTTTTTTACAAACATGCCTAATTCTTCTGCAGCATCCATAAAACATAATTTGTCAAATTTCTTTTGGTTTTTCATATCCATTTTATGTTCATAAAATTTACCAGGATTTTCAGGATCTGGATATTTATCTTGATCCTTTTTAGGAATAGGAATAGCTTTAACTACTGTCCATCCCCAATCACCAGTACCTTTAATAGGTTCTGGAAATATCATACCCCTTTCAGGCATTGTAATGACAGTAGGAAACCAAGCTAAATTATTATGAACTTGTTTTAGGTCTTTAATTAAATCAGCAGTTAATTCTTCTGCTTGTTTTAATATTAAACTTCCTACTTCCATTGTTGTATTTGATGTAAATCCACAAGTCATACACATCCATGTTTTAATTTTATCTCTTTGGACGTTAAATTCTGCTTCATAGCAAGCGTTGCTTCCACAACAAGGGCAATCTGTTAATTTATCTCCTTTATATTCCATTATATTTCTATTTTTTTAAGTGTTGGTAATTTAATGTTTGATGTTTTTTCTTGTATCTTATTAAGTTTTGGTAAATTTAAAGGTACTGTCATTGGGGTTGGTTGTAAATCTTTAGACAGTAACTTTTCTAATACTTCACACATTTTATCAAAAGTCCAATTATCTTTTAAATATTGAGTTTGTTTACGTGATTGTTCAAAATATTTTTTATAATTTTTAAATATATCTTTTAGAGCTCTACTTGCTACTTCCGTATTAATATTAAACCATTGGGATTCTTTTAATAAAAATTCGTTTGCTGCTGATTCATGTACATCTTTTAATTCACCCCCTAATAATATATTATATTCAGGTTTAAGAAAATCTGTATGTCCACTCCAATTTGTTGTTATTACTGGTTTACCTGTAATAGCAGCTTCAGCTAATGGTCTACCATAACCTTCACCTTTTGTAAATGATATAAAAGCTTTTACTTTATTATCATTATTTAATTGGTTCATTT
>MDSZ01216731.1_pt1 | contig 19345 bp, 16 predicted proteins | sample 811201 | NCBI WGS metagenome assembly MDSZ01 (sample SAMN05326647, study PRJNA326480) | marine metagenome | isolation source: seawater | place: Indian Ocean: North | collected 2010 | reverse complement strand
CATGAACGTAGAATACTAGGAGGACACCATGTTTGAAATAGTTAATAATTATAATCAAAATGCAGTTATCAAAGTTATTGGTGTTGGAGGTGGTGGCGGGAACGCTATTATATCAATGCTAAAATCTCAGATACATGGAGCAGACTTTTTAATTGCAAACACAGACGTCCAAGCATTGAGAGATGTAGATGGAGCGACAACTGTTCAAATTGGTTCTGAGATAACGAAAGGACTCGGAGCAGGCGCAGATCCTGAAAAGGGACGACAAGCTGCACTAGAGGCTAGCGAGACTCTTAGAGAGTCTATAGAAGGGGCTGATATGCTATTTATAGCCGCTGGAATGGGAGGAGGAACAGGTACAGGAGCTGCCCCAGTTATTGCTCAGATTGCACGTGATCTTGGTATTCTTACTGTTGCAGTCGTTACAAAACCATTCGAGTTTGAGGGCCCTGAGAGAATGTCAAATGCTCAAGAAGGAATAAATAATCTTGAACAATGGGTCGATTCTCTGATTGTGATACCGAACTCAAAGTTGAAAGAAGTTTATGGAGGAAGTGAATCAATATTTTCTTCTTTTGAGAATGCTAATGATGTTTTGAGAGGAGCTGTGAAAGGTATCACAGAAATAATAACAATAAGAGGATTTATGAATGTAGACTTTGCTGACGTAAAAACTGTCATGTCCGGGATGGGTAAAGCGATGATGGGATCTGGAGTATCATCTGGAGAAAATAGAGCAGTTGAAGCAGTGACAGCTGCACTAAGCAGTCCCTTATTAGATAATATTGATCTTCAGGGCGCTAGCGGAGTTCTTGTTAACATTACATCTGGATCTGATTTAACAACAGACGAGTTTGAGGTAATTGGAAGCAAGATCAGAGAAATAGCTAATGAAGACGCTAAGATAATAACTGGTTGTATTAAAGAAGATGATAATATTGGAGATCTTAGAGTTACAATAATTGCAACAGGATTTGCTCAATCTGGTTCTGTTAATACAGAATCAATACAAGCAGATTCGAACAATGTAGAGATTAATGCTGTAGATAATCAGAATACATCAATATTACCTGGTAACGACATCAATAAAACGGATGTCTCTCAAGTGAATTTGAATCAGCAAGAGGATCAGACTTCAATTGATATTCCAGCATTTTTAAGACAACAGGCTGATTAATAATAATACTAAAACTCAGAGTTTGAGGCTGCTGTTATTTATAACAGCAGCTTTAACTTTATTTTTATTAATAATAACAAGATTATATTATATTCAGATTAAAGGAACGGATTGTTTCTTCTTCAATGAAAGTTCATGTAAAGAAAATATTTTTGTTGAGGCAAAAAAAAGACAGATTCATAACCAAATTATAAAAGCAGAAAGAGGGATAATTTTTGACAGAAATAAAAACATATTAGCAGTATCACTTCCTGCAAAGACGCTATGTATTAATCCTTATGAACTTTATCACAATGAGAATAAATCAGATGTTAAAAAACTCTCAAACCTATTAAACATTCCATATGATAAATTATTAAAAACTATTTATAGAAATAAAAATAAAAAGGAATATTTCCTCAAAAGACACGCATCAAAATCAATCTTCGTTGAAATACAAAAATTATCGAACCCCTACATTTATTTCATAAATGAGAATAGAAGGTCTTATTTAGGAGGAGAAGCATTTTCAAACATAATTGGTTTTACGGATATAGATGATAATGGTCAGGAAGGCATTGAATTAGTAAAAAATGATGTTCTCAAACCTACGAATGGTTCTAAACGAATGAAAATGGATAATATTGGAAGACCAATTGAAACAATTGAGATAACTAAAAAGTCTATTCCTGGTGAAAATTTAATTCTAACTTTCGATAAGAGAATCCAGATTATCGCCTATGATGTTTTAAAAAAATATGTCAATGAATATAAAGCAGAGAGTGGATCAATAGTCCTTGTAGAGTCGAGTACAGGCAACATACTTTCTATGGCAAATTATCCATCTTTTGATCCGGAAAAAAGATATACGTATAAAGGTATCAAAATTAAGAATAGAGCAATTTATGATCTGATCGAACCTGGATCCACTATCAAACCTTTTATAATTTATGCTGGACTAAAGAATAAGATTATAGATGAATCGACTATAATCAATACTGCTCCAGGAGTTATTAAACTTGCTGATAATGAAATTAAAGATTGGAAATACCTCGGGAGCCTATCTCCGGGTGATGTCATCAAATTATCGAGTAACATTGGTGCAGCAAAAATATCTAGAAAACTTACAAAAGTTGAACTCGCAAGAAATTTAGATTTGTTTGGTTTTGGGCAGTCATTATTCATTAACTTGCCAGGCTCTAAGAATGGGTCTATACCATCGCCAAACAATATAAATGACTCGAAGCATTTTAGTATTGGGTATGGTTACGGATTATCTATGTCACTAATGCATCTTGTTAGCGCTTATAATACACTAGCTAATGGTGGAGCTTATCAACAATTAAAGTATCTTAAGAATTCAGAACCAGATAACGGCAATCATCAAATTTTAGATAAGAGGCTGAGTAATACGGTTCTTAATATGATGAAAGAAGTTGTACATTCATCAGATGGTACTGGTAGAAAAGCAAAAGTTGACGGTTATACTGTATATGGTAAAACAGGTACAGTTCGTAAGATAAAAAATGGAAAATATAATAAAAATTTGCATAATGCATTATTTGTGGGAATCCTAGGTGATCCATCACCAAAGTATGTAGCTGCTGTCATCATAAGAGAACCTAAAGACAGAGAAGGCTCTGGCGGTTATCATGCGGCACCTGTTTTTGGTGAATTTCTCCAACACTCAATGAGAATCTTAGATGACATTCAATATGCAGGAACAAAATAAATTAAATACATGTATAAAATTTATTATAAATAATTCTGATTATTCAGATTGCCTAATGAATAGATTTGCAATTGATTCTAGGCGCATCAGTAATAAACAAATATTTATCTCTTTAGAGAAAAATTCTTCTAAAAATATTAATAATATCAAACACGCTATAGCAAAAGGTGCCTCTGGATTTATCACATCTGTATCCCTCACAAGAGGAATCATTAGTTCGTCAATACCATTTTTAGTTATAAAAGAATTAGAAAAAATATATGTAGAACTTTTCAAAAATGATTTTATAAAGATTAAATGTGAACCAAGTATAATTGGGATAACTGGCACAAATGGAAAAACTTCAACTGTATTATCATTAGCACAAGCCCTAACAATACAAGGTAAAAAGGTAGGTGTAGTCTCGAGTGAGGGTATAGGTATTTATCCAGATTTAGTTCATAATGATTATACAACACCACCTATTGATCTCAATTATAAGTATCTTAGAAAATTTTCTGATAGAAAATGTCATTATGTAATTATCGAGTGCTCATCACAAGGCCTTCATCAAGGAAGATTAAATGGCTTTTCTTTCAATTACTCATTAATAACTAATATCGATCAAGATCACATCGATTATCATCGAAGTCTCAAGAATTATATCAATAGTAAGTTAAAAATTATTAATCAAAGCCAGACTTCAATCTTAAATTATGATTGTACGAAATTGAATAAAGTTAATTTAAAAAATTACTCTTGTAATATATTTTTTATTTCTAATAAGATGTATAAAAACTCAAATGTAATAAATACCTCATTAGGGTATGATTATAATAGGCTTGAACAATTTAATATTTATTCATTACTCATGATCACTGCGGTTATGAAACTGGAGAATTTCAGTAATTTAAAAATCATAAATTCTTTAAAAAATCTAACACCATTGTTAGGTAGAAGACAAGTTATCAACACTAGTGATAAAGGGACATATATAATAGACTATGCGCATACATCTGGAGCGTATAAAATAATTTATCAAGATTTCGTAACACAAAAAAAAATCTGTACTTTGTTTGGTTGTGGTGGAGATAGAGACCGAACAAAAAGAGCTCAAACCGCACGAATCGTTGATAAATATTCGTCTAAGATTATTCTTACATCAGATAACTCAAGAACAGAGAACTTTGAGAATATTCAAAAAGATATTTTAGATGGTATTAAGAACACGAATAAAGTTATAGTTATTAGATCAAGAAAAGAGGCTATAAAATATATGTTTAAGCATTCATCTAAGAATCAACTGAATTTTATTCTAGGAAAAGGAAATGAGAATCATATTTTAGAAAATGGCAAAATAATTCCTCACAATGATATTATTTATTTGATGAATCTCTTAAAGAATTATGAACATAAAACTATCCAAGATTGCTAAGCTATTATCACTCGAGCTCATAGGAGATGATCAAGATATTAAAAACTTGAGTATTGATAGTAGGGAAGTAAAAAATGGAGATCTCTTTGTAGCAATCAAAGGTGAGAATCATGATGGACACAACTATATCCAAGAATCAATAAAAAATGGCGCATCGGCGATTCTGTGTAATGATAAGTTTGATTCATCAAAAATAAGTGTTTCACACATATTATGTAAAAATACACTAAAATCTCTTGGCCTTTTTGCGCTTGGATACAAAAAAATTATCGGATCACCATATACTATTGGCATCACTGGAACAAATGGTAAAACAACAGTAACTAAGTTGACAGCAGAAATATTAAGTCAATCTTTTTCAGTTAGTACCACAATAGGTAACTATAATAATGATATCGGCCTTCCATTATCAATATTAGGCTCAGAGAGCGAAAATTATCAGAAGTGCATTTATGAGTTAGGTGCTAGTAAAAGAAATGATATTAATAATTTAGTAAATATCTGTGAACCAGATATGACGACGTTATTAAATGTATCTGAGGCACATATGGAGTCATTTGGAAGCTTTGAAAATCTCATTAATACAAAAGAAGAAATCTTTCATCATTCAAATATAAAGAGAGTTGTATTGAATAAAGATGATAAGTATTTCCATAAATGGAAGGAGATTAATAGCTCAAGAGAAATTACTACCATATCTATAAATAATAAGGCAGATTACTTTATAGAAAAAAATGTTGAGAGTTATATCTATCTGTCTACTCCAAAAGGTAGAATCAAGATCAGTAAGGCGGATTCATCAGGTTTATTATTAATTAATTTATTGTTTAGTACTGCCCTGGCCATGGAGGCGGGTGCAGGTATACAATCAGTTATAGATGGATTGAGAAGTTTCTCAGGAGTCAAAGGAAGGTTTTATTGCTTCGTTTCATCTAATAAAGCTTTAATTATTGATGACTCTTATAATGCAAATCCAGAGTCAATGAGATCATCATTAAATCAACTTAAGTATTTCAAAAAAGATAAAATATTTGTTATGGGTGATATGGGAGAGCTTGGGGAAAAGTCATTGATTCATCATTTATCAATTTTTAAGCTAGCAAAAAATATAGGAGTTAAGCATTTGCTATATATGGGTAAGTATAAAAATGAGGCTAAATCAACATTTGGAGATGGCTGTATGACTTTTAATGATATCATAGAACTAACAAATCATGCTCGTAAAGTATCTAATGAAACTACTGCAGTATTAATAAAGGCTTCTAGATTTATGAACTTTGACAAAATAGCTGAGGGCTTGAAATAAATAATGCTTCTTTTCTTATTCGATTATCTGTCGGAATTTTATTCAGGCTTTAATGTTTTTAAGTACCTGACTTTAAGGATCGTTATGGGTGCACTTACGTCACTTATTATTTCTCTTATACTAGGACCTTACATCATAACATACTTACGTAATAAACAGTTTTACCAATCTATTAGAGACGATGGTCCCTCAAGTCATATCGATAACAAGAACAAAACACCTACTATGGGTGGATTGATTATCATTACATCGATCGTGATCTCAACATTTCTCTGGTCTGATTTAAACAATCATTACATACTATTATTGCTTTTTGGGATCCTCAGCTTTGGCACAATTGGTTTTTATGATGATTATAAGAAATTAGTAGAAGGTAAAAGTGATGGAATTAAAGGTAGACTAAAACTTATTTTACAGATTCTTTCTGCGACATTTATAACTTTTTATTTATACTCCATTATGGGCTTAGGTGAAATCAGTTCGGTGATGCCTTTTCTGAAAGATAGCAGTATATATTTTGGAATCTTATTTATACCTTGGTCAATTTTCATTCTAGTGGGATCATCAAACGCAGTAAACTTAACTGATGGACTAGATGGCTTGGCGATATTACCATGCATCTTAATAGCATCTGCATTTGTAATTTTTGCTTATGCTCATGGAAATATAAATATATCAGAATATCTACTAATACCTTATATTGAGGGTTCAGGCGAAGTAGCAATATTTGCTGCATCACTTGTCGGAGCAGGCCTTGGTTTTCTATGGTTTAACTCGTATCCTGCTGAAATATTCATGGGAGACTGCGGCTCTTTATCACTGGGAAGCTCTCTTGGCTTGCTTGCGATTATTCTTAAACAGGAACTAGCTTTTGCAATAATGAGTGGTATATTTATTGCTGAAGTATTCTCCGTAATCATTCAAGTTGCATCATTCAAACTCAGAAATGGCAAAAGAGTATTCAAAATGGCACCACTCCACCACCATTATGAGCTATCAGGTTTATCTGAACCTAAAATTATTATGAGGTTCTGGATAATTACATTTATTTTGGTACTGATTGCTCTTTCAACACTTAAAATAAGATGAATGTTCTCGAATCTTCATTCCTTGTAATTGGAGAGGGCGTCACTTATAAACATTGCAGTAGTTTTTTTAAAAAGAATCGAATTGCCTATCATTCAACAACTACTGATAATATTATTGATATAAGTGATACTGAAATTATATGTAAAAATCAAAATATAAATTTCAAAAAAATAGATTATGTAGTTGTTAGTCCAGGAATTTCTCCTTCCAATAAGGCTATAAATGACTTGAAAAAATTAGGATGTAGAATAACCACTGATATTGAGATAGTTCAAAATCTAACTAGCTCCAAATTTATATGTATAACTGGAACCAACGGTAAAACATCAACTGTAAATCTTATCGCGGATATTATGAATGATAATAATATAAAAACAATCGCCTGTGGCAACAATGGGGTCTCTGTTTTTAGATCACTACATGATGAGTATGATTATGTTGTATTGGAACTATCAAGCTATCAGTTGGAGTATATAAAAACTCTCAATTCATATATATCTGTAATTTTAAATATATCGCCGGATCATCTTGATCGACATATCAATCTTAAAAACTATTTAGACATAAAGCTTAAAATATTTAATAACTCTAAGAATAAAATAATCTCTAAAAATTTGAGTCTTTCTAATGAGTATTCAACATTTGAAGTGAAAGATAACAGATTTTATTTAAATGACATAAAGCTAAATGATCTATCAATTATTGATGATAGTCACTTATCATATCAATCTAATACGTACCCTATTTTTGGTATACATGAATCACATAATCTATGTGCAAGTATTTCGGTGCTCAAAATAATTGGTTTGTCGTTGAAGGATATTCTTAAATCATTCTCAAAAAGAAAGCTTCTCAAACATCGCGTCGAGGAATTCCTTTCTTTCAATGGTATAAAGTTTATCAATGACTCCAAATCAACAAATGCTGATTCTACTCATAACGCGCTCATGTCTGTCAGAGGGAATATAATTCTTATCATGGGTGGAGATAATAAGAAAATGTCTTATGACAAATTGAAAAGTAGTATTAGCAAGAGAGTGAAAATATTGATTTTAATTGGAGAAAATAGAGAGCTTCTTGATGAAGAACTAAGTGTTGATAGTAAAAAAGTTTTTTGTGACAGTCTCGAGCATGCAACATCTTACATATTTTCTGTAATGACTCCAGGGGATACTGTACTAATGTCCCCGGGAACATCCAGTTACTGCATGTATGATAACTATCAGCAACGTGGTAATCACTTTAAGGAGCTTATAAAAAAGTATGTTAGCCAGCAAAATTAGAAACGTTATAGATTTTTTCGATAATAGAGGCTTGGACTCTCTCTTTTTAGCCTGCGTGACAAGTCTAGTCTTAATAGGCTTGGTAATGGTTACTTCATCAACTGTAGATTTTGCGGCAACGAAATTCTCTAATCCACTTTTCTTTTTAAAGAAGCATTTTATTTTCATATTACTAGGCTTAACTGTCTTGTATGTCGTCGCACGAATAAAAGTTAAATTTTATTATGACTATGGGCAGTATTTTTTAGTTTTGGCTATTGTATTGTCATTACTAGTTCATATTCCTGGTTTAGGCAAAACTGTCAATGGGGCCACGAGATGGATTGACTTAGGATTCTTTACACTGCAGATATCCGAAGTGTCTAGACTTTTCTTTTTTTTGTGGCTTTCTGGTTATATAACTAGAAATAATTTCGATAAGAATTATATAAAGATATTTATTTTTTTAGCCATACTTATGCTCGTGATAGTATTTCAAAGAGATTTTGGTAGTATGATTTTGCTGTTTTTAACATTTATTGTGTTCTCTTTCCTTTCAAATTTGAAAATGATAAATCTTTTTAAGATATTATCACTTGCAATACTACCTATATTCTTATTAGTTTATTTTTATCCATACAGGATCAATAGGATTCTTGCTTTTATAGATCCTTGGAGTGATCCTCAGGGGAGTGGTTATCAAATAATAGCCTCACAAATCGCACTATCTTCAGGTGGTTTTTTTGGGCAAGGGTTAGGATCAAGCACTCAAAAGCTTTTTTATCTACCTGAGCAGTATAATGATTTTATTTTAGCAATAATTGGAGAGGAACTTGGCTTTATCTTTTTGGTAATATTGCTAGTACTATACTTTTTACTTTTCTCACGAATTTTTATTTTCTATAAAAAGACATCTAAAATATCAGATTTTTCAGCAAATATTATTTTATCTATTGTTCTTTTGATGTTTATTCAAACAATTATTCATATCTTAGTGAATATTGGTCTGTTCCCCACAAAGGGTATGGGACTTCCTTTTATTAGTTATGGTGGCACTAATCTTCTCATGATGTTCACATACATAGGAATTCTTATAAGAATACAAATAGAAAATAAACAACTGTATAGTCAAGCAACAAAAAAAAATCAAGAATGAAAAAAAATATATTTATTGTTGCAAGTGGTACGGGTGGACATGTCGTTCCCGCTAAAACTATTGCGATGAAACTAATAAGACAGAATTATCTTGTCACATGGATAGGTACATTGCATGGTATAGAGAATAAAATTGTCAATGATAAACATATCAATTTCAAATATCTTAAATCATCTGGCATAAGAGGTAAAAGCTTTTTACATACTATCAATGGCATAATAAATTTAATAATATCTTTTTTTCAAAGTTTAGTTTACATACTCAAAGACAAACCAATTTTTATTCTAGGTTTTGGTGGTTACATTTCAGTACCAGTATCAATTGCAGCATTCTTAATGAGGGTTCCAGTTTACGTTCATGAATCCAATTCTATAGCTGGCTCAGCAAATAAAATTAATAATATATTTTCTAAAACAACGTTTCAAACATTCCCGGGAACATTTCCTACTAGTAAAAAAATTATATTATCGGGAAATCCAATTGAAGATAGTTTCTCAAAAATTACACAACCTGAAATCAAATATAAAACTAGAAGTGAAACATTAAATCTTCTTATATTTGGGGGTAGTCAAGGTGCTAAATTTTTTAATCATAATATTCCATCATGCCTTAATCACTTTGGTAGTAAGTTCAATGTTATACATATCACAGGTAACCAAGACAGAAATCTAGTAGAAAAAATTTATAACAATTCTCATATGAAAGCTCAAGTAATTGAGTTCTCTCACGAAATAGATAAACTATATGATTGGTCTGATATTGTCATTTCAAGATCAGGATCTATGACTGTAAGTGAAATCTGTAGAGCAAATAGGGCTGCCATTCTTATACCTTTTATATATGCTACCGATAATCATCAATACGCTAATGCAAAATTCCTTGAGAATAGTGATGTGGCTAAAATAGTCGAAGAAAATGATGATTTTTCTTTAGAGCTGAATAAATCATTGACAGAGATGTACAATAATCAAGAAATTTTATTAAGAATGTCTAATAACAGCAAAAATCTTTTCCCACATGATTCAAGTGCTATAATTCTAAGAAATATTCCTGAACTTAATGAAAAATTCGATAACACAACATCTTAAAAACAAATCTTTTTTCTTAATAGGTATTGGTGGTGCAGGAATGATGGGTATAGCAGAGCTTCTCCATAATTTAGGATTCACAATAAGAGGCTCCGACATCAAAGAGAATAATGCTATTAAAAGACTAAGAAAATTAAAAATAAAAATATTTATAGGGCATGACGCGAGTAATCTTAACAAGGATGATATTGTAATATTTTCTAACGCGATAAGAAAAAATAATGTTGAGCTAAGATATGCTCATAAAAATAACATTACAACTTTGAGTAGGATGGAGATACTTGCAGAACTAATGAGATTAAAATATGGTATCTCAATTACTGGTTCGCATGGAAAAACAACAACAACTAGTTTGCTTAGTCACATCATGCATAAAAATAAACTCGACCCTACTTATTTAATTGGTGGTAAATTAAAGACAGATGATCCTCATGTAAAACTAGGAAATAGTGATTATCTCGTAACAGAAACTGATGAAAGCGATCCTAGCTTTTCTAAACTTAAACCTCATTTAGTAATATTGACAAACTTAGATAAAGAGCATTTAGATAATTATAACGATAACTTTGCTAATCTCGAGATTTCTATGCTAGAGCTAATTAATTCTATCCCATTTTATGGCAAGGCTTTTATGAATGGTGACGACAGAAATTCAGTAAGATTATTAAAAAAAATCAATAGAAGTGTTTTTTCCTATGGATTAAGCAAAAAAAATGATTTAGTAGCCAGTTCAATAAAATATATCAATGGAAATAAAATGACATTTAATATAGCTTTTGGTAGTAGCACATACAAGGTTTCTACTAATCTTTTAGGGAAACACAACGTGTATAACATACTCTCAGCTATCGCAGTAAGTATTCATCTTGGTATTTCTATTACTAAAGCAATTAGTTCTCTAAAAAGTTTTTTTGGAGCAAGTAGAAGATTCGACGTATATGATAATATTGTAATCAACAATACTCGGCCAATTGTTATAGACGACTATGGGCATCATCCAACTGAAATTAACTCAACCATTAAGACGATTAATGCACTATATCCAGATAAAAAAATAATTATGATTTTTCAACCTCACCGTTTTTCTAGAACGAAAGCCTATTGGAAATCATTTATTCAAACTTTTAAATTACTAGATAATATTATTCTCTTGCCAACATATTCTGCTGGTGAGAAAAATAATTCTTATGATTCCTCGTTTCTATATAATAAAATCAATACACAGAATAAATTGTTACTTAAATCTGTGACAAAAATAAAGGATATTCTAAATGAGATAAATTTTGATAATACTATATTAGTACTTCAGGGAGCAGGAGATATAAAAAACATAATCAATATTCTGAAGAAAGAAAATGTTTATAGGTAGGAATTATCCACTTAAAAAAATTACAACTATAGGTCTTGGAGGCTACTGTAGAGAATTTATTTGCCCAGAAGAAGATGGAGAGCTTAAAAAGATTATTAAAAGTAATCCACTTTACATAGGCAATGGGTCAAATATATGTTTTGTGACTGAGTTCTATGATAGAACTATCGTTAGTCTTAAAAAAATGAGGAAATATATAAACGTTGACAATAAATATATTACTTGTTCAGGTAATGTATCATGCACTAAATTATCTCGATATCTACATGATAATAAAATATCAGGTTATGAGTTTCTCTATGGTATACCGGGTACTGTTGCTGGTGCAGTGGCTATGAACGCAGGAGCTTTTAAAAAAGAAATAATGCCCTACGTCTTTAGTATAGAGCTACTAGACGAAAATGGAAATATGCATACTTTAACACGAGACAAATTGTCATACTCATACAGAACATCTAATATTAATAAAAAATCTATTATAGTATCTATTAAACTTTTAAGACAAAAAGAAGATTTTGATATTACCCTTCTTGATAAGCTTAACGATGAAAGAAAGAGCACCCAACCAACGAACCAACTATCATGCGGTTGTATTTTTAAAAATCCACCAGGAGATTATGCTGCTAGACTCATTGAAGAAGCTGACTTAAAAGGTAAACGTATTGGAGGTATATATATATCTGACAAACATTCAAACTATTTTATCAATGATGGATCGGGGACTTACAAAGACTTTCTCCTTTTACTTCAGTATGTCAAAAATAAAATACATACAAAGTTTGATATAGGACTTGATGAAGAGGTAATCATATTAAAATGACAAGTAATGGCTGTAAAATATGCGTCCTAGGAGGAGGTTGGTCAAACGAAAGAGAGATCTCATTAAAGAGCTCATTTGATGTTTATAAAACTTTGCTTGATAATCAACATAATGTTGTCTTATTTGATATGAAAAGAGACTCGTATGAAGATTTAAAATCTTTTTTATTAAATAATTCAATTGATTATGTATTTAACCTTATTCATGGGGAAGGTGGAGAAGATGGAAGAATACAAAGCTATTTGGATAATCTAAATATCAGATACTCAGGATCGAACTCTCATTCATCAAAAATATCATTTAATAAATATCAAACTAAAAAGATATGGAAAGCTAATAACCTCGAGACACCTGACTTTGAGATATTTTCTAATCAAAGCTATAAAGATTTGTGTGGTACATATGGAGACACTTTCTTTATTAAGGACACATGTTCTGGCTCTAGCAATAACATTTTTCAAATTAAGAATGATAAAGATTATGACAGTTTTCAAAAAAACAAAATCAACAGGGAGTATATGGTCGAAAGAAAAATATCATCTGATGAATATACAGCCGCAATTCTTAATGAAACGGTACTTCCTATAATTAAAATTACTCCATCTAATGATTTCTATGATTTCGAGGCAAAGTATCAATCTGATGAAACTAAATTTTCATTCCCTGATTTGACTCAAGAAATGATGATCAAAATCAATACACAAGTTATAAATGCATTTAAGGTTTTAGGTTGTGAGGCATGGGCGAGGGTTGATTTTTTTATAGAAGATAATCAAATTATTTTACTGGAAATCAATACAATACCTGGAATGACTGATCATAGCCTTGTTCCGAAGGCTGCAAGAAAATATGGTCTGAGCTACTACCAGCTTCTACTGGAGATTATTGAAATAGATGATTAAGAAGCTCTTAATCCCATTATTTATTTTATCATTATCTGTACTTGTATATAAATCAGATTATCTCTCCTATCCCATAGATGAGGTCGAAATTGTCTCAACCTCATCAAATTACAACAGTAATAACATCAATTCTATCGTAGATTCGATACAAGGAAGTGATTTACTCTCACTTGATTTGAATATATTAAAAAATAAAATAATATCTGATGGATGGATAAAAGATGTAGAAATAAGGAAATCTTTTCCATCAAAAATAGAGATAGTCATAATTCCTCAAGAACCATATGCAATTTATAATTCACAAATATTGATGAAGGACGGCTCTGTTGTTAAATCAACGGCTCTGCCAAAAAATCTTACAATTATAGTTGATAAGACAAACAACCATAATGACTCTCTTGATATATTGATGCTCTGTAATGCAATGTTAGTTAAAATAGATCTGACTATCAAAAAAATTGAAATACATGATTTACTCGTCAAGATAAATACTTCATCAAATGTGTTGATATCTGATAGAGAGAATCTAGAAGTAAATCTCAGAAGGTTGGTCGTGTCATTCGTGAATCTTCAAAGACTATTCAAGAAAGATATAAAATCTATTGATATGCGATATTCCAATGGTTTTGCTATCAAATAATAGCTTAAATAAGATATAATGTCCGTAAATGAGCAATGTAAAAAGCACTGATACTCTTGTTGCATTAGACATAGGAACATCTAAAGTCTTATGCCTGGTAGCTGATATTGACGATAAAGGCGATTTGAGAATTATCGGTATAGGAAATGAACCTTGCACAGGATTAAATAAAGGTGTTATTTCTGAAATAGACGCTACTGTTTCAAGCATTAGGCGTGCAAAAGAAAAAGCTAGTTCCATGTCTACGTGTAATATTCAATCTGTCACCACGGGCATTGCTGGCAACCATATACAAAGTTACAACGGAAACGGGGCAGTAAATATTTTAAATGATGAGGTTACTTCTGAAGATAAAAAGGAAGTTTTAAACAATGCTCAAAATATTCAAATCCCAAAAGATCAAGAGATTCTTCACTCGATAGAGCAGCATTATACGATTGATGGACAGTCGGGTATTAGAGAACCCTTAGGAATGGCTGGAGCAAGATTAGAGGCGAATGTTCATATTATCACCACATCTTCAACAGCAAAAAGGAATTTAACAAAGTGTATAAATAATAGTCTATTAGAAATAGATGATTTTGTTCTACAGCCAGTCGCGTCGAGTGAAGCTGTGCTATCTGATGAGGAACGTGACTTAGGTGTCTGCTTAATTGATATTGGTTGCGGCACAACTGATATAGCAATATTTACAGATGGCACTATCAAGCATACTGCAGTAATTCCTATTGGAAGCCAGATGGTTACTAATGATATTAGAATAATTTTATGTACATCATTGGATGCTGCAGAAGAGATAAAGATACAATATGGCGCAGTGTCTTCTGATAACGATACGGACGTAAAAATCCCTGTCCCATCAGTCTCTGATAAACCAGATACTGAGACAACAAAGACAATTCTTACTCAAATAATATCTGCACGGGTTAATGAAATATTTGATGCAATACAAAAAGAAATCAATAACAGCGGTTACTCCAGTAAAATCAGAGCTGGAATAGTATTTACTGGTGGAGGAGCAAAGCTTGAGGGTTTGGATAGCTTTGCTGAATCTTATTTCCAAAAACCCTCAAGAATAGGATCGCCAAAGTCGATTAAAGGCCTGGAGGATCTTCGGGGAAAAACAAGATATTCTACTGCTGTTGGCTTACTTTTATATCGCAAGAAGGAGCTTAGCCTGATGACATCAAAAAATAGGTATACTTCGAAAATTGGCTCTATATTTGACAAGTATGCTAAAAAACTATCAAATTACTTTCAAAAAGAACTTTAATCTAGATAATTTGGTCTAATGTTATGAATTGTAAGATATAGGACATTTTGATAGAATTTTCATATGTTAAAGCAGAGAACATTATCGAGTAGCATAACTGCAACAGGTGTGGGACTTCACACAGGGAAGAAAATTAATCTGAGAATAAACCCAGGTGAACCTGACAAAGGGATTATATTTATACGTAAAGACTTATCAAGTAAGCCAATAGTAGCTTCTTTGAAGAATGTTCATGACACAAGACTTTCAACAACCATCTCAAACGGTGACGCATCTGTATCTACTGTGGAGCATTTACTATCTGCCCTAGCAGGTTTAGGTATAGATAATGCAACTATTGAATTAGATGGACCAGAGGTTCCTATTATGGATGGAAGCTCACGCCCATTTGTATTTTTAATTCAATCCGCAGGGATAAGCGAACAGAATCATCCAAAAAAATTCATCAAAATCACTAAAGACATTGAAGTTAAACAAAATGATAAGTGGGCAAAAATTGAACCGTTTGATGGATTTAAGGTAGCTTTTACCATAGACTTTGACCATCCCTCTTTTCCAAAAGAAACCCAAACCTCAGTAATAGACTTTTCAACAATCTCCTACCTCAGTCAGGTGAGTCGGGCAAGAACATTTGGTTTTGCTAAAGATATTGAAAACTTGAGAAAAAATAATTTAGCTCTAGGTGGAAGTGTCAATAATGCTATTGTAATCGACGATTATAAAATTGTTAATGAGGACGGATTACGATATAAAGATGAATTTGTAAAACATAAGATACTGGATGCAATCGGCGATCTTTACCTTTTGGGACATAGCTTAATCGGCTCTTTTTCTGCTTTCAAGTCAGGCCATCATCTTAATAATCTTTTATTGAGAGAACTTATAAATAACGAAAATGCATGGGAGCAAGTTATTATAGAAGAGGAAGAGAAATCTCCAATACTTTTCTCACACGTTACTGAGTCTATTTAATCTTTACTTGTATGTTTTGAATATTGTACATACCATAGTTTTTAAATATTTCTAAGTATTTCTCTCTCTCGAACTTCACAATCGAGCCTACCGAACTGTTATCACATTCAATAGTAATACTGTTTTCTGAGTAATTGATAACATGAATTTTATCTTTCATCTTTTCGTCAGATGTACTTATTAGTAATTCATCCAAATCATCAATAATTTCTTTCTTCTTCAGTACTTTATTAGGTATAAAATCCGATATCTTTTTCATATAGCACCCATTTATTGTATGATAAACCATATTTCATAATGTATAAAATATGATAGGAAATATCCTCAAAAAAATATTTGGAAGCAGAAATTCAAGACTAATTAAAGAATATAGCTCTAAAGTTAAAAGAATTAATGATTTGGAGCAATTTTTCGAGAATAAATCTGACGAGGAACTCAAATCTTTTACTCTAGCTCTCAAAGATAGATATGTTAAGTCTCATGATTTAGATGAACTTCTAGAAGAAGCTTTTGCGCTAGTAAGAGAAGCTTCAAAAAGAACCCTAGGGCTCAGACATTTTGATGAGCAAATGCTTGGCGGTATTGCACTCCATGAGGGTAAAATCAGTGAAATGAAAACAGGAGAGGGTAAAACTCTCGTCAGCACTTTACCTGCTTATTTAAATTCTTTGAGCGGTAATTCTGTGTATATCGTAACAGTAAATGATTATCTTGCTGAACGTGACTCAAAATGGATGGGATGCGTTTTCGAATTTTTAGGTTTGACTGTTGGCTTTGTTAATAGTCTTGTAACACCCGATCAAAGGAAGAGTGTATATAAGTCAGATATTGTATATGGCACAAATAATGAATTTGGTTTTGATTATTTAAGAGATAACATGGTATTCAGCTCTGACGAAAAATGTCAGTCTAATTTAAGCTATGCTATAATTGACGAAGTAGATTCTGTTCTTATTGATGAGGCTAGAACACCGCTTATAATATCTGGCTCTAACAATAAAACTAACAATACTTATTCAGTCATTAATAAAATTATCAACAAGTTTTTATTAAATAACAATACCAGTTATTATAATCTCGAAGAAAAACAAAAATCTGTCTCCTTAACAGAAGAAGGTCAGTCTGTAATAGAGAACCTCTTACTGTCAAACAATTTAATTGAATCATCATCAGATATCTATGCTGCAAATAATATTCAATTGTTCAGTCATATAGATTCAAGCCTCAAAGCGCACTTAATTTATAAGAAAGATAAAGACTATGTTGTTGAGAATAACGAGATCGTCATTATCGATGAATTCACGGGAAGAAAGATGTCAGGACGTAGATGGTCTGAAGGACTTCATCAAGCTATTGAAGCCAAAGAGAGAGTAAGCATAAAACAAGAAAATCAAACATATGCATCAATTACATTTCAAAACTATTTTAGAATGTTTAATAAAATATGCGGAATGACGGGAACAGCAGACACTGAAGCCGAGGAATTTTCACAAATCTATAATCTTGAGGTTGTACAAATACCTCCTCATAAAAAAATGATAAGAGATGATAAAGTTGATCTAGTTTTTCTCACAGAAAAAGAAAAATACGAAAGGATAATAAATGAAATTATAGAAATCAATAAATCAAAACAGCCTATTCTTGTTGGTACTACCTCGGTTGAGTCATCAGAACATATATCAAAAATACTCAAGTCCAAAAAAATTCAACATAGCGTGTTAAATGCAAAATATCATCAAAAAGAAGCCGAAATAATTGAGAATGCAGGAGCATTGGGCTCAATAACAATTGCTACTAACATGGCTGGAAGGGGAACAGATATTGTCCTTGGAGGCAAAAAAGATCTCGGTACAGACGAATGGATAAGAAATAATGAGCAAGTGAAGAAACTAGGCGGTTTATATGTACTCGGAACCGAACGTCATGAGTCCAGACGGATTGACAATCAGTTACGTGGGAGGTCAGGAAGACAAGGAGACCCCGGGATATCAAGGTTCTTTCTATCATTGGAGGATAATCTAATGAGAATTTTTGCTTCAGACAAGGTCTCAGACATTATGAAAAAACTTGGTATGGAAGATGGAGAAGCAATTGAACATAAATGGGTTTCGAAATCTATTGAAAACGCGCAAAAAAGAGTCGAGGCGCATAACTTTGACATACGAAAAACGCTCTTAGAATACGATGATATCTCTAATGAACAAAGAAAACTTATTTATCAGCAAAGAGATTTTATACTCAATAATGATGGCAACACACTAATCTCAACTGTGAGTTCAAATTATGCGCAAGACTTTATAGATATCAATAGAGATGAGTTACTAACAAGCGATACTAAGCTTTCTGACTTTAACGAAATCATTAAAACTGATTTTTTAGTAGAGTTAGATTTTAATAAGATGATCGAAAACAATATCTTAAATGAAAATAAACTCAAAGAATGTTTACAAAATCTTTTTGTTAATAAAATTAAACATAATGTAATAAACATATCAGCTGATGAATTTAATGATTTGATTAAAAATATTTCATTAGCTGTTATTGACGAAGAGTATAGAAATCACCTTAGTTCTATGGATTATTTAAGACAATCCATAGGCTTGAGAGGATATGCCCAAAAAAATCCAAAAAATGAGTACAAAAGAGAATCATTTGAAATGTTTAATATCATGCTTACTGATATTACAAAGGAAATATTAAAGATATCTTGTAGAATCAAAATTGAGAACTATAATACCATTCCGACTATGAAAAAAACTGATGCTACTATTATGAAAAAATCAGATGATCCAGGCTGTTTACTTAATGCAAATAAAGGTGATGTACCAAGAAATAAGAGATGCCCTGTCACTAATATGAAGTTTAAACAATGTTGTGGAAAATTATCATGAAGTGTAAATTCATTACATTAAAACTGGGGATAAAAAAAAATAAAATCGATGGACTCCTAATTCAAATTCCATTAGGAAGTAATACAGCAATGATTTCTACCAAGAACAAGTTTGCAGCATCCGCAGTGATGATCTCAAGAGAGAATGTTAAATCTGGAAAAATTAAATATATATTTATAAATTCAGGTAATGCAAATGCATGCACTGGAAAGGAAGGCCATAATAATACAAAAAAAATCTTGAATGCGCTGTCTAATAAACTTGAATGTCGCGCT
>MDSZ01225595.1_pt1 | contig 19351 bp, 23 predicted proteins | sample 811201 | NCBI WGS metagenome assembly MDSZ01 (sample SAMN05326647, study PRJNA326480) | marine metagenome | isolation source: seawater | place: Indian Ocean: North | collected 2010 | reverse complement strand
TATTTAAGCTTTCAAGATCAGCCAATTGCAATTCTAAATTTATTGTTTCAATATCATCTAGTGGATCAATTTTTGATGATACATGAGTAATATTAGTATCTTCAAAACATCTAACAACATGAGCTATTGCATCAACCTCCCTTACATGTCCAAGAAATTTATTGCCTAAACCCTCCCCTTTTGACGCTCCTTTAACTAGACCTGCTATATCAACAAAATCCATAAATGATGGAATAATTTTTTCGCTCTTTCCAATAGAAGCTAGTACATTTAACCTTTCATCTGGTACAGCCACTCTTCCAATATTTGGTTCTATAGTTGCAAAAGGGTAATTTGCAGCTTCAGCTTTATTAGATTGTGTTAAAGCATTAAATAATGTTGATTTGCCAACATTAGGAAGACCTACAATTCCACATTGAAACCCCATATTATTTCTTTGATACTTTAGTTAGAAAAAGAGGAATATCAGAAAAAACTAAATGTAAATTATTGATTATTATATTTAATGTTTCATTGATTATATCTTTTTCTATCTTTGAAAATTTACTTAAAACATATTTTGAAACCAAATCTTTTTGACCTGGATGATCAATACCAATTCTTATTCTATTATATTTTGTACCTAAATAGTCATCAATACTTAAAAGGCCATTATGACCTCCATTACCACCACCATTTTTTATTTTAATTTTAGCTAATTTTAGATCTAGATCATCATGAATGACAAATAATTCATTAATATTAATTTTAAAAAATTTTATTGTCTCTAAAACTGGTTTACCAGATAAGTTCATAAAAGTTAGTGGTTTGAGAATAAGAACCTTATTTTTTTTGATTTTTCCAGAAAATAATTGTTTTAATTTATCTTCTTTAATTAATGAAAAATCGTAATGATCTATTATTTTATCAGCTAAATTAAAACCAATGTTGTGTCTAGTATTAATATATTTAGTCCCTGGATTTCCAAGACCACAAATTAAAAACATAAATTAAAGTATATTGTAAATTATTTAGATTCTTTATTTTCTTCTTTGTTATCTTTAGTTTCTTCCTTTTTTTCTTCAGTTTTTTCTTCAGAAGATCCTTCGGCGCTTTCTTCAGTTGTTTCCTCTGTTTTTGTTTCAACTTCAACCGTAGGAGGTACTAAAGTGGCAATAACAAAATCTCTATCAGTAATTGTAGGAGTGACACCGTCAGGTAACTTTATATTGCTTATTTTTACCGCATCACCAATTTCACTATCAATTAAATCAAATTCAAGTCTGCTTGGTATATTATTTGCATTACATGAAAGTTCAACTAGTCGTCTAACAGTATTAAGTACACCACCTTTTTTTAAACCAGGGCATTTTTCTTGATTTAAAAACTCAACTGGGATTTCAACACTTACCTTTGTATTTTCTTGAACTCTTAAGAAATCAAAGTGAATAAGCCTATCACTTACAGGATGATATTGAAGCTGCTTTGGGAGTATTTTTTCAAGTTTTCCGTCTATATCAATATCAATAATAGTAGAGTAAAAAGATCCAGAATTCATAAGTTTTTTTAATATTTTGTCTTCTAGTGCTATTTTTGTTGGCTTGGATCCTTTTCCATATATTATTCCAGGAACCATCCCTTTAGTTAAAAGACTATTGGTTGACCCAGTAGACTCGTTTCTTTCTAATGCTTTGTAGCTATTCATAAATAAATATTTTAATCAAAAAGAGCAGAAACCGAAGCATCGCTACTTATTCTTTTAATCGCTTCACCCATTAAAGGAGCTATAGTAATATGTCTAATGTTTTTTGTATTTTTTACCTCATTTGATGGCTCAATAGTATCCGTTAATATCAATTCTTTAATTGCAGACCCTGATATTTTTTTGAGAGCTTCACCAGATAATACACCATGTACAATATAAGAGTAAATATCATTTGCGCCATTTTTCTTTAGTGCTTCTGCAGCATTACATAATGTTCCTGCTGAGTCAGCTATATCATCAAGTAGTATGCAGGTTTTACCTTTAACATCTCCAATTATATTCATTACCTCAGACTCCCCAGCTTGCTCTCTTCTTTTATCTGCAATAGCAAGACCAGCATTAAGTCTTTTGGCAAATGCTCTTGCTCTTACAACACCACCTACATCTGGAGAGGCAACAACTAAATCTGAATTACTATTAAATTTCTCCTTTATATCTTTTAATATTGGTGGTGCTGAAAAAATATTATCAAGTGGGATGTCAAAAAAACCTTGAATTTGACCAGCATGAAGATCCATCGTAAGCACTCTATGTGCACCTGCTGAAGTAATTAAATTTGCAACAAGTTTTGCTGTAATAGGTGTTCTAGGTCCAGTTTTACGATCTTGTCTTGAATAACCATAGTAAGGAATAACTGCTGTTATTCGTTTTGCTGATCCTCTTCTAGCTGCATCAATTGTTATGAGAAGTTCCATTAAATGATCATTCGCTGGATGAGATGTTGATTGAATCACAAAAACATCTTCACCACGTATATTTTCGTTTATTTCAACAAATATTTCTCGATCATTAAATGTTCTAATAGAAGCGTTTGCAAGAGGAACTCCAATATTCTCAGATATTTTTTTTGAAAGTGTTTTACTACTATTGCAGGCTATTATCTTCATTAAACCGTTTTTACTAGTACATTAGAATTAAAATAGTTCAATAGAAATTAGTCTTTCAGGGATATGATATTTATCATTCTACCGGTATCAATCTTATTTTGCTGGGTTATCCTTCTGTAACTATAAAATTTTTTGCTATATTTATAAGTATCTTTTTTTATATTATAAATCTTACATATACCTGCTTTTTTCAATTGAAAATTTATAATTCCACGTAAATCAAACAAATCTTTATTTTTATTTTTTTCTCTAAAGAATTTTTTATAATCTTTATTTTTATTTATAAATTTAAACTTAAAACTACTATCTACTTCAAAATTTTTTAACCCTAAACATGGACCAATTACAGCAATTAATTTATTAAGATTTATTTTTCTATTTTTTAATTTTAAAATACTTTTTTCTACAATATTTAATAATGAACCTCTCCAACCAGAATGTAGAGCACAAATTATACTATTATTTGAATCAAATATAAATATTGGAGCGCAGTCAGCAGTTAAAATACCTAAAGCCAAGTTTCTATCTTTTGTTATTAATCCATCACCATAAAGTTTTTTTTTACTATTATTTTGATTGACAATAAAAACTTTATTTGAATGAATTTGATTTAATAATATCAGTTTTTTATTTTTTAAATCAAGATTACTTAACGCAATGTTAATATTTTTTTTTATATTATTTTTACTATCATTAGTGTTAATGCCACAATTTAAAGAATAAAAATTTCTCTTAGATACACCTCCATTTGATGTAAAAAAACCTATATTAATCTTATCTTTAAGTTTCTTTAAATCTATATAGTGTTTAGTCATTACAAATTAGATATAATAAGGCATTTAAATAAGCTACCCATTTCCTTTTCATTAATTAATCTTTCAAGATCTATTGATTTTTTAGATTTATAAAGATTTTTATTTCTTTCCAAAATTCCATATTTAATTAAAAACTCTCTTTGATTACAACATTCATCAATACTAAGTTTGTATTTATAAGCAATTTTTATAAAATCCTTAAAATTAACATGACTTGAAATATCTTTTTCTCCAATATTATCCAAAATATTGGTTTTTTTATGATTCTGTACTGCTTGTAAAGTAAAGTTTTGAATATTATTAAAATATCCATAGTCAATAGTAAAAACTAAACCACCTTTATTTTTTATATATTTACAAATTTTTTCAAAATATTTGTTTCGCTCAAAAGAAATTTCTAATATTTTTTCTTTTTTATAATTATCTAAAGTCGATAGAATTTTGCTACTAGTAACTATTTTTTCTTTAATAAAAAAGTTATTTTCTTTTTTATTATATGATACATATCTTTCATACCATTTATCTTTAAACAAAAATTGTCTAACTGGAAAGCAGTCAAAGAATTCATTCGAATAAATTATAGATGGTAAAGTAGATCTATAATTTATATTATTATTCCATTTAGAACTTTCTAATTTTAATCTTGTAAAATTTTTTTTTTGTATTTTTTCTAACTCTTTATTAATTTCAATGAATTGTATTTTTGAACTTTTAAGGAAATTTGGATATTTTGAAACACTTCTGACAATATCTTTAAACAAAGTGCCTTTTCCAGGACCAAGTTCAATTAAATTATATTTAGAATTAATTTTAGTTGACCAAATATATAATAAATATAGACCAATTATTTCTCCAAACATCTGAGACACTTCAGGAGAAGTAACAAAATCATTTTTTCTGCCTATAGGTATTTTATTTTTATAGTACCCTGTTTTACTAAAAAGAGAACTTGATAAAAATTTATCTAAACGAATATCTTTTTTATTTAATATTATTTTACTTTTTAATTCTTCTATTGAATCCATTTAATTGAATAAAAAATATTCCAAAAATAAACAAAGGTATACTTAAAAGTTGTCCCATAGAAATAAAATTAAAAAATAATCCTATTTGAGAATCTGGTTCTCTTAAAAATTCAATGAAAAAACGAAATAATGCATAAATAGATAAGAATAGGCCACTAATTAGTCCATAATTATGATTTTCACTTTTTTTAATAAAAAAATAAATTAATATTATAAATAATATAATTCCTTCAAAAAAAGCTTCATATAATTGTGATGGATGTCTTGGTAAATTATCAACTGATGGATAAATAACTGAAATAAAAAATTCAGTTGGCCTGCCAATTAATTCAGTGTTTATAAAGTTTGCAATTCTTCCTAAAAACAAGCCTATTGGAGCAGCAACAGAAACTAAATCAGATAAATAATTAAAATTAATATTATTCTTTTTACAAAATATATAAATGCTTAAAATTACTCCAACTAATCCTCCATGAAATGACATACCTCCATTCCAAATTTCAAAAATATAAATTGGATTATTAAGAAAATATTCTGTTTGATAAAAAAATACATATCCACATCTTCCACCTAAAATTATTCCAATCACAATCCAGATTAAAAAATTGTCTATTTGATTATCAGAAATCAAGCTACCTTTATATTTATTGAGTTTTTTAATTACAATAATACCTAAAATTAATCCTACAATGTATGATAAACTATACCATCTGATTTCAATTATACTTAATGAGAAAATTACAGGATCTATTGAAGGTTGAATAAAATTCATATAATTGTATTATTAAATATATTATGGTTAATAAAAACAAAATTTTTTCAGATTTGTCTAAATTTGCTGTAGACGCAATGAGCGCCTTTTCAGGTCTAAAAGAAGAAATTGAAACATTAGTATCCTTGAGAGTAAATAAAGTTATTAAAAAAATGAATCTTGTAAAAAAAGATGAATTTGATGTTTTAAAAAAAATGGTTCAAAAATTGATTTCTGAGAACGAAAATTTGAAAAAAAATAAAAAAAAACCTAATTTTTCTCAGAGGAATTCAACAATAAAGAAAAAGACAAGAAAAAAATCCAAAAAAAAGTCTTAGATTTATTAATTATTCACAAGTTTATCGCTATTTTTATAAATTTCCTTGCAAAACATCGTAAAATTTTAGTAATTCATACATATAGTACTAATAGAAGAGTATTATACTACATGATGTATGAATAATGAAAATTTAACATTAAACCCGATAGATATAGTTGAAGATGTAATTCATCAAAAAAAATGGAGTTTCAGTAGAGCAGCTGACCATGAGCTTGTTGCTGAAATATCATCCAAATGGTGCTCGTATAGATTGTACTTTAATTGGTCAGAGAACATCAATGCTCTTAGCTTATCTATTACTTTCGATATTAAATTTCCTGAGACAAAAATAACAAAGGCATACGAACTTCTTGGATTAATTAATGAAAATTTGTGGATAGGACACTTTGATATAACAAGTAAAAATGGGATACCTGCGTTTAGACATACGATACTATCTAATTCTGAAACAGAGTTACTTCATAAAAAATTTGAAGATTTAGTTGATATTGGAATATATGAATGCGAAAAATTCTACCCAAGTTTTGTTCAAGTTCTCTTTGAAGAGATTTCACCATGTGAAGCAATTAAATTTTCTAATTTCGAAACTATTGGCAGAGCATAAAATATATAATATTAATTATATTTGTTCTAAATATTTATGAAAAATATATTATTAATTGGGTGTGGCCACATGGGTAATGCTCTATTGACTTCATGGTTAAAATCTAAAAAATATTCCATAACAATTATAGATCCAATCAAATATAAATTATTGAATAAAAAATATCGTTTAAAAAAAATTAAAATTTATAAATCTGTAAATGATTTTGATGATGGTACTAAGTTTGATTTTGTAGTATTAGCAACCAAGCCTATAGATTTAAATGATGCTTTAAATGAATTGAGTAAGATAAAATTATCAAAACAAACAGCAATAATAAGTATAATAGCTGGAAAAAAAATTAAAGTCATTTCAAAAAAATTTAAGTATATTAAAAATATTTATAGAGTTATGCCAAATATACCAGCTCTTATTGGTCAAAGTATGAATTGTATTGTCCCAAAAAACAATACAGGCAACATAATCAATAAAGAAGTAAAAAAGCTATTTAATTACTCTGGTAACACAATATTTTTAAAAAATGAAAATTTTATTGATATGGCAACTGCAGTATCAGGAAGTGGACCAGGATTTATTTTTAATTTAGTTGATGCAATGGAAAAAGCAGCAATTAAAATTGGCTTTAGTGATAAAATTGCAAAAATATTAGTTGCAGAGACATTCAGAGGCTCAGTAAATTTATTGATAAACAAAAATTTAAAAGCATCTGAATTAGTAGATCAAGTAGCTACAAAAGGTGGAACGACCGAAGCCGGGCTTGAAATTATGAAAAAAAACAAAATGCATAAAATTTTTGAAGAAGTAGTAAAGATGTCATTTAAAAAAGCAAAAAATCAAGCCAAATAATATGCAAAAAAATAAAATAATTCTTGCAAAAAAAACTTTAAAATTGCTTGAAACTCATACTTTCAATGAAATAACTTTAGATAAATTTTTTAAAAAAGAAAAAATTAGTTTAGTTAAAAATAAAACTGATCTTTTAACAAATGTTAATAGATATTTTGATTTTCTAATAAAGAAAAATTTATCATCTTTAGAGTCATCATCAATAAAAGATATGATTTTTGAAGTTTTCATGGAAAGATTAGATATTTTAAACTCTCATAGAAAATCAATCAAAAATATTATTAAATACCTCAAATCTAATCCACAATACTTTTTAAAATTAGTCCCATCATTTGTAAATAGTATCATCTTGATGGCAACAATTTCAAATATTGAAGTGAATTCAATTAAAGGAGTATCAAAATTAAAAGTTTTACTTATATTGTATTTTCTAATAATTTATACATGGTCACAAGATGAAACAAAAGGTCTTGAAAAGACTATGACTACTTTAGATAAATACTTGACAAATATTGAAAAATTAGCAAAATTTTTAGATGAAAAATAACATTATCAATTATTCTGAATTTAAAAAAATTGATATAAGACTAGGAACGATTATTTCTGCCGAAGAATACGATAAATTAAAAAAACCCTCAATACTTTTAAAAATAGATTTTGGTAAAGATATAGGTATAAAAAAAAGTTCTGCTCAAATTAGAAAAAATTATAATTCAATTAATTTAGTAAATAAACAAATCATTGCAGTTGTAAATTTTGAACCAAAACAAATTGGTAATATTATTTCTGAAGTACTCGTTCTAGCTTTACCTGATGAAAATAATGAGCCTATTTTATTATCACCACCTAAAAAATTAGAAAATGGAATTAAATTATACTAATTTAAATTGGTAATAATACAGAAAATTTTAGACCTCCTAAATCAGATTTATCTAATTTAATTTCTCCTCCATGTGACCTAATTATATCTCTTGTGATTGTTAAGCCCAAGCCACTTTCTCCCTTTAGTTTGTTTCTAGAGGGGTCAAGAGTAAAAAATGGCTTAAAAACATCTTCATAATTTTCTTTTGGAATACCTTTACCATTATCATTTATTTCAATGTTGCAACCATCATCATTAAGAAAAATTTTAATTTTGATTTGTTCTGCATACCTTATAGAATTATCAATTATATTTTGAAAAGCTCTCTTTAATTGTATTGGTCGACCTGAGGTTTTAATAACATTTGTTTCTTGAAAGTATATTTGGATTTTTTGATTATTTGAGGTCTTTATAATGTCATGAATAATTTCATTCAAAATTATATTTTCAATTGGTTCTGGAGATTCTGTTTTAACAAAACTTACATAACTATCTAGCATAGCTGTCATCTCATTTATATCTAGCTCTAATTCACTTCTAGCCTTTTTATCTTTAAGAAGAGATACTTGCAGTTTCATTCTGGTTAGTGGAGTTCTTAAATCATGACTTACACCAGCTAACATGTCAGTTCTTTGTTTTAAAAATCTTTTAATTCTTGTACGCATTTGATTAAATGCATTAGTAGTTTGTCTGATTTCACTTGCCCCAACCGTCTTTAACTCAGGAGCATCTAGCCCTCTACCAAATGCTTCTGCTATAATTGATAGTCTTTTAAGAGGTTTTAATTGTCTGCTCATCAAGAAATATGAACTTAACAAAAGAATGAGAGATGCAAAAAGCATCCATAAAAGAAATACAAATGCTGTTTCACTATATAATCTGTCTTTGTCTACCCTAATTAAAAGTTTTTCATCACCAACTCCAATATAGATAATTACTCCCTCTTCAATATTTCCTAAATCAAAAGCAAATGGTTTATCCAGTATTTCGAGAGATTGTTTAAGTCTTTTTGATAAAATACCTCTATTAGAATTATCAAAATATTCTTTTTTTAATTCATTTTCTTCAAATGAAATCTTCATTTTAAAATCTTCTGCTAATATTTTTAATTCATTTTTTTCAAAATCACTATCAATTAGTTTAATAATAACACTAATATCTGCTGCAACAGACTCTGCTAATCTTTTAGAAATAATATTCCATGATGTTTGATAAAAAACTAATGATGTTAAAAGTACAAGTATTATAATTGGTAGAAAAATAATTGTTATCGATCTTCCAATTAGAGTAGATGGAATAAGTTTTTTTATCATGATAATTCTTTACAAATTAATTTGTAGCCTTTTCCTCTTATTGTCTTGATATATTTTGGTTGCTTGGGATTGATTTCAAGTTTTTGTCTCAGCCTTGTTATTTGTACATCTACCTTTCTTAATTCATTTTCATTAATATGCTCTCCTGAAAGATTTTCTCTTAATACAATATTATTTCTATTTTCAATTAATTTTAAAAGGAGATTATTCTCTCCTTCAGTTAAATATACAGATACACCATTATCTTTTAGTTCTAGATTAGCAGTGTTATAGACAAAGCTTCCAAAACTAATATTTATTTTATTATTTTTTAAATTTTCATATAAACTTAGTAAATTATTAATTCTTAAAAATAATTCTTCTGGCTCAAATGGTTTAGGTAGATAATCGTCAGCACCAGTTTTAAGTCCTTTTATTCTATTTTCATTCTCTCCCATTGCAGTTAACATTATTACAGGAGTGTTTGAAATTTGTTTTATTAATGAAATTAAATTAATACCATCGCCTGTGGGCATCATTCTATCTAGAATAATTAAATCAAAAAGAATGAATTTTAAGACGTCTTTTGCTTCAATAAAATCTTCACAAAGAAATATATTAAAATTTTTTTCTAATAAGTAATCTTTAATTAATTCTCTTAATCTTTGATCATCATCTACAATTAAAATATTTTTTTTCATTTATCTTTATTGATCTTATCAAATTTATTTTTATTACTTTCATCAATGATAGAATAAATAACTTTCTTAAACCCATTTATTTCTGATTCATTGAAATGCTTAAGCGAATTATATATTTTTTGTATTTGAATTGTTGATAGTTTTTTTTCAAGAATTTCACCCTTGTTTGTCAAAGATAAAATTTTAGTTCTTTTATCAATTCCTGTTTTCAAAATTATATATTTTTCTTTAACAAGTTGGTTCAAAACTCTAGATAAACTTTGTTTTGTTATCTGTAAAATTGATAATAGTTCCTTTATTGTTAGATTTTTTTGTTTTCCAACAAAATAAATTACTCGATGGTGTGCTCTTCCAAAATTTATTTTTTCTAGTATTTTATCAGGCCCAGCAGTAAAATCCCTATATGAAAAGAACATTAGTTCTATAACTTTTCTTATTTCCCTGTCATTTAAAAATAATGGACTTAATAAATTATTTAGGTCAGCCATATTGACTTAATTATGCATCACTGATAGTCAATTGTCATTTAAAAAATTAACTAAATTAGATTATGCATAAAACGTTTGATAATAGAGACGGTTGGATTTGGTATGATGGCCATTTTGTTGAATGGAATAATGCAAAAACTCACATAATTAACCAAGGTTTACATTATGCAAGTGCAGTATTTGAAGGTGAAAGAGCATACAATGGAAAAATATTTAAAAGTGAAGAACACACAAAGAGATTTTTCAAATCAGCCAAAACAGTTGGTATAAAGATTCCTTTCTCAGAAGAAGAAATTAATAAAGCTAAAGATAATCTTATACTTAAAATGAATTACAAAGATTGTTACATTAGACCTTTTGCATGGAGGGGTAGTAACCTAATGGGATTGTCTACCTCAAAATCAAATGTTCATGTATCAATTGCAGTTTGGGATGATTGGACCACTTACTACAAGCTTGAAGATATGAAAGAGGGATTAAGTCTCATAACATCACCATGGAAAAGACCAGCACCAGATTCAATTCCTTTTGAAGCTAAAGCTTCGGGGCCTTACCTAATATGTACATTGTCTAAATCATTTGCAGAGGAAAAAGGTTATAATGAAGCACTAATGTTAGACTACAGAGGTTATGTAGCTGAAGCAACAAGTTCAAATATTTTTATGATAAAAGATAATGATATTCATACACCCATACCAGATTGTTTTTTAAATGGAATTACTCGCCAAACTGTGATTGAGATGGTTAAAAGTCAAGGCTTTAATTTAATAGAAAGACACATAAAGCCTGAAGAATTAGATAAATTTGAAGAAATATTTTTAACAGGAACTGCCGCTGAAATTACCCCAGTTAGGTCAATTGACTCTATCAAATATCAAACTGGTGATAATTCCAAAACTTATCAATTTATGAAAGATTACAGAAATTTAGTTAATAGGATTGATTAATATTTTCTAACCAATTAAAACCTTCATCATAAAACTCTTTCTTCCAAAAAGGTGCATCTTTTTTTAGGTAATCCATAATTGATTTGCATGCTTTAAAACTGTTATCTCTACTTTCAGCGTAACATGCAATTAAAACAATTTTATCATTAACATGAAGTTTTCCATAGCGATGAACAATTAAACAATCTATTAATGACCATTTATTAATAGAATTATTTTTAATTTTGTTTAATTCTTTCATAGCCATTTCTTCATACACTTCTAAATTTATATATTTTACATCTTTATTATTATTTAAATCTCTAACGTAGCCTATAAAAGAAGTAACAGCTCCAACATTAGAGTGATTATCTTTTAAATACATTATCTCGTCTTCAATATTAAAATTCTTTTTTTGAATTTTTATCATTATCCACCACTTACGGGAGGAAATATACCAATTTCATCTGATGATGATAATTGAAGATTTACAGAAGTATATTCTAAATTTACAGCAAATCTCAATATATCACTATTTAAATGTTTTTTTAATTCAGGATATGATTTTATTAGCATTAGTTTTAATTCATTAATATCTTTAGGATAATTATTTTCTATTAACTCATAATCTTTATTAGTAATCTCTTTTATCCATGCAAAATATTTAATTTTCATTTTAAAAATGTTTTATTGAAGCTTTTATATAATCATATGCAGTATATAGAGTTAATAAACCTGCAATCCATAAAAAAATTTTTCCTAAATAAATTATTACATATAAATTTGTAATACTTTCAGATAAAATTAAAAGCGCGAGCGAGCTTAACTGTAACATTGTTTTTAATTTTGCTATCCTTGATACTGGTATGCTAATTTTTATACTAGCTAAATATTCTCTTAGTCCAGATACAGTAATTTCTCTTAATAATATGATTAACGCTGGTATTGTTTCCCAATCAGCAATTACTCCTTTAGATGTTAAAATAAGTATTACAGCAGCAACTAACAATTTATCTGCGATTGGATCTAAAAAAGTACCAAAGTTTGTTATTTCATTTCTTAATCTTGCTAAGTAGCCATCAAAATAATCTGTTATGCTCGCAAGACAAAATAAAATAAAAGCCGTCCAACCAAAAAATGGACTTTTAAGATATATACACATAACAATTATTGGAATAACCGCTACCCTAATCAAAGTAAGTAAATTAGATAGGTTCATATATTCTATATTTGTAAATTAAGTGTTTTTTAAACGCTATGAAAATATTCATATATTTGCTCCAGAATCTTTATAGGGATAGATTTTACCTGTTTTAATTCATTTAAATTTGCTAGTTTCAAATTTTCTATCGATCCAAAATGTTTTTTCAATATTTTTTTTCTTTCTGGCCCTATCCCTTTTAGATCATCAAAAACTGACTTTATACTCATTTTAGATCTTTTATTTCTATGAGCTGTTATAGCAAACCTATGCACTTCGTCTCTAATGTTTTGTAAAAAATGAAGTAAGGGATTATTATCATTTAATTTGTAGGCAACTTTATCGTAAAACAAAATTTCTCTCCCGGATTCTCTCTCAACTCCTTTTGCCATAGAGATTACCGGTATTTTTAAATTAAGACTTTCTAAAACTTTTTTTGCAGAGTTGTATTGACCTTTTCCACCATCTAAAATTATCAAGTCAGGCAGATCTATTTCCTCAGCAAATTTAACATTTTTAAGCCTTCTAGTTAACATTTCTTTCATCATATAATAATCATCATTAACGCTTTTATTATTTTCAATATTAAATTTTATATTAAATTTCCTATAATTTGATTTTAAAAATCCATTATTGTTGTAAGCTATCATAACGCCTATTGGAAATTTGCCAGAGGTATGACTATTGTCATAAGCCTCAATTTTTTTTATATCATTATCTATTTTAAATATTTTTTTTATTTCATTTATAAAATTATCAAATGATTTTAGTTTATTTAATTTAAGATCTAAATTAATACGAGAATTATCCTCTGCAAATTTTAATAGATTTTTTTTTGGACCTCTTTTTGGGTTAATAAATTTTGTATTTTCAAAATTTTTACCAAAAATATTTAAATTTTTATTTTTATTAATATCAATATTTGTGAATATAAATTTTGGAATTTCTCTTTCTGCATAAAATAAATTTAGAAAACCAATTATAATTTCGTTAATTTGAGATAAATTATCATGATCAGGATAAAAGGCTTTACCTCCATATGAAGTATTGTTTCTATAAAAACTTCCATATATACAAGTTTTACCATCTTTTTTGGTGATAGCAAAAATATCTGCATTGTTAATACCTTTAATATTTATTGAGTTATTTTGTGCTATGTGTTTTAGAGCTTTTAATCTATCTCTTATAGAAGCAGCTAATTCAAAATTTTTACTCTTCGAAGCTTTGAACATTTGATCAGTAAATTTTTTTTGAATAACATCTGAATCCCCACTTGTAAGAAATTCATCTGCAGATTCAACTAGTTTTGAATATTCTTCTTTTGTAATTTTATTACCGCATGGGCCTGAACATCTTTTTAAATAATAATTAAAGCAAAATTTATTTCCTGCTTCAACTTCTCTATCAGAGCAGGATCTTAGAAGGAAAATTCTTTGAATGGTATTTATTGTTTTATTAACTGCATCTGGGTTTGCGAAAGGGCCATAGTATCTTCCTTTTTTATTTTTTGATCCACGATGTTTTTCAATTTTTGGAAAATCGTGCTCTGATGAAATAAATATATATGGGAATGATTTATCATCTCTAAGTAAAATATTAAATCTGGGCCTGTGTTTTTTAATTAAATTGCATTCAAGAAGTATTGCTTCAAATTCTGTATTTGTTACAAAGAAATTCATGTCTCTGGTCATACTGACCATTCTTTGAATTCTCCTTGTTAAACTATTTATTGATATGTAATTTTTTACTCTGTTAAAAATGTTTTTTGCTTTACCAATATATAAAATGTCCCCATTTTCATTTAACATCTGGTAAACACCTGGTTGTTTAGGAAGTGTTTTAGATATATCTCTTATTATTTCTTGTCCTTCTAGCGTCATTTTAACAGTAGTAATTAATTGCAAACTCTCTAAATCTATTTTTATATATTAAAGTTAATATTATAATAAAATTATTATGGTTCATTTATTGTCTAATATAATATAGGGATATTTTTTAATTAAAGAGAATAAATATGGCAAAAATGACAACAGAGGAAGCTTTTGTAAAAGTATTGCAAAAACACGGTATACAACATGCTTTTGGCATTATTGGATCAGCATTTATGCCAATATCCGATCTTTTTCCTAAAGCAGGTATAAATTTTTGGGACGTTGCACACGAGTCAAATGGCGGTATTATGGCAGATGGGTATACTCGATCAACGGGAAAAATTGCAATGTGTATTGCGCAAAATGGTCCTGGAATAACAGGTCTTGTTACACCTATCAAAACAGCATACTGGAATCACACTCCAATGTTGCTTGTTACTCCACAGGCAGCTAATAAGACAATAGGTCAAGGCGGATTTCAAGAAGTAGAGCAAATGAATTTGTTTAAAGATATGGTTTGTTATCAGGAAGAAGTTCGAGACCCATCAAGAGTAGCAGAGGTATTAAATAGGGTTATATCTAAAGCTATCAAAGGCTCTGCTCCTGCACAATTAAACATACCAAGAGATTTTTGGACACAAGTTATAGATATTGAACTTCCATCAATAATAAAATTTGAAAGACCCTCAGGAGGTAATGAAGCTATCAAAAAAGCAGCAGAATTGTTATCAAATGCAAAATTTCCAGTAATTTTATCTGGAGCTGGTGTTATTTTAGCAGATGCAATTGATGATTGTAAAAATTTAGCAGAAAAATTAAGTGCCCCAGTTGCATGTGGATATCAGCATAATGATAGTTTTCCAGGCAAACATCCTCTTGCAGTTGGACCACTGGGATATAATGGTTCAAAGGCTGCAATGGAAATTATTTCTAAAGCAGATGTTGTCCTTGCACTTGGAACAAGGCTAAATCCTTTTTCCACTCTTCCAGGATATGGCATTGATTATTGGCCTAAAGATGCTGAAGTAATACAAGTTGACATTAATTCTGATCGTATCGGTCTCACAAAAAAAATTAGTGTAGGTATTTGTGGCGATGCTAAATTAGTAACAAAACAAATATTAGATAATCTTTCCTCTCATGCAGGAGATGATAGTAGACAAGAGAGAGAAGAACTAATTCATCAAACTAAATCATCCTGGCTACAAACTTTAACTGGACTTGATCATGAAGAGGATGATCCTGGAACATCATGGAATAAAGACTCTAGAGATAGAGAGCCTAAAAAAATGTCACCAAGAATGGCTTGGAGAGCTATTCAAGCAGGGTTACCTGAAGATGCAATTATTTCCAGTGATATAGGAAACAACTGTGCAATTGGGAATGCTTATCCAACATTTGAAAATGGAAGAAAATATCTAGCTCCAGGTTTATTTGGTCCATGTGGATATGGTTTTCCATCAGTAATAGGAGCTAAAATTGGATGCCCTAATACGCCTGTAGTTGGATTTGCAGGAGATGGTGCTTTTGGGATCAGTATGAGTGAAATGACATCTTGTAATAGAGAAGGATGGCCGAATATAACAATGGTTATATTTAGAAATTATCAATGGGGTGCAGAAAAAAGAAATACTACTCTTTGGTATAACAATAACTTCGTTGGCACTGAGCTGGATCCGAAGCTAAGCTACGCTAAAATTGCTAATGCTTGTGGCTTCAAAGGAATAAGAGTTAATACCCAGGAAGAATTAACTGAGGCTTTAAAACTTTCATGTAAAGAGCAAATGGAGGGAATAACAACTTTTATAGAAGTTATGCTTAATCAAGAACTTGGAGAACCTTTTAGAAGAGATGCCATGAAAGCACCTGTTGAGGTAGCTGGTATAGACCCTAAAGATACGGTTATTCAATAAATTTTTAGTGGATTTTGTATATCTAATTATAGGCTTAATTATTCTAGTAGCAGGTGCAGAAATAGTTATTAGAGGTTCTGTTAGTTTTGGAAAAAAATTAAATATTTCATTATTTGCCATTGGGGTAGTAATAGTTGCTGGAGGAACTTCACTTCCTGAACTAGCAAGTAGTATTAATGCTGTACTAAATGATCATGCAGATTTGGCTTTAGGTGCAGTTGTTGGAAGTAATATTGCCAATTTGATATTGGTAATGGCTGCTACTACAGTTATTCATTCAATATCTAATATTTCTAAAAATCAAATAAATCAGGCATGGGTAAACATAGGTCTTAGTATCATTTTAATTTTTATGAGCTTTTTTTATTTCAATTATATTTTTGGAGTAATTTCAATTTTTCTATTAATATATATTATGTATATCCAGATAAAAAAAGGATCATTAGATCTAGATGATATAAATAAAAACGAATACTCAATATTTTTATCTTTTTTATTTATATTTATAGGAATTATTTTTTTAATATATGGTTCTGAATTATTTATAAGTTCAGCAATTGATCTTGCAAATAAATTTAATGTTTCAAAGAGAGTCGTTGGATTATCTTTAATTGCTTTTGGCACTTCATTACCAGAATTAGTTGTAGGTGTTATGTCTGCATTAAAAAGGAAAGTTGATTTTGCTCTTGGTAATATTTTAGGATCAAACATTTACAATGTTCTTGGTGTTTTAGGTATTACTTCTTTTTTTGGTACATTTACAATGCCAGAAATTTTGGCAAAACAAGACTTATTTTTTATGTTGATAATTACTTTTATGGTTCTAGGTTTTATGTTTTTTGCCAAAAAATTAGGCAAAATATATGGAAGCATTAGTTTAATCATCTATGCTTCTTATATGTATTTTATTTTTATCTAATATAAGAAATGAAATTAAATGACAAAAAAAATATTTTAGAACTATTAAATATTGCAATAGACTCTGGAAAAGAAATATTAAAAATTTATGATAATGAAATTATTGTAAATTCTAAGGAAGATAAATCACCTATTACTCAAGCAGATATAAATTCTAATAATTTAATTGTAAGTAGATTAAAAAAACTTGAACCAAATATTCCTATATTAAGTGAAGAAGGTCTAGTTTCATGGGAGAATAGAAAAAACTGGAATAAGTATTGGCTTATAGATCCTTTGGATGGAACAAAAGAATTTATAAACAGAAATGGAGAATTTACAGTAAATATTTCATTAATTGAAAATAATTATCCAATTTTTGGAATAATTTATTCTCCTGTAAAATCTGTATTATATTACGCAATTAAAAATAAAGGATCTTATAAGATAAAAACTAATACATATTTAAGTTCTTTGAATTATTTTGATAGAATAAATATAAATAATGAAAAAAAAATAACTACAAAAATAATTGGTAGCCGATCACATTCTAATAAAGAGTTTAAATTATGGATTGAAAAAAAATTTACAAATTTTGAATTGATTTCTATTGGCAGCTCCCTTAAGTTTTGTCTTCTTGCTGAAGGTGAAGCGGATATATATCCTAGAATGGGACCAACTTCTGAATGGGATATAGCAGCTGGACATATCATTTTAGAGGAGGCAGGTGGAAAATTAAAATCGTTTAATAACAAGGATATTTTATACAACACCAAAGAAGATATTTTAAACCCTCATTTTATAGCGTATGGGAATATATCTATATTAGATTAGTATGAAACTATCACATATTCAAAAATTAGAGTCTGAGAGTATTCACATAATTAGGGAAGTTGTAGCCGAATTTGAAAATCCTGTAATGCTCTATTCAATTGGCAAAGACTCCTCTGTTATGCTTCACTTAGCTCAAAAGGCTTTTGCTCCAAATAAAATACCTTTTAAATTGATGCACATAGATACAACTTGGAAATTTAAAGAAATGATCATTTTTAGAGATCAAACTGCAAAAAATTATAACTTAGATTTGTTAGTTCATATTAATAAGCTTGGAGTTAATGATAAAATAAATCCTATTTCTCACGGCTCAAAAATACATACAGATGTGATGAAGACACAAGCTTTGAAGCAAGCACTAGATAAATATAAGTTTGATGCAGCATTTGGTGGTGCAAGAAGAGATGAAGAAAAATCACGTGCAAAAGAGAGAATTTTTTCTTTTCGTGATAAAAATCATCGTTGGGACCCTAAAAATCAAAAACCAGAGCTTTGGAATTTATTTAATACTAAAATTAATAAAGATGAGAGTGTTAGAGTATTTCCATTGTCTAACTGGACTGAAATCGACGTATGGCAATATATCTATCAAGAAAAAATACCTATCGTACCTTTATACTTTGCAAAGACAAGACCAATTATCAATCGTGATAATATGTTGATTATGGTTGATGATGAGCGTTTGGAAGTAAAACAAAACGAAAAAATAGAACAAATAAAAGTAAGATTTAGAACTCTTGGTTGTTATCCCTTAACAGCTGCTGTTGAGTCAACAGCATCAAGTGTAGAAGAAATAATCATTGAACTTCTAGAAACTAAATATTCAGAAAGACAGGGTAGATTAATTGATAATGATCAGATTGGATCCATGGAGATAAAAAAACAAGAAGGATATTTTTAAATGGATATAGAAACTTTTTTTGAGATTCAAAATAAGAAAAAACAGTTAAAAATATTAACATGTGGTTCAGTTGATGATGGTAAGTCAACATTACTTGGTAGACTTTTGTATGACTCTAAAAATATTTATAGCGATCAACTAAGTCAAACACAGACTGAAAGTGAAAAGTATGGAACACAAGGAAAAAAAATTGATCTGGCATTATTAATTGATGGCCTTCAAGCTGAAAGAGAACAAGGAATAACAATAGATGTAGCATACCGTTATTTTGAGACTGAAAATTGTAAGTTCATTGTTGCAGACACCCCTGGTCATGAAGAGTACACAAGAAACATGGCAACTGGAGCCTCTAATTCTGATATAGGTATCATATTGGTAGATGCTACAAAGGGAATTTTAGATCAAACAAAAAGACACACTTTTATATTATCACTTCTTGGAATTGAAAATATA